>JAESGD010000098.1_pt1 | contig 12640 bp, 13 predicted proteins | sample 9269581 | NCBI WGS metagenome assembly JAESGD01 (sample SAMN14515903, study PRJNA621661) | algae metagenome | isolation source: Cyanomargarita calcarea GSE-NOS-MK-12-04C and co-occurring heterotrophs from... | place: USA: Grand Staircase Escalante National Monument, Utah | collected 2007-12-30 | reverse complement strand
GGATGAGGCGATCGGCGTCATGGACGAGGTCCAGGCCTCGATTGTCGTGGCGGCAATCCTGCAACGCGGCGAGGCGATTTCCAGTGCCGGCGGTTATCTGCGCCAGTTGACGCGAAAGGCGCAGGCCGCCGAATTCTCGATCGGGCCGATGCTGATGGCGCTGATCGGCAGCCGCAAGCGCGAGAAGAAGCGGGCCTGAGGGTGATGCGGTGCAGCAAGTTTTGCTGAGGCAGATCGAGCCCTTGCAGGCGCCGCCGCAAGGGCTCGTGATGCGCGTCATGCGGCGCCTGGTGGGCGGTCGGCGAGAGAGAGCGGCCAATTTGGCGCGGATCGCGACGTCCTATAGCCGCGTCGAGCTTGAGCAAGAGAAGGGCATCGGGCCAGCACTGACGAGGGAGGTCGAGCGCTGGCTGTCGGGGCAGAGCTTGACGTTGCGGAATGACCGGGATTCCTTGGTCTCGCTGGTGCGATCGTTCCGAGCCACGCTGCGGGAGCGACGGCGAGCAATGTCAACATAGTGTTCTGGCGCTGCTCCGACAGGATGCCGCACAAAATTGTTGTCGCCGACGATTTCGAACGTTTGCCCATGGGCGACGCTTCTTTGCGATAGATTGTCATCCGCTCCGGCTGCTCTTGAGTATGTTAGGTAGAAGGGCTGCAGCGCCGCCTCGAACAGATCTCAGATCGGCTCACACCATCAGCAGGTGGTTGTCCCAACTCGTTATGCGCAGCGCTGCGCCGCCGATCGGCGCGAGTGCGGCGGCATTATCCACCGCGACGAGGCTGACGCCGCCATGGCCCGACGAAATCAGAAATCTGGCATCGCCGGCGCCAGTCGACCGCGCGGGAGCTACGCCGCAGACGTCGCGCATGCTGCGGCGGCCGAGATAGCGCCCGCTGCGCCTGTCCCAGAAAGCGACAACGCCGCCTTTCGGGGAGGTCGCGGCGACGATCCTGTCGCCCTGCGAGAGTGCGATTGAGCCGACATAATTGTTCAGGGCCGGCAGCGCGTCTTCTGGCATGTCGAGGAAACGGGTGCGGCCGGCGTCGTCCATTGTCCCGACGAGGAGGGGACCGTCCAGCGGCTCGCCGAGCCACTGGCACCCGAAGACGACCTCGCCGTCGGCGGCGATCGCAAGATGGCGGATGCTCAGACCCTTCAGCGCGGCGGCGAGTTCGATCTTGCGCAGGATCTCGCCGGATAGCGGGTCCACGACCGACAGGCTCGGCTCCGTCATGTCCGGATTGAGGATCTCCCGGCCCGTCGCCGGATGCGTCCGCGTTCCGCCATTCGTGACGACGATATGTCTGCCGCCCGGCAGGAAGGCGAGGTCATGAGGGCCGACGCCGAAGGTCGGGCGCTCGTCGACGCGGCGGTAGCCGGCGGAGGCGTCGTAGATGCCCAGCACGCCCTGCCCGGTCGCGATCCGATTCTCGGTGGCGTAGAGCAACTCGCCATCTGCCGCGAACGTGCCATGGCCGAAGAAATGGCGTTCCGGCGGCGACGTGACGATGCGCACGACCGCTCCGGTCGCGAGATCGACGATCGCAGCCCAGTTGCCCGGACGGCGGGCGAAGACCACGACCTCATTGGCGCCGGGACGGGCGACCGCGTCATGTCCGCGCGACGGCAGCCGCGTCGCAAACAGCAACTCGCCGTCGCCAGAGAACGCCGCGACCGCCGCCTGGTTGGGGTCGTTCGGATCGCGGCAGGCTGAAAGATAGAGCGGCCGCTCGCGACGCAGCCCCGCCGCCTTGGGCGCATCGGCCGGAACCGTGAGGGCAACGCCGAGCGCGGCGAGAAAACTGCGCCGATCCAGCATCGTCAGTCTCCGTCGCTGCTGTTGAAGCCGAGCGTCACGCCGAGCTGCTCGGCGATCGGCGCGGCGGCAACCAGCCGCCAACTCCGGACGGCGTCGCGCAACAGCGCCACGCCGGCTCTGCGTTTGGGGTCAGCCACCGCTTCGCCCAGCGTCGCCGGCGCGATCTCGTCGACGAGCCGCCGGGCTGATCCGGCGGTCGTCACGAGCCAGGGCGCGGCATCCGGCGCGCCGGCCAGCAGCAGGCGAATGCAGGTCGCGACGCTGTCGAGATTGAGCGCGACCGCCCGCAGCGAGCGGCCCGAGCGCCAGCCCTCGGACAGGAGCGGCCGAGCGGAATCGGCTCCCGCCTTGCCGAGCGGGAGCCCGATTTTGACGTCCGCGACGGCCTCGAGCGTCGTCAGCGCATCGGTGACGAATCGGCTCACGGTTTCTCGGGCGTCACGGGCCTCCCTGTGCTCCAGCGTCGCCAGCCGGCCGTTCGGCCCTTGCCAGCCGGCCAGCGTCTCGCGCGCCGTCCGCGCCAGATTGGCGGCGATGGCGAGCCCGAGCGCGCAGCTGCGCCGGCGCAGCGTCGCATCTGCCGCGCGCTCCGGCCCGGCGCCGTCAGCGCCGAAGATCAGGCGCTCCAGCGCCGTCAACCCCTGGGCCGCCACGCTGGCCTGACGCAAGCGTTCGACGGTCGGCTCCTCGGAGGCTCGCATCTGCGCGGCGAGCGCGCGGGCGACGGCATTGCGCCGTTCCGGCCAATGCGCCATCCGGTCGTAGCGCAGATCCTCGCCGATCGGGCCGTCACGGATCATCTCGACGGCGGACCACGCGTCGGCGGCGTCCCGAAAGCGTTCCGATAGCGGGACCACGCTGCCTTCCAGCCCGCGCGGACCGGCGCAGGCGCTTTGCCAGGCCTGCTCCTGTCGCTCAGTCGCTGCTGCCAGAGCGGTGTAGCGAGGGATGGCGAAATCGCGCGCCAGCCGGATCGCCGCGTCCGCTTGCCGTGTGGCGACGGCGCTCGGCGTCTGCGCCGAGAGCGCCAAGGGGAACGATGCCAACAAGATTGTCAGGAGCGCCATCGCGCTGCGCATCGCCGTCATCACAAAGCCCCCACATAGGCAAGCAGCCTGTCGCGATCGGCCTGTGTCAGCTGATCGAAGCGGTGGCGTGCCGAAGCGGCCTCGCCGCCATGCTGACGGATAGCCTCCGCGACATCACGGGCTCTCCCGTCATGGAGCAGGCCGGCTCCGTCTGCGAGCGCGCGCGACAGTCCCCAGAGCGGCGCGGTGCGCCATTCTGTCGGGGCGACGCCGGGCTCGGTCGCGCCGCCGTCCAGCGCCGGCCCCAGATCATGCAGCAGCAGGTCGCTGAAGGCCGGCACGGGTCCGGAGGGGGAGGGCATGGACGGGGCATGGCAGGCCGCGCATCCCGTGCTGCCGAACAGGGCCGCCCCAGCCGGATCGGCGCGCGCGGCGGCAGGGGCCGGCGCGGCTGCGAGATAGGCGACGGTCCGCGCCACGATCTCCGGACCGATTTCGGGCGCGGCGAGCGTCCCGCCCTGGAAGGCCGCACGGCACTGCGCCTGGGCGGGGGAGCAATCTCCCCAGGGCGAGGGAAAGCGGGGCGTCGATAGGCCGAGATCGCTCGAAAAGGCGAGCATCGTCTGCTCGGCGATCGTAACGCTCTGCGCCTTCCAGCCGAACCGGCCCGGCCGGCCGGACGCGTCGAGGTTGGCCCGTCCGCGCACGCCGTCGCCGTCGCGGTCGTCGGGGTCGGCCCGGGCCAGGATCGCGGCATCCGGGATGTCGGCGAGCGCGCCGAGACCGTGCAGCGCCGGCGCAACGCGCCCGCCCCAGCGCGTTCCCGCCGCAGGCTCGCCATAGGCGAGCCCGGCCGGCTTGGGGCGTCGATCGCCGTCGAGCCGCAGCGCCCCTTCCGGCCGCACCCCGACGACGGAGGAGGTCTGCAACTGAGCGCCGTAGACGGCATCCGGCCGGCCATGCCGATCGCTGAAGCGCAACACCAGCGTTTCGCTCTCGACAGCGCCGTCTTTGGAGACGCGCAAGGGCGCGCGATCGAGGCCCTGATGGCAGGAGATGCAGGCGCGCGCATTGTAGAGCGGGCCCAGCCCATCATTGGCCAGGGTCGACGACGGCGCCGGCACCCAGGCGCGCTTGAACAAGGCGCGGCCGATCGCGACGTCCAGCCCGGAGGATGCGCCGGCCTGCGCCGTAACGAGGAGCCCGGCCGCTCCCGCAAGGGCCGCTCCCGCCAGAGTCGCTCCCGCCAAGGCCCCGCGCCGCCTCATGGCGCCACCTTCAGCCATCCCATCATGCCGTGGTCGATATGTTCGAGCACATGGCAATGGATCATCCAGGCTCCCGGCGCGGCGACGAAGGCGATCTCGACCCGCTCGCGCGGCTGGACCAGGATCGTGTCGGCCTTCATCGCCGGCAGGGTCTGGCGCGAGGCGGAGAGCACGTCGAAGCTGTGGCCGTGAAGGTGAATGGGATGGATGTGCGGCGTCAGGTTGACGAGTTCGGCGACATAGGAGCGCCCGGCCTTGAGCACCGCCAGCGGCGGCGGCAAGGCGCGGTGGCCGTCGGCCGGCCAGGAGGTCTTGTTGATGGCCCAGAAGGTCTGCTCGCCGGTGCAGAGGCTGTCGAGCAGGACTTTCGCCAGCGGATCGTCGGCATTGAGGCCATCGAGCACGGCCGCTGAGGCGCCGGAGGTCGCGCTGAAGCTGAAACTCAGGCGCTCGGCCGCGGCGAGATCGGGCACGGGAACCCGCGAGCCGTAAAGAGGCGAGGGCGCGAACGGACCGCGACGTCTTGCTTGCCCGGCGCTGGTCAGCGTCGCCAGCGTGTAGAGTTCGCTCGCGGAGTAGTCGATCAGGCGGAGCTTTTGCCCGGCGCGCGGCGTGCGGACGAGCAGATCGACGCGCATCGCCGGTCCGAGCCGCCAGCTCTCGATCGGAAAGGGCGACACGGGGTTGCCGTCGGTCGCGATGACCGCGGCCTCGCCGCCCTCGATTCCGAGATCGAGCACGCGGGTCGAATCGAGGTTGACGATCCGCAGGCGGACATCGGCGACGGCCGGCACGGCGCGGGCGAAGGTGGCCTGGCAATTGACCGAGCGGCGCGTGCCATAGGTTCCCGAACGGCTCGCGCCCTCGGGCGTCTCGAAGGGCAGCCAGCCGCCATCCGGCCCGATGCGCCAGTCCTTCGACACCAGCACGATGTCGTCGTCGCTCGGCTGGGCCTCGTCGCCGGTGACCACGAGGACGCCCGCCAGGCCGCGCCCGACCTGCCCGGCCTCGTTGCAATGGGGGTGGAAGAAGAACGTCCCGGGATCGGGCGGCGTGAAGACGTAGTCATGGACCTGGCCGGGCTCGATCGGCGGCTGCGTCAGATACTGCACACCGTCCTGGTCGTTGGGGACGCGCACGCCGTGCCAATGCGCCGATGTGTGCTCGCGCAACCGGTTTGCAACGCGCGCGTGCAAGCTGTCGCCCAGAGCGATCCGCAGCACCGGAATCGGCGTCTCGCCGAACGTCCAGAGCGGCAGGCGGGGGCCGCCGGGCCCGAGCGGCAGACCCTGCCGCTCGGCCGCGACGAGGACGACGTCACGCCGCCGTCCGCCGCCGGCGATCGGCGGCGGGGCGGGCAGTTGCGCGCCCGCGCCCGGGCGGCCTTGGGACGCGCCCGCCGCGATCAGCGCGCTCGCCGCGCCCAGCCCGGCGAGCAGGGCCCGGCGGGTGGCCAGCGTCGTGGCCATCGGGCCTTACTTCCCGACGCTGTCGGGTTTGTCGAGGCTGTCGGAGCCCTCCACCGAGATCGTCAGCCCGAGCTTGGCGACGACCGCCTCGATCGCGCGCGCCTGCGCCACCAGCGAATCGACGGCCTCCTGCACCAGCTTGTTGCCGGCCGCGTTGCCCTCGCCGATCATCTGGTCATAGGCTTCCGTCCCCGCATCGGCACGGGCCTTGATCGCGGCCAGACGCCCGGTCGCGGCGGCCATCGCCGCAGCGAGGCGAGCGCCCTCCTCGGCCGCCTGGCCATCGACGAGCGCCTTCAGGCTCGGCCCCTGCACGACCTCGCCATTGGTCTTCGTATAGCGACCCTCGAACAGGGCCACCATGCCGATCTCGTCATAATAATGCGAGTTGTGGGTGTTGTCGGAGAAGCAGTCATGCTCCTCCTCGGGATCGTGCAGGATGAGGCCGAGCTTCATGCGTTCGCCGGCGAGTTCGCCATAGGAGAGCGAGCCGAGGCCGGTCAGGATCGAGGCGAGCCCCTCCTTCTCGTCCTTGGCCTCGATCTCCTTGCGGGCGTCGCCACCCGGCGCCCAGGCAGTGACGAAGGCCGCGACGTCGTCGACAAGAAGGTCGGTGACCACCCGCAGATAGGTGCGGCGGCGGTCGCAATTGCCGCCTGTGCAGCCCTTGCCCTCGACATAGTCGGTAAAGGGCCGCTTGCCGGCGCCTGGGCCGGTCCCGTTCAGGTCCTGCCCCCAGAGCAGGAACTCGACGGCGTGGTAGCCGGTGGCGACATTGGCCTCGACGCCCTGCGCTTCCTGGAGCTTTCCCGACAGCAAGTCCTTGGTGATCTTGGAGACATCGACCTGATCGCGCCCGATGCGAATGCGCTTGCTGGCGATCACATTAGCGCGGAAGAGCGGGTTCTCGTCGGATTTTGTGCCGTAAAGCTTGGTGTCGACATAGTCGATCAGCCCCTCGTCGAGCGGCCAGGCGTTGACCTTGCCTTCCAATTCATCGACCGCCTTGTTGCCGAAGCGAAACGCCTCGGTCTGCTGATAGGGGACGCGGGCCTTGAGCCAGGCGGCCCGCGCCGCCTGCAGCGTCGCCGCCGACGGGGCGGCGAGGAAGGCGTCGATCGCGGATTTGAGATCGCGCGCGCCCGCCAGCGCATCGCCATACATGGCCTCGGCCAGCTTGATATGGGTTGCGATCACGGCCTTGGGAGAGACTGGTTCCTGGGCGGCGACGGGCGCCGCCATGAACAGGCCGAAACAGACCGCAGCCGATGCAAGATGCTGGAACCCCATCACTTTCTCCTTATAATAATGAAAGAATTGGTGGATTTCCACTTGCGAGCGATCCCTTAATCAGTCAGGTCCGTCAAGTGGCGCGAACGCAATGCGCGGCGCTGGTTGCGATACCGACCGCTGAACATGCCGGGAGTGCCTGACATGCTCAGATCGCCAGCCGTGCGGCTTTGCCCAGCGCCTGGTTGGTATCGTTGTAGTAGCGCGCCGCCTGCTGAACGGAACGGTGCTGCGACTGCAGCATGGCGGCGGGCAGGGCGACGCCGTTGCGGGCCGCCTCCGTCAGATAGCCGGAGCGCAGGCCGTGCGCGGAAAACTCTTTCCGGTCGAGCCCGGCCATGGCGCAGCGGCGTTTGAGGATAAGATTGACAGCCTGGGGAGTCAGCGCGCGATCGTCGATCGCCTCCCAGCGGTCGATGGCCCGAAACACCGGCCCCTTACTGATGTCAGCCCGCTCGATCCACTCGCGCAGGGCCGCGACGGCTGAGCCGATCAACAGCACGCGAGCAGCTTCGTCGGACTGTGTCGTCTTGGTTCGGCCAAGCGCGATCGCCACGCAGGGCAGGCGAGCCGAGTTTGGATCATCGGGATCAAGCGGGACATCGCCTTCCTCGCTCAGTTGCTCGAGCTGTAGGCGCGCCACCTCGCTGCGCCGGCGCCCGCCCGAGGCGAAGGCAACGAGCAGGATGGCGAGATCGCGCGTGTCGGCGAGACGGTCGGTCTGGCAGGTCGCGATCAGCCGGTCCAGAATGTCGCGCGTCACCGCGCGCTGGCTTTTGCGCCGGCGGGGGCGTCCGCTGGCTCGGACGGCCAGACGCACGCTGGTGCGGATCGCCGGGGTGCTGAGCGTGCTCTCGAGCCCCTTCCAGCGATGCAGGGTTGCCCAATGGGCCAGGCGGCGCTTCACGGTCGAACTGGCATGGGGCCCGACACTGCGCAGATGGTCGCCAGCGCGCAGGGCAGCTTCGACGTCAGCGGGCATGCCGTGGGCGGCGTCCTCGGCACGCTTCGCCGGATCCCAGAGGTGATGAGCGATAAATTTCAACGCCAGAGCTTCGGGCGCCGGCCAGGGCAGTGGAGAACCTGTCGAAGCGAGCGACCAGGCTTCGAGATAGGCGAGATCCGACGCCAGCGCGCGCAGGGAATTCTCGCCCATGCCCTCGCGGGCGAGATGGCGCAGGGTCTCGACATCGTCGTCGGTCAGGATGGTCGCGAGCTTGTCGCGGCGCTCCATCGGCAAAATGCCGGCCAGCGCGTCGAGCTGGAGGGCGCGGCGTGTTTCGCGGTCGCTGATCACGGCGATCGCTGTCACGTCGCTTGTCCGGCGCCGACGGAGGCGGCATGGCGCTGCAGATCGGTGCGGCCAAAGTCGTTGCCCTTGAAGAGCAGGGGCGCTTTCGCGGTGAGCGCGACCGCGTAGGAAAAGCAATCTCCCATATTGAGTCCGGCCGGATGCCGACCCTTGCCGTAGCGATGGTAGGCTGTCTCGGCCGCGTCATAATGCTTGCGGTCGAAGGGGAGGACGGTGACGTTTGGGGCCTCTGAGAGCCGGGCGACGATCTCGCCGGCATTGGCGAAACCTTTCGCGGCCAAAACCACGCGCGTCTCGAAGAGGGTCGGCCAGCCGATCAGCAGCGCCTGCCCGCGCAGCACGACCTTGAAGGCTTCGGCCTCCGCCTCGTCGAGCGCAATCGCGAGAATGACGGAGGTGTCGAGCGCGATCACTGCGGCAGACCGTGTTCGTCGTAGAGATCGTCGTGAGCGGAACTTGCGCCGGGGGCGAGGTTATGTCGGCCTTGAGCGGCCAGATCCCAGACGATGTCGATCGGATCGGCATGTCGTCCGGCGCGCAACTCCATGTCGTAGCGCTCGAGCGCCTGCTCGACGAGGCGGTTCATCGACAATCCGGTGCGCCGCGCCATGGCCCGGGCTAGCGTTCGGGCTTTTGCGCTGCGGATGGAAAGCTGTGGTTCGGACATCGCTGGGAGCCTTCGGGCCTGTCAACTGGCCAAAAGCCTACCATGATAGCGGCCTAGCCAGCAAGGATTTGCATTGAGATGGCCTACTATCGATAAGAGGTACTTATCGGTAGTGATGGGTGAGCTCCGGTCAATGTCGATGTGAAACAAATTAATGGCTTTTTGGATTGGCTATGGTAGTTCTAGCGGTGTGAATTCAATCAGCTATGATCTATCGCGCGCCGAGCGCAAAACTCTGGTTTGCGACTGCGCCGCAGCCTCCGAAGCCGCGGCGATTGCGCTCGCCCGCTGCGACGAGCGCTTGCTCCGCGCCGAGCCCGTCCTGGCCGAAGGAGCCCGCCAGCGCGGCCACGCCCTTGAGGCCCAGGCCCTGATCGGGCTCAGCGGCGGCCTGTGCCCGCTCGAGGACCTTTGCCTGCACGACGCCGGCATGGATGTGCGCAGTCCGACCCGCGAGATCACGCGCGCCGCCACCATTCTGCACGAGCGCCGGCGCCTGGAACGGCGCGAGCCGGCCGATGTTTTGAACCCGACTGCGCTGCGGCAGCGTCTCGGCATCGAGGGATCAGCGGAACCGGACCGGACGGACAGGGTGACGACCCGGTCGGGAGCCGCCAAGCATGTCGCGGCGCCCTGGGATCGGATCGGACGGGATGGCGACGATGAAGACCACTCCGATGACGATGATCCTGACGTTGACCACGAAGCCGATCACGGGGCCGATCCGGCCTTTGCCGAAATCGACGCTCTCTTGGCGCGCACCCGAAAAAAGCTTGATGCCTGGAACGATCTGTCCTCCGACGAGGGCCGCAAAACCCTGATTTTGCGCGATCCCGGCTATGACGCGGCCGGGCGGCTTTCACATTGGGAAGCGATCCTGGAGGAGGGCAGGGGGCTGCCGGCGGCGCTCGCCGCCGCGCTCTCACTCGATGCCTGGCTGTGGCTCGAGCCGTCGGAACGGTCCGGCGAGCTCGGCTTTGCGTTCGCTGCGACCCTGTTGCGGCAGCGCGGGCTGGCGGCGGCGCATCTGCCGGCGCTCGGGATTGGGCTCAGGAGGGGGAAGTTCCGGTGGAGCCCGCATCAGGCGCTCAGCCTCCGGATCGCGGGGCTGCTCGGCGCCTTTGCCGAAGCGGCCGCGTTCGGGCAGGCCGATCTCGATCGGTTGTCGCTGGCGCGGAGCGTGATGCTGCGGACATGCGAGGGCAGGCGGGGGAACTCGAAACTGGCGGAACTGGTCGATCTGTTCGTGGCGTCGCCGCTCGTGACCGTGCAGCTGGCGGCCGCGCGGCTAAACGTGACGCCGCAGGCGGTCGAGGCCATGCTCAGGGAACTCGGCGGCAGCCTGCCGCGCGAGCTCACCGGGCGGAAGCGCTATCGCGCGTGGGGAATCGTGTAGGCCCCGCGACCACTCGCTTTCAATCTGCGGAGGTTTGACTTTCAATTCGCGCCGCTCGCATTCCGATCCCAGATGTCGATTGACAATTTGTAGTCTGAAAACTACAAGTCGCTATGCTTGAGCTGAAACAGACGGATGCGTTCCGGAAATGGCGAACGCGTCTGAAGGATCAGCGGGCTCGCGCCGTCATTGCGTCGCGACTCGATCGTCTCGCCTACGGGCATCTCGGCGATGCCGAGCCGGTCGGCGAAGGTGTCAGCGAACTGCGCATCCACCATGGTCCTGGCTATCGCGTTTACTTTCAAAGGCGAGGCTCGACCATAATCGTGCTCCTCTGCGGCGGCGACAAGAGCACTCAAGCCAAGGATATCAAGGCAGCCAAACGGTTAGCGAAGGAATGGAGCAAATGAGATGGCCGAGAAACTGACGACCTACGATCCGGCTGAGGATTTGACCTCCGACGAGGCGGTCGCAGCCTTCATGGCCGAAGCGTTTCAGACGGAAGACAGCGGCTATATCGCGCATGCGCTGGGCGTGGTAGCCCGGGCCAAGGGGATGGCGCAGATCGCCAGTCAGACCGGTCTCTCGCGCGAGCAGCTCTACCGATCATTCAGCGCTAGCGGCAATCCGACGCTAAAGACGACGATCGCGGTGATGAAGGCCCTTGGCGTCGAGCTGACCGCGAAAGCTCACGCCTGATCTCATGAGCACTGGCCGGTGCCTCGCGCCGAAGAATGCGTCGGTCAAGGAAGAATGCGGGAGCGCATCAATGGCGATATCGTGGGCCGTGACTCTATCGAAGCTCAGCTTGGCAGAGCAGGCGGCAATCGCAGAACGCACCCGGGAATTGGTTGCCGTGTATGCGCGGCTGAAAAAGCCGTGGGCGGCGCGTCGGTCGGGATGACTGGAGCTGGCCGATACCGTTGAAAAAGTCGGCCTGCGAGCGAGGCGATCGCGAGCTGCGATTTGCGCGGGGGCGTTTGCCGTTCACGCTGCCCTCATCTGCGGTCCGTTGGGCAGGAGCTTGGCGAGCTTCCTCAGGTTCTGGGCTGCTGCGGCGAGGTGGAACTCGTCTCTGGCGCCGTAGGGTCCGCGTAGGCGCAGCCTGACCTGCCACTGCGTTTTTCCTCCACGGAGATTTAGCACTACTTTGGCAGATTTTTGAGTTGGGCTGCATTTTCGGGATTCCCGCGGAGCGGTTTGCGTGATTCATGGGTGGTCGGCTTATGGAGGGCCGGCCATGGACGAGAGATGGAAGTCCGATCTTGAGCGCTGGCTTGCACCGTTTCTTGCTGCTCTTGGGCACAAGGTGCGGGCGCGGATGTGTCCGGCCTATGTGGCGGGACTGATCGGCGCAGGTGATCGCAAGAGCATCCAGCCGATGGCGGCGCGCGACGGTGGCGTCGGCTACGATCAGCTCCACCACTTCATCGCCAGCGGAACTTGGGACGCGGCACCACTTGAGAAGGCCTTGCTGACGGAGGCCAACAGGATGGTCGGCGGCACTGAAGCCTGGCTCATCGTCGATGACACGGCCCTGCCGAAGAAAGGCGAGCGCTCCGTCGGGGTCGCGCCGCAATATGCCTCGGCGCTCGGCAAGAATGCCAACTGTCAGACCCTGGTATCGCTGACGCTGGCTGCCGGTGAAGTTCCCGTCATGGTGGGGTTGCGGCTGTTCCTGCCCGAGAGCTGGACGAGCGATCCCGCGCGGCTCTCCCGTGCAGGAGTGCCGGATGATTTGGGAGGCTACCGGACCAAGCCAGAGATCGCGCTCGCCGAAATCGATCGCGTTCTTGCCGCCGGGGCGCGTTTTGGCTGCGTGCTGGCCGATGCCGGGTATGGCCTCTCCGCGTCGTTCCGACAGGGCCTGAGCGAGCGAGGGCTTGGTTGGGCAGTCGGCATTCCCTTCAAGCAGAAGGTCTATCAGCCCGACGTGACGATGATCTTCCCGGTCGCCGGACGCGGCCGCCCGCGAAAGCGCCATGTCCCGGACACGGCGTCGGTCAGCGCACAGGCGATGCTGGAAGAGGTGCCTCGGCGGATACTGAGCTGGCGGCGCGGGACGAAGGGGCGCCTGCAGGCCCGCTTTGCCGCAAGGCGCGTGCGTGTCGCCGACGGTCCGCCACAGCGGATCGGTGCCATGGGCGCCCAGCATCTGCCGGGCGAGGAGGTCTGGCTGATCGGAGAACATCGCTCGAATGGCGAGCGCAAGTACTATCTCTCAAACCTGCCCCCCGACACCTCGCTCACGCGACTGGCCGGCGCGACAACGTCTTCGTCGAGCGCATCTGGAAATCGGTGAAATACGAGGAGGTCTACCTGCGCGCCTACGCCAGCGTGTCCGACGCGCGCGCCTCGATCGGCCGGTATCTGGCCTTCTACAACGG
>JAESGD010000155.1_pt1 | contig 12667 bp, 11 predicted proteins | sample 9269581 | NCBI WGS metagenome assembly JAESGD01 (sample SAMN14515903, study PRJNA621661) | algae metagenome | isolation source: Cyanomargarita calcarea GSE-NOS-MK-12-04C and co-occurring heterotrophs from... | place: USA: Grand Staircase Escalante National Monument, Utah | collected 2007-12-30 | reverse complement strand
AACTCAGAGGTGAAACGCTGCTGCGGCGACGATAGTTTAGGGGTAGCCCTACGCCAAAATAGCTCGGTGCCAGGATTAATTTTAAATCAAAAAGCCTTCTCTTTATTCAAAGAGAGGGCTTTTTGATATAAATATAAACTTTCTTCTTCAAACACTATCAACCGATATCGCTCCACTGAATCTTCTCAAATGAGATAATAAAATCACCCAGTCATCCCCTCAATAAAGGTGGCTAAACATGACTAGTCTCTTACCTACTTCCCAATCAACGGGAATTTTTTATCCAAGTTCGGACGGTGAACCCTTGGCAGAAACTTACGTTCATTTATATGCGCTCCTAGTGACGTTAGAAGTTTTGAGGCAGTATTTGCAAGGTAGGCAAGCAACGGTTTTGGGTGACCAGTTTCTGTATTATGCCCAAGGCTTTCCGAGGTTGCGGGTAGCTCCAGATGTCATGGTGATATTCAACGTTCTGCCTGGAGGTAGAGATAATTACAAGATTTGGGAAGAGGGACAAGTGCCTGTAGTCATTTTTGAGATGACTTCTCAAGGTACTAAAGACCAAGACACTGTTGCTAAGAAAACGCTATATGAACAGTTAGGGGTGCTGGAGTATTGGTTGTTTGACCCCAAAGGAGAGTGGATTGAGCAGCAGTTGCAAGGGTATCGGTTGCAAGGTGAAGAGTATGAGCCAATTACAGATGGTCGCAGTCAACCTTTGGAGTTGCGGTTGCAAGTTGAGGGGCAACTGATTGGTTTTTATCGGGAGGACACTAAAGAAAAGTTGCTAATTCCCGAAGAGTTAAAGCAAGCGGTGAAGCAGGAAAGGTTGGCCAGACAACAAGCAGAATTGCAGGTGGAGCAGGAAAGGTTGGCCAGACAGCAAGCAGAATTGCAGGTGGAGCAATTGAAAAAGCAATTGAGGGGGCTTGGCGTTGACCCTGATACTACTGGGACAAGATAATTCAATCCTCCTCTCGCTAATATAATTTGCATACCACGAAACTATATAGAGAGCGTATGAAACAAAACTTAAAAATCCTATTGATAAACCTGAGCTTATAAATACACCTTATAATTGTGCAATCTTCCAAACATTCAATAAAAAACTTAACGATTTTTAGCAGATAACATTCCATAAGCTTCATTAACCATGCGCATTTTTTCTTGAGCTTCTTGTTGTAATTGCGGCTTACCAACAAACAAATCAGGATGCCATTTCTTCACTAAAGCTCGATACGCTTCTTTTATCTCAGCCATTGAAGCACTATTTTGTAAACCTAAATTAGCGTAAGCACGAGCAATATTATCCTTTTCTATTTGCGTTTTATGTGCTGATTGTGCTTTATGATTGCCATTATTTTGATTAGTATTTTGTTGTTTATTCCTAAAACCACCCCCACTCATTTGCGCTTTCATCTGCTCTATTTCTTCATCAAATTCCCAAGTCCGAAATGCAGCTTCTACTTCATGTGGTTTCATAGAAGGTGGTGGTGGCATATTAGGAACCCGATTTTCCACCCGAGGTGGTGCTGTATCAACTCGCTTTGTAGATGAAGCTGAGTTACGTGGTGGAGGTGGTGCAGAATAATTTCCCGTATCTTTCCTTGTCCTCCTTGTCTCCTTTCTAGGCATCTCTACATAAAGCTGATAACCTTGTACAGATATATTTGCCTTTTCTAACTCTCGATACAACTGATTAAAACCATTTTGCAACCGTCGCAATTCGTCACGTTTACTAGTAATCTCTTGCGGTTCTTGATTTTCTTCAAGCCAAATTACTTTTTGCGCTTGATTCTCATATGCAGCCAAAATAGATAAAGCTTGACTGCTAAATTCACGCAAATAATCTTCAGCCGTAGCTATACAAATTTTTGCTACTTGCTGATGATAATCTTCCTTTGATACTTTTTCATCTTGTTGTTGGATATTCTTATTCAAAATATAAGAAATACTGCCAACAACAGCCGCACCTACAGGTCCACCTAACAACCAACCAATACCGCTACCAACAGCAATAGAACCAGGATCGCTTAAATCATCGAAAGTGTTTGGTTTTTCAGGTAACGTAACTTGTGGTTCGTGAGGAAAGGTGATTATTAAATCCTCTGGTCTTTCTGCTTGAAAAAATTCGTAGGCTTGATAAAGCCATTTAACTATAGCTAGTTGTAATTCTGCTAAATCTTTTTTTAAAGTATCTTTTTGCCAAGTTTTAAAATTATTTTGAGCTAGTGCAACTGCGGCATCAGACTGATATTTATTAAGTAGTTTCGAGATATTTAACCAATCCCGAAATTCAGAAACACTAGCAGAAAAACCTCTTTTAATTAATTCTTCTGCACGTTGTTTGATATTTATTTTGGCATTTTTTTTATCATCAAAGGATTTAATTTCATTAAATATAGGGTCAATTTTTACTTTTAAAGATTGTTGTAATTGAGATGCTATATTTTGCACTCTTGGCAAACGGATACCGCTGCGATTTTGTTGCAGAATAGCAGCAATATTTTGCAAAGCTGTTTCAAAAGCCACTAAACCACTGCTACTCGATAAAGCAACATCACCTTTTAATCTTGCTCTTAAAGCGGGTAAAGCGTCAACTCGATATAGATTGCTAAAACCTGGTGGTAATTCTGCACGAAAACTTTCAGCAACAAATAGTAAACGATTTTGAACTTGTTTTTGTTCTTCGAGTTCGAGTAAGTTAAGGAAATTAGCGACAAATATAACTGTCTTAATACCCCGATCCAACAACCAATCTCGTAAATTTTCTCGCTCACCCAAAGTCATTAACTTACGTGCATCTAGTAGCTGTACTACTATATCTACTCCTAATAACTGTTCTCTGACTAAGTTATCTTGTGCTTCTCTATCGTTAGTTCCTGGTAAATCAACAAATTCTACACCTGTTTCCAAAAAGGGATGAGGGCAAAAAACTTCTACAGATGCAACATCTTTTCGCATCTGTCTATCACCATCAAGTATGGCAAATTCTTTTAAAATTTCTGTTCCACTGCGATAGATTTCTGTACCATCTGTCAACATGATGCGAGTCCGCACATCAGAGCCATATTTAACAGTAATTGCAGCCCCCGTAGTGGGAATTAAATCAATTGGTAAAGTCCGATTACCCAGCATGGCATTCAGCAGGGTTGATTTACCATGATTGAATGGTCCAAATACTGCAATTCTAAAGTTAGGATTAACTAAGTGATTGCAAATGGTATTTATATCTTGATATAGTTGCGATTTCGGGTATAACTTGAGTAATAATGATGCAGATTTTAGAGATTCTACAAGCTCTTTATAATTTTGATTGTCTGGTTTCATAACTCCCCCCTCTTCTAATTCATAAATTAGCAGAATCCTCCCTCAACCCCCCTCTCTGCTTGGGTCGAGCAGAGTAAAGGGGTGAGGCTCAAGCTAACTGTAGTAGGCTAATAAATTACTATACGCTGTTTCAATCTTCTGCAATTGTGAGAATACATTTTCCTGCAAATTTTTCAACCGCTTTAATTCTGTTTCACGATTAATTTCCCGTGTTTCCTTCTGTTTCAGAAGATTATCCAACTCAGATTTTCGAGATGTAATATCATCGTCAATCCGCTTGCTGACTTCTTTGTCGTAAGACTCAAAACACTCCTTAACTGCATCGTGGACAGTATGCCATTGCTCATTTGCAACTTGTGGCAAATATTTGACTAATTCTTTCTTTGTCGTTTTGACTAACTCTTTCCTTGCTTGGTCTGCTTGTAAAAATCCGACACCCAAACCCAGCAAAGCGAAACCAATTGGGCCAAGAAACACACCTGTAACTGCTGTAATTAATCCGCCAACTCCAATTACAGTAAAGTAGTTCAATAAGATATTTTTCCAGTCGAATCCGGCTCCAGCCATTGCAAAACCAGCCAAATTTCCCCGAGACAAAGATAACAATCCCATTGCCCATTTTGCCCATCCAGGGGAATTATCTTCTTCTGTGGTACTGTAAGCGTTAACTTTGATTTTTTCTCCGGTTAACTTTTCGTTGATTTGGTCTGTTATTTTGCTGTAATAGTTACCATACTTAGCGGCACTTTTTGAAAGTTGCGTGAAAGCTGCATTTATATCTTTTTCAGCAGTTAAGCTCCAAGCAGCAAATTTATCACCAATGTACTGCTCAAAAGCTTTTTGTAATGCTTGGTTAAATGCTTCTCGCTTCCCGCTACTGAGAAAATCCAACAGATTTAATTCTGGTTGATAACGCAAGAAATCTGTTTCAAAAGTATTACCTAAATTTAAAACATAGGTGCGGAAAGAATCAGCGATCGCCTTTGATTCACTATCTCTTGTATTCCTAATTTCTTCTTGAAACTGCTTGCAGATACCTGTCAGTTTGCTAAACTCTGGTTCCACTGACTCAATCCGCTGCTTTAATTCATTGACATCTTGGTCAAGTAATGGTATTCGTCTTTCAATAGCTTCATGGGTATTATTACAAACACCTCTAGCTAAGGTTCTGACTTGTCGGAGTTCGGCGATCGCTCTTTCTCTGGTCAGAAAAATGTTCAGCGCATTCATAAACTGAGGGAAGCCAGTTCCATCTAATGAAGCTTCAGAATTTTTCAAACGTCGTCGTAATGCTTGAATTGAGGAAACTTCAAATACTCGCTCCTCATAAACATTCTGACCGTCTACATAGCAATATTCTGCTAAATTAGCTTGGAATACTTGCCGCAGTCTATCCTCTGCCGATTTTAATTCTTCCGTATCGTCAGGATCTATTAAAGATTCCTTCACCTGGTCCCAAGCATTAATTAAGAAGAAAACCGTCAAACCCCGACCTTTAATATAATTTTCTAAGTAGCGACGCTCACCCAATGTACAAGGCTGCGATGCTCTCATCACAAACAGAATTGCGTGACAATTATTCACATAACCCAAGGATAATTCATTCCGTGCTTCTGTATCATTCAAGCCGGGACTATCAACAATTTCTATCCCTTTTTCTAGCAGTGCTAAAGGATATTCAACCACTGCATGGCTAACATCAGGAAATGCTGGTTTTTTCTCTTGTTCTAATCTCTTGGCTTCAGCGGGGTCAATCGTATATTTATATTTAAAAGTTTGAAAATCTAACTGCTGTGGACTTTTCCCATCATTAAAATGGACGGTAACAGTTTTCTGCGCACCGTAACGCAAAACTGTTAATAGGGCAGTACAAGGATTCACATCACTCGGTAATAAATTTTCGCCAAGTAAAGCATTTAATAAAGTACTTTTTCCCCGTTTCATATCACCTAAAACTAAAAGGCGAAATACACCACTTTTTAGGTTATTACTCGCAACTTTTATATCTTCAATATCGCGTTCTAAACTCAGCTTACCTGATGTAAAATCTGCTAACTCTGCCTGATTTATTGTCTCAGCAATTTGACTTAAACAAACAGAAATCTCAGAACGAACTTGAGCAACACGCTCTAAATCATTAATAAAATTATCCATAAATTATGCTTTTTTATTATCAAAAAATAGTTTATATGCAACAAACGCCAACATTCCCACAATGATAACTCCTGCTAAAACAGAAGCTATTCTCACAGCAACAAGCGCTGCAACTCCAAGACCAAATAATTTTAAACCGAGGATAGTTTTTTGCTTCCACGGTTTCTCTAATTTGTCTGGTTGATCCTTAGTAGTTTGATAAAACTGGATATTTTTACCATTAACATCAGAATCTAACTCTCGGAGTCGTAATTCAATTTCTTTTTGTCGGAGTTCACGCTCCCGACGTTCAAGTTCGTTATTGTAATCATCCGGAGATTTCACGATTAGTCCACCTAGTTTAGGACAATAAAACGATGTCAGCATCAACAGCTACATAATTGTAACTTAATGTACTAATCAATACAAATTCAACCGTGGAATTACTGTTTTTAATTGGTTTTCAAATTTCAACCAAAAGCATCAAAATTGCTTAGGTAGAAGATTCAGCCGGCTACACAGATTTTCCGGAAAATTTTTGATAATACCATAACTCACAATCTTACGCCCGTAGAGCTTCTGATGAGGGAGAATAAATATAAAAATAATCAAGGACTATCAGAACCTTGAGGAAAATACTATGCTTTCATTCCCTTTGGTTTTGCAAATTCCGCCATCAATGCAAATGACAGACGAGCAGTTCTTTGACTTCTGTCAAGTTAACCGTGATTTACGCATTGAGCGGAATAGATTTGGAGAAATATCAGTTATGCCACCCACTGGGTCAGAGTCAGGCAACCGAGAAGGTAATATATTTGGGCAATTGTGGATGTGGTCAGAACAAGATGGCACTGGTATAACTTTTAGCTCCAGTACTGGGTTTACTTTATCAACAGGTGCAGAACGCTCCCCGGATGCTTCCTGGATTAAATTGTCACGCTGGAATACTCTTAAACGTGAACAACAGCAAAGATTTGCCCCTGTCTGTCCGGATTTTGTAGTTGAACTCAGGTCACCTTCAGACAACCTCCAACCATTGAAAGACAAAATGGAGGAATATATGAAAGAGCCAGGAGTCCAGTTAGGCTGGTTGATTGATAGAAAACACCGGAAAGTCTATATTTATCGTCCCAGAATGCCAGAAGAATGTTTGGATAATCCTGCAAGTGTGAGTGGGGAGACAGTATTGCCTGGGTTTGTATTTAATATGAGTAAAGTTTGGTAGCTTCACAGAAAAAAGCAAAAGGGTTGAGGTATAAATTTATGTTTTCATCTTCGATTGTGTTGCGGATGCCTTCAGATTTACAAATGAATTCGCAGCAATTCTATGACTTTTGTCAGGTTAACCAAGACTTACGCATTGAGCGGAATAAATTTGGAGAAATATCAATTATGCCACCCACTGGGTCAGAGTCAGGCAACCGAGAAGGAAGAATAATTCAGCAGCTAATGAACTGGACAGATGAAGATGGTACAGGTATTGCTTTTAGCTCCAGTGCAGGATTTACTTTATCAACAGGTGCAGAACGCTCCCCGGATGCTTCCTGGATTAAATTATCACGCTGGAATATTCTTAAACGCGAACAGCAGCAAAGATTTGCCCCTATCTGTCCAGATTTTGTGCTTGAACTTAGATCCCCTTCTGACAACCTCCAACCATTGAAAGACAAAATGGAGGAATATATGAAAGAGCCAGGAGTCCAGTTAGGCTGGTTGATTGATAGAAAACACCGGAAAGTCTATATTTATCGTCCCAGAATGCCAGAAGAATGTTTGGATAATCCTGCAAGTGTGAGTGGGGAGACAGTATTGCCTGGGTTTGTACTTAATATGAGTAAAGTTTGGTAGCTTCACAGAAACTCACCTTAATAAGCCAAAATTTTTATATAGAGAAGTTAGGTAAACTAAAAATGGATATCAAGAACGGCTTTATCGGCACCGTTGGCAACACACCCCTCATCCGGTTAAACAGCTTTAGCGAACAGACCGGCTGCGAAATCCTCGCTAAAGCAGAATATCTCAATCCTGGCGGTTCTGTCAAAGACCGAGCAGCACTATATATTATTCAAGATGCTGAAGAAAAAGGCTTACTCAAACCCGGTGGCACTGTAGTTGAAGGAACTGCGGGAAATACTGGTATTGGATTGGCTCATATCTGCAATGCCAAGGGTTACAAATGCCTGATAATTATTCCCGATACCCAGTCTCAAGAAAAAATTGATGCACTCAAGGTATTAGGCGCAGAAGTTCGTCCCGTTCCCGCAGTCCCATACAAAGACCCCAACAACTACGTCAGGCTATCTGGCAGAATCGCATCTGAGATGGAAAATGCTATATGGGCTAATCAATTTGACAATTTAGCCAACCGTCGCGCTCACTACGAAACCACAGGAAGAGAAATTTGGGAACAGACAGACGGAAAAATTGATGGTTGGGTAGCATCGACTGGTACAGGAGGCACATTTGCCGGCGTGTCAATGTTCCTGAAACAGAAAAATCCGAATGTAAAATGTGTTGTCGCCGACCCAATGGGAAGTGGACTTTACAGCTATATTAAAACAGGAGAAATTAAAATCGAAGGCAGTTCCATCACTGAAGGCATCGGCAACAGTCGCGTCACAGCCAATATGGAAGGCGCACCCGCTGATGATGCCATTCAGATTGACGATAAAGAAGCCTTAAGAGTAGTTTCTCAACTATTGCGAAAAGACGGCTTGTTAATGGGTGGTTCCACCGGGATTAATGTTGGTGCAGCGATCGCATTAGCTCTTCAAATGGGTCCGGGACACACTATTGTGACAATTCTGTGTGATAGCGGCTCCCGATACCAATCGCGGATATTTAACCCCGAATGGCTCGCATCAAAAGGACTCTCGCTAAATTAGTTAGTTAAGAGTTAAGAGTTAGGAATTAGGAATTAGGAAGAACGAGTTAAAAAGTCAAAACTCATTACCGATCGCTCATAACTTTTACACTTCCTAACTCCTCACTCCTAACTCCTAACTCTTCCACTCCCCCCCTCCGCGTCCTCTGCGCCTCTGCGGTTTGTTAAAAAATGACTAGTATCTCCCAAGAATCAAACTCCACAACCGACCAGCCCCAGGATAGCAAATGCGTGCGGGTGTGCCAAAATCGCACCTGCCGCAAGCAAGGTGCAGCTTCAGTATTAGCAGCATTTCAAGCATCGCTAGTTCCCGAAGTTACAGTAACAGCCAGCGCTTGCTTGGGACAATGTGGTAATGGTCCAATGGTGCTCGTATTGCCAGATTTAGTCTGGTATAGCGGGGTTCGCCCAAACGAAGTACCTCTAGTGGTAGAACAGCATCTCCTCATGGGACAACGAGTGACGCAGATGCTCTATCATCGGTTTCATCCCTGAGGATAAAACCGATTAATATTTTTAATTTATAGAGTTCTGCACTCTTGTTGACTGAAGTGAGATATCCAATGGAAATTCAGCAGCTCCGCCAATCCTTAAAACAAAAGTGGGTAAATTACTACCATCAAAACCGTTCCTGGTTAATCAAAATGCGAATTTGGGGAACTTATGATGGTGGACGTCGCCCTTCGTCGGGTTTTATTTTGGCTACTCTGTCTGTCTTAGAACCCCAACTCGACCAGATTTTACCTTTTATCTTGGAACTGAATAGCAATCCGGATCAAATTATTACCGCTTTGGGTCTTAATTTCAATCCTGAAGAGCAGTTACATCTAGTTCAATTAGAGACTCAAACACCTCCAGAACCAGCACCCCCAGAACCGACACAAAGCAATTCTTCAATTGAAAAGCGACCAGAATCTCCTCGGACGAGAATTCCGCAACGTAAAACTATAGCTAATACTAGTGGAATTACTGAGGTCTACGAGTTTCCAGCACTGCAACCAGAGGAATCTAAAGTTTTAGTTTCTACTAAAATTTTCACCCAAATCCAAAGTGAGTCTTATGAAGAGACACCAGAGCAACGCGAACCTTTAGTTCCTGCTAAAATTTTCACTCAACTTCAAACTGAATCTGTTCCGCAGAATGTAAGTGAAAGTACTATAGTAGCGATTCCAGCCAAGACTCAGATTCAAAACCCTCCAGAGCCTTTATCGATAATTCCAGCCAAGACTCAGATTCAAAACTCTCCAGAGCCTTTATCGATAATTCCAGCCAAGACTCAGATTCAAAACTCTCCAGAGCCTTTATCGATAATTCCAACCAAGACTCAGATTCAAAACTCTCCAGAGCCTTTATCGATAATTCCAGCCAAGACTCAGATTCAAAACCCTCCAGAGCCTTTATCGATAATTCCAGCCAAGACTCAGATTCAGATATTTCCTGAACCTTTATCGCAAATTTCAACTAAAACCGAGATTCAGAGTTTTCCTGAAGCTTTCGGTTCCCTCGCGATCGCCCCGAATATTGAAAACAAAGGCATACTTGTCAAGATGCCACAAAAAGATGTTCCAGGCGAAGTTAATCAAGCACACGCCTGTAGTAACTTTAATTTAGCTTCTTGGATTGATGACTTTTGTCAAGGTGCTGGATGGGATAGAGAGGAAACTATTTTGATACCTTTCTGAAATAGTAGGGACGGGGAAACCCCGCCCATACTGCAATAATACTTTGGATGGGCGGGAAAACCCCGCCCCTACGATGGGTATTCGTGAGAAACAAATGGGACTTCTACGATTTCACCCTCGGTTTCTCCCACTTGCACTTTTAAACCAACACCACCTGCTTTGCTACGGATATAACCTAGCCCAAAGTGACCGTCAGGGGTTACAGTATAACTGGTTAGTTTACCAACTCTCTCTTCACCAATTGCGATCGCACTCCCCACTTCAGCAGGAGCGGTCAAACGAATCCCCCATAAGTATTGCTTTACACCTTTATATGTATTTAACCGGGCAATAGTTTCTTGTCCGATATAGCAACCTTTAGTGAAGGAAATTGTCTGCCATAAACCAACTTCCAGGGGATTGTAGTCATCAGTTAATTCCTGTTCTGGGGCTGGGCGACCTTGTAAAATTCGCAACATATCCCAAGCACGCTCGCTCATCTCCACTACACCCAATTCTAATATTTTCTGCCACAGTGTCTGTCTGTCTGTAGCTGGCAATATCAGAGTATATCCCGGCAAAGCTAAACCACTACCCACAGCCACACGTACCTGTATTCCGCAAGCAAGGGGGACAAGTAAGTGATTGCCGTATGGTTGACCGATAATTGCTCCTGCACCCAACTTTTCGACAATCGCATCACTTCCTGACCCAATCAAGCTCAAAGTTGCTGTTTCATCAGTAATATCAGTCAATTGCACTTTGTCAGAGAAAAAGATATATTTATCCAGCCATTCCATCAGATACTGTCGCCGCTTAAGTGAAACCAACAGAGTCACAGCATCTTCTGTTACATAAGCTGTTGCCAAATCAATAGTGCGGGCAGTAGATGTGACCATTACCGTATCACAGCCCTGTCCTGGTTTGAGGCTTTGGAAATCGTTAGTGCTTTGGTTGTGCAAAAATCTGAGGCGATCGCTATCTGAAACTTGAATGCGTCCCCAAATTGAGCGATCGCATACAGCCACCCCAGATAGTGCGGCTTGTATGGCTGCTGCATCGTTACCGTCAATTACAGATTTAGATTTTGTCGCCATAGATTTTGCGGTAAAACTATTAAAAATATTATCAAATAACGGTTTTCAGGTTCGATGGTGGCGATCGCAAAACTGTTTCATTTCCCGGAGACAAGTATAATTTAGAACATTTTTATAGTTATTAAATTACCAAATTATCCGTTAAATCCGTTTTTTTTGGAGTTGCCAAGTCCTGGTGGTGATAGGGGTTGGCGTTTCTAGTCTCGGACTCAAAATCGCTCCTGAGCAAATCCCTACCTTTGTGGTAAACAGTTCTTGTTACAATCTACTTCATCGCCTTTTAATTTGCCGAGCAGAATGGTACAAATGGATTACTTCCTTTATTCCAATGTAGGTAGTAGATTTACTGATCGCCGTTTTCCTTTTCTTCGGCAGGGGTGAATCGTAGAATTATTGTGCTTGACTCCCCAAAAGCCAACCATTCCCCACATTGGATAAACTTGAAGCATACAACACTCTTGACAAACTCTAACGATGAAAGCATCTGCAAAATTCGACTTTGAAGACGAAAAATTTAATGCACCGCCTTCTCAAGTCATCCCTTGGTGTCAGATGATTAATCCTCGGTATGGCAACGATGGCATTCAGCCCCACGGTTTGGCGATTAAGCTGGATAATGCCCATGCTGTTGGCTTTGAACCGGATGATAATTGGCAACAGGTAGAACATATATTTAGCTCTGGAGTCGAAACTGTATACATAAGTAGCACTCCACGTTTAGTCATAGTCCGTCGGGGTCCATTGTCTGTAAAAGACCGGGAAACGGGGCTAAAATTAGGCACGCTCAAAGAAAATTATGACGCTTTTTTAGCAGACAAACTTAAATTTAAAACTTTTACTCGCTATTTGATTTTTGTGGTAGGGGAAAATCAAAAATTTTTACATGAATTACCTTTGCAACTAACACTAAATGGCGCTGCCGGAGCAAGTTTTAGTAAAGCTTACTGCGACTATCAACAAGGTAGGCCAATTAGTGGGTTTGTGGTCGAATTAGAAAAGGCTTATGCTTTATACCGCAAGCAATCTGTAACGCCAAAAGGACCTTTATTTCACGCTCACGGAGTTTTTTGCCCGATAATTGACTCTGAAGAAAGAGGCGTTGACCAAAATACAGTTTTAGTAGCTTCTACTGTAGACTATAAACATCCTACAGGTGGAACCTTAACAGATTACCTCATAGCTTCCGACTCTGTTGAGTCTGGGATAATTGCTAAAACTTTTGAAGAACATAAAGAGTTTGGTAAAGAAGCTATCAAATTAGAAGCGCCTAAAATGGCAATGGCTGCAGTTTCTAATTCCTACGTCTATGCTGATGAAGATGATTTTGCTTATCCACCTTATTGAATGAAGGAAGAAGGAAGAAGGAAGAAGGAATTCGTAGGTTTACAAGATGCGGATTCAGACAAGGCAGCTTTGTGCTCTATAAGATTAAGAGCGCAAACGTGCCTTACAACTAAAAACGGGCGACATGAGCGAGGTCGATGAAGATGATTTTGCTTATCCACCTTATTGAATGAAGGAAGAAGGAAGAAGGAAGAAGGAATTCGTAGGTTTACAAGATG
>JAESGD010000154.1_pt1 | contig 13769 bp, 12 predicted proteins | sample 9269581 | NCBI WGS metagenome assembly JAESGD01 (sample SAMN14515903, study PRJNA621661) | algae metagenome | isolation source: Cyanomargarita calcarea GSE-NOS-MK-12-04C and co-occurring heterotrophs from... | place: USA: Grand Staircase Escalante National Monument, Utah | collected 2007-12-30 | reverse complement strand
CAAAATCGTGTTTTTTTATACTGTTTATACCTCAGTCAAGGTTTTAATCTTTTAGTAGCGCAACTTCTTGCTGTATACTAGCTTTCAAACTATAATATTTTCAAGGTTCGATTTCCTTTGTGACCTCTGCTTTCGCGTCCCGTCTCTCAGGCACTTATTTATAGTACTGGGCGATTAATTTCCTGTCAATACTTTTTCTGGAAAATATTTCGGAAAAATTTTAAGTCGGCTGAAACCTACTCTCAGTGCCGATTTTAAGCAACAATGGTTTATGCACTGTTGAGTCAAGGAAAGATAAAACGTGAATTTTCAGACGGTTATTGCGGTTTTGCATAAGTTTTGGAGCGATCGCGGTTGTTTGATTGCCCAGCCGTATGACATTGAGAAAGGGGCAGGTACTAAAAACCCTCATACTTTTCTAAGGGCGTTGGGACCGGAACCTTGGTCTGTAGCTTATGTTGAACCTTGTCGTCGTCCGACAGATGGACGTTACGGCGAAAATCCCAACCGCTTCGGACAGTATTATCAATATCAAGTCCTGATTAAGCCTTCGCCAGACAATATACAAGAGATATATCTCGATTCCTTGAGAGCTTTGGGTATTCGTCCAGAAGACCACGATATCCGGTTTGTGGAAGATAACTGGGAAGATGCAACGGTTGGTGCTTGGGGTACTGGCTGGGAAGTCTGGTTAGATGGTATGGAAATTACCCAATTTACCTACTTTCAACAGTGTGGTGGGATTGATTGTCGTCCAGTATCGATTGAAATGACCTATGGACTAGAGCGACTGACGATGTATCTTCAGGAAGTTGAGGCGATTACCAAGATTAAGTGGACGGATAAGATTACATATGGAGATGTTCACCTGCAAGGCGAGATTGAGCAGTGTGTTTACAACTTTGAAGCCTCAAATCCTGAAATGCTGCTGACACTATTTAATATGTACGAGCAAGAAGCGCAGCAATTGACAGAGCGAGGATTGGTGTTACCCAGCCTGGACTATGTTATTAAGTGTTCGCATATGTTCAATTTACTGGATGCGAGAGGTGTGATTTCGGTAACGGAACGAACCCGATATATAGGAAGGATTCGGCATTTGGCACGGAAAGTGGCTCAACTATATGTGGAACAGCGAGAGAGGTTAGGCTTTCCATTGCTGAATAAATCTGCAGTGTAAAACACAAGCAAGGACAATTAAGAGGAGAAAATCTCACCCTCGATCTTGTCCTAACCTTATTTATCTTTACCTTGAACGTTATAGCGATATATAAGAATGCATAATCTACAGGCTCTACAAAAATATTGATTGTGAAGTCAGCAAAATAAACGTGCTTTAGCTTACCATTGTGAAAAAGTATTGCTATCTGTGCATTATGAAACAAGCGCTTGGCAAGGGTTATATGATTAATTACCCTTAAGGAAACATAGGATAAGAATAATGAATTTAACTGAAGTTTTAGAACCAATAGCCGCATGGTTTCGCAGTTTAGGAGTCCCAGAAGCGATTGTACATTGGGGACATCCGGCGATGATGGGGATTGTAATCTTTGTGATGGGTAGCTTTGTTGGATACACAGGTTGGCAAAGCCGAATTGTTGAGGATAAAGAAGTTGCGAACACAAATCGCAGCAATCATCGCAAAATGGCACCATTGATGTTTATATTCATGGCACTTGGTTCCACAGGAGGGGTGCTGTCTTTGGTGATGCAGTATCACCCAATTATGGAAAGCCCACATTTTTGGACTGGCTTATCTGTACTTTTATTGTTAGGGATTAATGCCGTAATTTCATTGAGTGGTTTTGGCGGAAATAATCCAGGATTACGCAATCTTCATGCATATTTAGGCAGTACTGCACTTGCTGTAATGCTTTTGCACGCTGTTTTAGGTTTTAATTTGGGTATGAGTTTTTGATTTAACTCTTGCAAAAATAGACACGCGCCCTCAGACTGGAAGTCTGGGGCTATACAAAACAAATCCGCAGTCAGGCAACCTACCTTGCACCGCAGCTTACTCACCGCAGGGGTACGCAAAGGGGGTGTGTTTATATAGTCACAACTTCAGTCGTTGGGTAATTGTTTTTTAAAAATCTCATGATTCAGGCAAGTGGTGTGATTATCTGTCTTGGCTACATTCTGGGATTGCTATTCACAGCAGTTCCTTGGGGTGGTCTTTGGATATTACTTTTGGGTGTCGCAGGTGCAGTTTTTTTGAAAAAACGTCGCGCTATTCCACAGAAACCTCCTCAAAATAAGAGCAAAGCAGCACCCGAAAGGCAGACTAATCCTAAACCGATAGTGTGGCTGATTGCTGGGGTAGTTGGTTTCTTGGCAACTTTTTATTTTCAATTTAGAACCCCGCAACCAAGTGCAAGTGACATCAGCAAGTTCTTGCCGACTGAGAATACAAACAGCCAACAACAACTTTTTATTGTGCGCGGAGAGGTAATTAGTATACCCCGCGTAACTCGCAGCCAACGCGGACAATTGTGGTTGGAAGCAACTCAACTTGATGAAGTAAAAAATGATAATGGACCATCTGGTGTCCCAAAAGGAGTAAGCGGGAAGCTATATGTGACTGTGCCTCTCCTTAAAACGACTGGCATATATCCGGGGAAACAACTAGCTATTACAGGTAGTTTGTATAAACCCAAACCCGCATCTAATCCTGGTGCCTTTGATTTTCAAAAGTTTCTCAAACAAGAAGGAACATTTGCGGGTCTTTCTGGGAGGCAGGTCAGTATTATAGACGACAATCGGAAATGGGGATGGTGGAAGTTTCGGGAAAGAATTGTGCGATCGCAAGTTCGTTCTTTGGGTATTCCAGAAGGTGCGCTTCTTAGTTCAATGGTTTTGGGTAGTAAAGCTGTTGATTTACCCTATGATATGCGCGATTTGTTTGTACAGGCAGGTTTAGCTCACGTTTTAGCTGCATCTGGATTTCAAACTTCGCAAATTTTGGGTGTGGTACTTGGTTTGACAAAGCGTTCAAAACGGAGAACGCAAATTATCCTTGGCTCTCTGTCTTTAATTGGTTTCCTGGCTTTGACAGGATTTCAGCCGTCGGTACTCAGAGCCGTAATTATGGGATTTGCAGCATTAATTGGTTTGGGATTGAAACGCAAGGTTAAGCAGTTGGGTTCCCTGCTAGTTGCAGCAATGCTGATATTACTATTTAATCCCCTATGGATTTGGGATTTAGGCTTTCAGTTGAGTTTCTTGGCAACCCTGGGATTAATTGTCACGGTACCTGCAGTTACCAAGCGGTTGGGATGGTTACCACCAGCGATCGCTTCTTTAATAGCTGTTCCCCTCGCAGCGACAATCTGGACTTTACCACTGCTACTACATATCTTTAGCGTAATTACGGTTTACAGTCTGCCGTTGAATATTCTTGCTACCCCATTGATTTCTTTGATTAGTATTGCTGGAATGGCTAGCGCAATCGTCGGTTTAATTTCACCTGATGCAGGTAGCGTAGTCTCAGGAGTTTTATATCACCCGACGCATTGGCTAATTGGGCTAACGGAATTTTTTGCTAAATTACCAGGAAATACCTTTGCTGTTGGCAATATATCCACTTGGCAGATGCTGACAATTTATGCACTTTTAATATCAGCTTGGTTACTACGTTGGTGGCAGAAACGATGGTGGTTTGCCTTGATGGTAGCGTTTAGTTTGGTATTTGTTCCAGCTTGGAACCGACAAAACACTTTGTTTCAAGTAACGGTGTTGGCTGCCGATAGTGAACCTGTATTAGTGATTCAAGACCGAGGAACGGTGACACTAATTAATAGTGGTGATGAGGAAACAGGACGCTTTACTATAGTACCGTTTTTGCAACAGCAGGGAGTAAACCAAATTGATTGGGCGATCGCTTCTAATTTTCAAGGCAATGGCGATAATGGTTGGTTAGAATTGCTACAGCGTATGCCAATTAAAGCCTTATACGACTATTCAGCCACAACAGACAATGCCCTGACAAGTGTGGCTATTCAAAACAAAATCCAAAAGCTCAAAGGTGTTTACCAAACTGCAACAATCGGTCAAACTGTAAATACTGGTTCAGTAGCGGTGCAATTAATTAATAATGAATTACCCGCTTTACAGATGCAAATTCAAGGTCAGACTTGGTTATTGGTTGGGAATATCAAACCAAAGGAACTGCGTCAGCTAGCTGAAAAAGGAATCTTACCCCATCCGGAAGTACTGTGGTGTGCTAATTCTCAATCCTTGAAAGACTTAGTTCCGACATTGCAACCAAAAGTGGCGATCGCTTCTTTTGGTACTGTGAATACAGAAACTTTAACAGCGTTGAATCAAAGCAATACAAAGCTCTTCTTTACAGGTCGAGATGGAGCTATTCAATGGACACCAAATGGTCAGTTTGAAGAATTTATTCAATCAACGGAAAATAAAACTTCTGCACTGTAATAAATTTTTACTCCCATTCCTCATTATTTGACTCTTGAGTAGGAAATGATCGAAAACCAGCTTATGCTTTAAAAATTTTATTGACTTTTTCGTGGTAAACAATAACTCTACTACGGAAGGCTCTCTTTATTTTGGCGAATGTATTGATATATGATATCATTTTATGATTACTAAGCTGCAACTATGGAGCGAGAAGCTGTAACTATCCGCATTCCTGCCGATCTGCTTGAGCAAGCAAAGCAGTTTCGAGAGGGCAGTGAGTCTTTTAACGAGATGATTGTTGAAGCGATCGCCCGCGAGGTGCGACGACGGCGAAGTCTGGCAGCACATCAGCGCATTGTGGCTCGTAGTGCCGAAATAGAAGCCAAAACAGGGATTCAATCAAGTTCTGTGGACTTGATTCGTCAGCTTCGATCTGGTGAAGGACGGCATGACTAAGTGTATCGATACCAGTCTTTGGATTCCTTATCTTGTACCTGAAACACTGCAACCCCAAGCGAGGAATTTGATCCTTCCCTTCCTGACATCGAATGAGCGTTTGGTTGCTCCAGCATTTGCGTGGACGGAAGTTGGCTCAGTGTTGCGAAAAAAAGTAAGGTTGGGGGCAATTACCATAGCACAGGCAGAGGGATTTTATGATGACTTCTGCCAAATGCCTGTTGACTACCTGGATAACAATCCTATCCGAGCAAAAACATGGGCGATCGCCCAACAGTTCTCCTTGGCAACTCTCTATGATGCTGCTTTTTTGGCAGTTGCGGAGCTAGAATCTGCCCAATTCTGGACAGCAAACGAATCTTTGCTCAATACGCTTACACCTTGTCCAGGATATGTGCAAAAACTGGAACCATAAATCTTCAAATGAATTACGTTAGACCGAGCTAGCGGCATCTCAAGAGCAGCAGCGCACTTGCTAACGCTATCGCGATCGCACAAGTAGAATGGGTCAATATAGAGTTTGTGTTTTATGAAGTCAACCCAACCTACAAGATCAGCGATCGCCTTGATTTTCCAGCCAGATCATCAAACACCATGCGATCGGTATCGCTTGCAATCTGCTTGTAGAGTTGAGCAGCTGTTCGATTTTAAGCTTATTCTGAGAATTCAAATTATCTTCTACGCCTAACAGAGTCCTTTATTGATTCCTGTAATGGCACGTCAGTAAATAACGTTCCGTTGCTCGCTCTAACTTTGGGTCACTACCGCTCATTGGTCCAAAGTGACGTGTAAAATTAGTCCAGTAGTCAACATTCCGTAGAATGTCAATTAAATTGCGTTCCGGAAAACGTTCTTCCACAGCTACAAGCAGAGCTTTAGATACCGGAGAAGGTAAAGATCCCAAATGGGTTCTATAAAGCAATAAAAGGCTGTACTATTTTGGATTTTATATTTTCCCGTAGGTATTTCGCAATGTCTCTGAAGGTAACTCCCCAAACATATCTTTGTAATCTCTAGCAAAATGACCTGCACTCCAGAACCCAAATTGATTAGCAAGCATAGTTATAGTAAAGTCCTCCGGATCGCTTGCCTTCAGTCGTTGTCGCAGTGCATTGAGTCTTCGCACCTTGAGATAGCGCATGGGACTCATGCCAAATAACTCCTTAAAACCATAGGATAAAGCGGAACTGCTAGATCCTAATTTTTGAGTTAGTTGTTTTAAGGTGAGAGGTTTTTCAAAGCTGGCTAACATTTCTTGCTCTGCTTGGGCAATCAACCGAGCGCGTCGGGAAGGTTTAAGGGAAGCCTTGGAATTCCACTTAGTGGGAATCTTACTAATTAACAAAGGCAGGAAATCATTAGTAACAAGATCCACAACATGATCTTGTTGTAAGTAACTTGGTTGATGTTCTGCTAACCAAAATATTTCCTTCAAGTAATCTTTAATTTCTTTTAACCCAGTGGGTAATAAATTTACATGATTTTGACTCAGGAAACAATCGTCAAGATCGTGGCGTTGTAATTGGTCTGCATAAGCATGAAAAGTTTTCACAGGGATTAAAATGGCTGCGATCGCTCCACCTTGAGAAGTTATAAAGTCTGATTCCCCTCCATTGAAACCAAAAATAGTCCTTCGAGGATTGATAGGGTGACGGAGGGAGTAAAATTCTCCTTTATTCTCAAACCAGACCATCGTAAAGTTTCGGTATTTGTTCAATTTCTCACCCCAAGCTTGAGTCCCTTGATTCGCCTTCTGGCGTATGAAATGTAACTCACCAATCTGGATTGACAAAAACTCACATTGGAGAAGTCCAGTAGTGAGTTGTATGATCTGCATTCCGCCATAGCCAAAAAATTCAGTGAAACGATCCATATCTGTAAAGGAAAGGGAGGTAATCTGCTGATTAAGTAGGTGGGCGTTAAAAAACATAACTATACTTTTGTCATTGCGAGGAGGTACGACGTAGGCGGAGCCTTCCCGAAGGGTAGCAATCGCAAGAGTTTTGAGGAATTTACATTCTGTTACATAGTTGGGTTTATTCGTGCCGACTTACTTATCTGTCCCAGATTTATCCTGGCTAACTTTACTCTTTTTTTTGCACTCATGACTCAACAAAAGTTTTTATAAATAAATTTAATATTTGATTTTAAAAAAAATAAAAAAAATTATCACTCAGAAAGTTGGAATTTTTGAATGTTCTAAGAATCACATTATCAGTAAAATTAGACATCAAAGTCACAAATTTGATTTTTGCGTTATGAAAATTGGTTGTTGAATTTATCTAAAAATTACTGTCTGGACTATTGCAAGGTAAATCTATGAGTAAATTACTACTCACAATTGCTGGTACCTTATCAGCCGGACTGGTTATCACTGCTGTGACCATTGCCATTCTATTACCAAAGATTCTGAAAGCCATGGGCTTACATCCCGACTATGACGCAGGACAAAAATACGACTTGCAGGGTAAAAAAGCGCTGGTGGTCACGACCAGCCACGGTGTACTCAGTAAACCCGGTAAAACAACGGGTAAACCCACCGGGGCCTTCGGCTCCGAAATGACCGTACCCTATTATGAATTTCTCGACGCAGGCATGCAGGTGGATGTGGCCAGCATCAAAGGCGGCGAAGTTCCCATCGACCCCAACTCATTTCGCTACTTCCTGATTACACACGAAGACAAACGCTTCTTAAAGGATCCGGCCTTTCAGTACAAGATCAAAAACTCGCCCAGCATCGACGACATTGACTTCACCGACTATGACCTGATTTTCTTCGTGGGAGGATGGGGTCCATCCTACGATTTCGCCCAGTCGAAACGGCTGGCGGAAAAGGTGAGCGCGGCCTACTACGCTGAAACTCCGATTATGGGCTCGGTCTGCCATGGTGCTCTAGCCTTTGTCAGCGCGAAGGATTCCAGCGGCAAGGCGCTGGTTGCGGGACGCAAGATGACGGGCGTGACGCAGGGACAACTCGATTTCTTTGGCATCAAATTCACGCCCAAGCACCCAGAAGCCGAACTCAAAAAGGCTGGGGCAGATTTTCGCGCCAATCACCATCCGGTGGCCGACATTTTTGCGACCGTGACAGTTGTGGATCATGAACAGCGTTTTGTTACTGGCCAGAACCAGAATTCCGGACATGAAACCGCACAAAAGATGATGGAATTGCTCTCGCAAAGGAACGCAAAATGATGCGAAAGATCAGACGATTATGCCTGGCACTGGCTTTTGCCGTCGCCTTGATTCTGAGTCCAACACTGACACAGCCAACATTAGGCAGCGCACTGCTCACCAGTCAGCGCAACATTCAGTCCGCATCCGGTTTGTACAACCCTGTCGTGAAGCACGGTAGCCCGCAAAACCTGCCTGCTTTTCAAGTCGCTGAGGCAACACAGAACGCTTCACAAACCCAGAACGCAGAGACGGTGGCGATAGAAACTAAAGCACAGAAGCCCCCCAACTTTGTTCTAATTCTCGTAGATGATTCAGGTCTGATGGATTTTAGCGCGTTTGGCGGCGAAGCTCGCACGCCGAACCTGGACCAACTGGCCCAAAATGGCATGCGGTTCAATAATTTTCACACCTCTCCGGTCTGTGCGCCATCGCGGGCGATGCTGATTACCGGCAGCGACAGTCATTTGACCGGCGTGGCCAATTTGCCGGAAATGCTGCCGGATGGCTATATAGATCGTCCAGGATATGCCGGTGAGCTAAATGAGAGCGTAAAAACCGTGGCCACCCGGCTTAAAGCCGCAGGCTACGAGACCTATGCCACGGGCAAGTGGCATCTAGGACACAGCGAGACGAATTTGCCGAACGCAAAGGGCTTTGATCACTCTTTCATTCTCGGGGGTTCCGGAGCCAATAACTACGACACCCGGGGCTATGTGCCGATGAAGCCTGAAGCCCATTGGTACCGCGACGGCAAAGAAACGGATTTACCCCAGGATTTTTACTCGTCCAAGGACTACATTGAAAGTACCATCGCCTTTCACAAAAGCGAGAGCAACCCCGACGCCCCATTTTTCAGCTACATTGCATTTCAAGCCATTCACGCGCCGATCCAGGCACCTGAACGCTTTGTCAAACCCTACCGAGAAGTTTACAGTGCGGGCTGGGACGTCCTGAGACAGCAACGCTATGAAAAGGCGAAAGCTCTCGGCATCATCCCGGCGGATGCGACCATGAACAAAATCTTTCCGCAGTTTAGAAAGTGGGATGAGATCAGTCCTAAGCTTCAAGCTGAATACGTCACCGATATGGCTGTGACTGCGGGCATGCTGGAAGCCATGGATTTTTACATTGGCGAGTATGTTCAATACCTCAAAGACAGCGGGCGCTTTGACAACACCATCTTTTTCATTACTTCTGACAATGGTCCCGATGGGGGCAACTACAGAGTAAACATAGCCAAGGTCTGGCAAAAGATGATGGGCTACCACAAAGACCCCAACCGCGTCGGCGATGCCGGTTACTATGGAGACATTGGCCCTGAATTCGCTGCGGCGCTGTCTTCGCCTTTTTCATTTTTCAAATATTACACCGGCGAAGGGGGCGTGCGTACTCCCCTGATTGTCTCGGGAACGAACATTCCTCAGGGGCGTACTAGCAATGTCTTTTGCTTTGTCACGGATGTGGTGCCCACCATGCTTGACCTAGCAGGACTGCCGACCCCAAGCAGCGATGAGGCGGTACCCATCACCGGCAAGAGCCTGGTGGGGCATATCCAAAACACAAAGGTGCCGGTCTATGCTGAAGACGAAGGGGTGGGCTTGGAAGCCGCTAATTCCGCAGCTTATTTTCTCGGCGATTACAAAATTGTGAAGAACAATATTCCCCTCGGAGACAAAACCTGGCACCTTTACCATCTGAAAACCGACCCGGGTGAGACCCGAGACCGGGCTGAACAAGAGCCTGAACGATTTAAGGCCATGATGGCTGCCTACGACGCTTACGCCCAAAACGTAGGCGTGATTGAAATGCCGGAAGGCTACTCGGCCGAGGGCGAAGTGACACGCAAGTCGGTAATGTACATTCTCAAACACTACGGGCCTTTTGCTCTGATTCCGTTGGTCTTGCTGCTGCTCCTGGGGGTGCTCTGGCGTCGGCGTCGCCAGGCGAAAGCATGAGAGAAGTCAATGTAAACTGTGTCTCATTCAAAATTCTTGCGACTGTGCTGAGTGCTTGGTGCTGTTGGGCTCTGTCTATGCCGATCGCGATCGCGGGCCAAGCAACTTCTGCCTGCCCCAGCGACATGGTGTACATTCCGGGTGGTAGCTTCACCATGGGGTCTGATAACCCCGACTTTGTCGAAGAAAAAATTGCAGAAGATGTCACTGTCAGCAGCTTCTGCATTGAGCGCCATGAAGTCACCAATGCCCAATTTGCCACGTTTGTTGAAGCGACCGGCTATGTCACTGTTGCTGAGCGTTCTCTCTCAAAAGAGCAATTCCCTCATCTATCAGACGACGAACGGTCACCAGGTTCCCTGGTTTTTAAGCCACCGGAAGAAGGCATTCAGCAGGTAGCCTACCTAAGCTGGTGGCAGTGGACTCCCGGTGCCAACTGGCGACATCCCTTCGGTCCTGACAGCAATATTCAGGGTAAAGACGATCATCCCGTCGTCCATATTGCCTATGAAGATGCTGTGGCCTACGCTAATTGGGCAGGTAAGCAATTGCCGACAGAAGCACAATGGGAGTATGCCGCTAGGGGAAGGAGATTCAATACGATCTTTACCTGGGGTAATCAATATTCTCCGAAACAGGCAAACACATGGCAAGGGAAATTTCCCTTCTTCAATCAACAACAAGATGGATTCGCTGGGATAGCTCCCGTAGGCTCGTTCCCTCCGAACGGATTTGGGCTGTTTGACATGACAGGTAACGTATGGGAATGGACAGCCGATTGGTTTCGCATTGATCGGCGAGGAATGGAACATAGTTTTAATCCTTTGGGACCTAGCCGAGTAGAAAGTTACGATCCTAAAAAACCTTGGGAGGGAGCGATGCACGTGATTAAAGGCGGGTCTTACCTCTGTGCTAAGAACTATTGCAGTCGCTATCGTCCTGTTGCTCGTGAATCTCAAGCACCCGATACAGGTACTAGCCACATTGGATTCAGGTTGGTTTTAGATCCAAAATCAACTTTAGGCATAGACATAAATCAATTGGTTAAGGATAGCCCTGATGTAGACAAGTATGTGATCAGCAAAATTCTTGACGACTTCGTTGATGTCTTAGAGCGCGGTATCGGAGGAAGCGATGATTGATGATCCTCTATCTAGTTCCATCCAAATAGTTATTTTCTTGTTTCTTTTTACATTTCTCCTGTCCGTAGCACTAGAGAAACCGAAGCAGGAAATCCTGACGCTCATGAAATCAAGTTTGATGGGGCGATCGCTGTTCGCAAATTTCATTCTACTGCCGATTTTAGGCACGATTTTAGCTTGGTTATTCAGGCTGCCGCCCGAAATTTCTGTGGGCTTTCTAATGGTTGCACTCGCCCCTGGAGGGATGCTAGGTCTGCATTTTGCTCGTGTTGCCAAAGGCGATCTCGCCTACACCGTGGAGTTGATTTTTCTGTTGTCGCTCCTATCCATTGTCATTACACCGACGCTGATTTATCTGATTTTTCCTAGTATTGCCACAGCAGATGGATTTATTGTGTCACTCCTTGGTCGCCTGTTGTTCTTTATTATCCCCCCGTTTCTGGCAGGACAGGTCATTCAACATTGGCTAGCGTCGATCGCTACGAAATTGCAAAAGCTATCTTCCTTTTTATCGATTATCCTCTTCATCACATTGACGGTTCTCACGTCTAGGCTCAAAGTTCTGGATACTCAAGCACTGGCATGGAATGGGTTGGCTGCGATCGTGGTGTTTATTGGGATGGCTTGGTTCGTCGGTTGGCAACTGGGCGGGCCGGAACTTGCCAATCGTAAAGTGTTGGCAATCAGTACCAGCATGAGAAATGTGGCAATTTGCTTGTTAATTGCTACGAGCAGTGTGGTCAATCAAAATACTGAGTCGACGATGCTTGGGTTTAGTGCGTTGTTGACTCCGATGAATCTAGTCTTTGCGATCGCCATGAGTCGCATCCAGCCAAAGTCTTAAAAGGAGGTAAAACGAGGTAAAACAAGCAGATGCTGATTAGTTCTATTCTAGTATTGCTGGTGCCGCAATGCCGTGATCCCCCGACTTGTCCGATCGTATTGCTAACACACTAAATCAACATGTCCTCAACATTCTGACCAACCACCAAATCGACAATCTAGGAGAAACCAATGCTGAAACGGCTTGAAGAGCTGAACCGTACCGTTCGCAATCTATATTCTGTGACAGATTTGCTCAAATCGATGGGAGCAAATACCGACAACGTATTTGACATCGAAGATAACTTTCGAGGCAGCAATCAGATGAAGGTCTGTGTCGATCGTGTCAAGGCAATCCCTGAAGCGCTTGCGATGATGGAAAGTCGTTATGTGGGGCCAGCGATCGATCTTGAAGCCCTCTCTCAATTGTCCCGTGGCAGCCTCGGCCATACCTATGCCACAGTGATGAAAGCTCTGGGCTTTGACCCAAATTTCTTCCGCCAGCGCCAGATCGAAACGGATGAAGACTGGTTAACCATGCGACTTCGCAAAACCCACGATCTCGTCCACCTAGTGACGGGATTTGGGCCTACAGGTGGAGAGGTGGGTGTGCTCTCTATTCAAGCAGTGCAAATTGGTTATCCAATGTCTGTAGCGCTTCAGGTTGCCAGCATTGGTATGGCGCTGAAGCAACAACCGGAAAAACTTCCAGATTTAACGCAGCAAGTAGCGAGAGGCATGGGGATGGCAATGCAAATGAAGCCGCTGATTGCTCAGCGATGGGAAGATGGTTGGGATAAAACATTGCATCAATGGCGCGAGGATTTGAACATTACTGATCCAGTCATTGATGAACCCTACAGCCTCAAAAATCGCCTGCCAGATTTGGATTTGGATTGGTAACAAGCAGCGACCTTTTTTAAGGGGGTGACTTCTAATCCATTTTTGGCTCACTTCCCTCATTTTTTTAGGACCCTTAATGGAATGGCACTCTTGTTAAGCCCAAGCCTTTGTCTAGCCTCGGTCTCAGGCTCCGCCTGGGAACGGGCTTCGAGAAGCTCTGCCTCTCGTCAAGCCTAGCTGAGGCACTCTGGAGGCTCTGCCTCCCGGTATAGGTTCCCAGCCCTCCGGGCTGGGAACCAGTCAGGGCAAGGGCTACATCTTAACTTAGTGCCATTCGACCCTTAATGTGAGCCGGAGTCTATTTTTAGTTGCAGCTAATTTGAGCCGAAAATTGTCCTTGTTTGCAAGCCGAGTGATTTATAATTGCAAGCCTCTACACGTAAGGGTATAAAATGCGAAAACATTCCTCTTGCTTCTTAATTTATTTTCTCTGGGGAATGTCAAAAGTTACGATTATAGCTCATTAAAAAATAGAACAATGAAAGCATATAACCTTGCAGTACCCCTTCTTTGCTTCATTATTGCCGGTTGTAGCACAGTAGAGCGGTACAGATTAATACGTGCATATGAACCTGTGCTGACCAATACTTCACCTGTGGACACAACGGTTACAAATGTTATGGCAAATCGTGACAGCCATGGACGGCAGGCAGGTTTGATTTCAGCCTTCTATGGTCTGGATAATGCTTTAGCGAAAGCAGCGGATCAGGGGATCTGGCCAGGGGCTGGCGGTACAGATGGCATGCCCGTCATTTTTTCCCATGAGATCTGTCGGTGGAAGGATAATATTGCCGTTTTGGCAAGCTTATACTTCCAGTACATACTGGCAGATTTATGCTTCTAATCCTAAGCATCAGTTGTACTTAGTATATTTATGTGTTAATCGTAGCCAAGT
>JAESGD010000153.1_pt1 | contig 14235 bp, 25 predicted proteins | sample 9269581 | NCBI WGS metagenome assembly JAESGD01 (sample SAMN14515903, study PRJNA621661) | algae metagenome | isolation source: Cyanomargarita calcarea GSE-NOS-MK-12-04C and co-occurring heterotrophs from... | place: USA: Grand Staircase Escalante National Monument, Utah | collected 2007-12-30 | reverse complement strand
GCCATTTCGGTCGCGGTGATGATCTGGTCGCCCCTGCACAACACGGTGTTCGACTTCATCGACTTGCGGCTGTCCGGACGTGTTGCCAGCGACCGACCACAGGTCCTGAGGGCCGTGCATGCCGTTTCCCACGAGGTCACGGCGGTCTGCGTGTCGCTGCCTCTTCTCATCTGGCTCGGTGGGTTGTCGCTATGGGACGCCGTGTTCGCCGATATCCTGCTAACGCTGTTCTACACCGCATATGCCTATGTTTTCCATGTCGTGTTCGATTGGATCCGGCCAGTCGGAGTCAGCTCAAAAGCCAAAGAAAATGAAGGTGCCGCATGACTGATCTCACGCGCTTGCACTTGCCGATACGCGTGCCGTTCGGCGTTCACATCATGATCGACGGCTATTGCGCCGGCGGACGCCTGATGACCGATGAGACCGCGCTGCGCGCCCTGCTGTGCCGACTGCCGGAGGAGATGGGCATGCACCGGATCTGCGAACCAGTGGTCGTCTCGGTCGGCGCCAATTGCCACAAGGACCCCGGAGGTCTCTCTGGATTCGTGATGATTGCGGAAAGCCATATCAGCTTCCACACCTTCCCGGCGCGCGGTTTCGTCACCATGGATCTCTACACCTGCCAGGACGATCTCGATCGTGAGGGGACCGTGGCACGTTTGAAGGCGGCCTTCGAACTCGTCGACGCCGATGTTTATGTGCAGGACCGCGGCATCCGATATCCGGAGAGGGATCTGGTTGCATGACCTGTCCGACTACATGGTCTCGGATCGAGCCGCAAAGACGGCCGTGATCGCGAGATCTCGCGGCGCCTCACCAATATTGGGGAGGACGTGCCCCACCCGCAAATGACAGTGTGAGCGGGTGGCCTGCAGTGGCCAAGTCGATCACGGATCGACCATCTCATCGGAATTCTTTCAGTCATGCAGGACGCGCCGGGCGTCTGGACTTCGCGCGATCGCGCGCGGGAGGATGAGTAGTCATGTCACCGAACAAAGCCTACCTGGCTCTGCTGATGGCAGCCGCCTTCTGGGGATTCGGCAATATCGCGCAGAAGACCGTTCTCGTTCATGTCGGTCCCCTGACGGCGGTAGGCGTGCGCTGCGCCTTGGCCGTGCTAGTGATGCTACCGCTCCTTCTTCTCGAACGGGATCAGCAACGCAGACCGGGCTACCATTCCAGCGCCATCCTCGTCTCGGCCTGTTTCGGCATCGCCCTTGTCGTGCAGCAGACCGCCTATCTGTCGACTTCGGTCACCAATGCAAGTTTCCTCGTCAACACCTGCGCAATTCTAACGCCCGTGCTCGCCTGGATGTTGTTTCGGGAGCATCCCGGCCTTGTCGTCATCCTGACGGCGGCGCTGGCGCTTTTCGGTATCTTCCTGATGACCGGCGGGCTTGATGCGATGACTGCCATGAACCGCGGCGATATCGCATGCCTGGTTTCTGCGGTCTTCTATGCCCTGTGGATCGTATTGCTCGGGCGGCATGCCCAGACCCATGGGTTCCCCTTCACCACGGCACTCATCCAGTTCCTCATTGCGGCGATTTGCGCGAGTGCAGCCGCGCTCGCCTTCGAAACCGTGACGGTTCAGGGCATGACCTCGGCTTGGCTGGAATTTGCGGTGCTCGGGATCTTCTCAACCGCTGCCGCCTTCGGCCTGCAGACTTATGCCCAACGGTATACCTCCGCCTCCTATGCCGCTGTCGTGGTGTCTGCGGAAAGCTTGTTTGGCGCGCTCGGAGCTTTTGCCTTTCTCGGCGAGCGGCCTGCAATGGTGGTGGGGATCGGCGCTCTCTTGATCCTCACGGCCATTGTCTGGCTCGGCTGGCATGGTGGCAGGGCCGACCCGGGGCGGGCTGCCGCCCGTGAGGTCGCACGATGATTGTTGATATGAGCGCATTGCATGTCGGCTTTTTGATGGGTGTGGCCTCAATCATCTCTGTCGGCCCGAACAATCTCTTATTGTTGAGGGAGGGGATTGTCGGGGGGCGTACAGTGACTGTCGCGTCGCTCGTTCTCGGTAGCTATGTCGCCCTGGTCTCGGCGGCTGTCTTTCTCGGATCATCGTCGTTCCGCCCGGCAGATAGTCTGTCGAACATTCTGTCCTGGGGTGGTCTCATAGCCCTCATCTATTTCGCCGCTTTGTCGTTCAAGGCGGTATGGACCCATGAGGTCAACGAGGGTGTATCCAGGGGCCGGGAGTCCCTGCAAGAATGTGCCTTGCGGGTTTTGAAGGTTGTGTGGGTCAATCCACTGACCTGGCTAGAATTGCTCCTCGTGCCCACTGCTCTTGCCCGGAGCTTTCAATCGGACATTGAACGTATTTTCTTTGCGGCCGCTCTCCTCGGAATGTCGGCGCTCTGCTGTTTCGGGTATGCCCTCTTCGGGCACCTTGTCGCCTCGGTCGTCACCCGTCGCAGCTACCTCAAAGTCTTCGATCTCGTATCAGGTGTGATCCTGTCATGCATGTCGGCGTCGCTTGCGACATCGCTAATTTTTGCCTGATTTCCGGCGCCGTGGCTAAGGCAGGATCGGCGAGGCAAAGTCGCCGCTGTTTTCATGAGAATAAGTGGCATGTTCACAAGGTGCCTGGGCTTGGCAGGCGTACTGAAGCCACGACGGCGCAGCGGCGTTCAAATTTCCGCGCATCTATGATTTGTAGAAAACAAAAACTTGCGGACAGAAATGGTAGGCCCGGAGGGCCTGAGAAAGCCCTGATATTTCAACGGGCTGCATAGTGGTTCGCCACCACGGTTAGCCAGGTGGTTAGCCACGCTTCTTTTTCGAGCGGATATCACTCGTGAGCCGCTTCATGGCATCGGATGCCAGCCGCTCTTGCTCGGCGGCGCGGCTGTAGAGTTCGGCATGGGCGATATCGTCATGGCCGAGCGTTCCCATGAGCTGGCGCGTCGATGCGCCTGTCTCTGCGAGCATCTTCCCCAACGTCTTTCTGAGCCCGTGCAGCGTGCAGCCTTTCGGCATGCCGGCGCTGTGCGTCCAGTCGGCCATACGGCCGGTCAGCGACTTTTCCGAGAAGGGCTCGCCGTAGGCTGTCAACAGGACCGTCTTCACGCCCGGCTTGCGCTCAATCGCCATCAGCGCCTCGCGCAGCATCGGCGTGATCGGCAGCACGAGCAGCTTGTCACCCTTCTTCGTCGTCAGGGTGACGTTGCCCTTCACGAAATCGAACCAGCTCCATTCGAGGCGGGCGATGTCAGATCGACGATTGCCCAGCCACAAGGCGAGGGCATAGGCGGTGCGCGGCGTCGTACCCAATGCCCATCGGGCCTCAAACATTTCGCGCTCGCTGTCGGTCCATGCGCGCCATCCCTTGTAGGCTGGCTTATAGGCCAGCTTCCAAGTGGGGTCACTCTCGATCCATTCCTCGTCTAGGCCAACGACGATCATCTTGCGCAGCGCGACCAGGAGGTGCTTTGCCTTGTGAGGGGTGGCGGCAAAGCGGGCAAGGATTGCCTTGACGTGCCGGCGCTTCAGATCGGCGACGAGCATATCGCCCCAAAGCTCCGGATGGTCCGGATCGACGGTCAGTTCGAGAAACTCTTCTGCGAGGTGAACATTCTTCGATCTGGTGGCAGGATCGAAGGCGAGCCATTCGGGGGACTGCTGGACCTTGCGCCATGCGGCGCGGAATGACTCCGGCCGGGCAGCACCGGGCATGGCGACCAGCTGCGCCTGCTTGACCGGCTGTCCTGTCACTGCAGCTTCGTAGGCTGCTTCGAACTCGGGATCTCCGGGGCTACCCGGTATCGAGATCGTCTTTCCCTTACGGCGAAACCGCCAGCGGAGTTTTCCGTGGCGGTCTTCGTAGCACGACAGGTTCGGGCGCTTCTCTTCGATCATTGCACCACTTAGGCACGAAGCTTCGATCTCGACAAGATCTCGTCGATGCCGTTGCCTTCGCTCGGCAGTTCGTTGAAGGCGAGATCGAGCGCGACGCGATCCCAAATCACGCGCCCATCGATCTTCTTAGGCTTCGGCATGCGGCGATCCTTGACCATGTCGTCGAACTTGGTGGTGCCGACGCCGATGTATCGCGCGGCTTCCTCACGAGATAGTCCGCGCGGCGGGTATGACAGACTGTCGGACCGCTGGGTCATCCCTCACTCCTTGGCTTGGTGGCTTCAAGAACGGCATCTAGGGCCAGGACGCAGCCGGACAGCTCCGCGACCTGGACGGCATGCTTGAATGCTTCCACGCTGTCCGTCCGGACGATTTTGTTTGCTATAGCGCGCAGCTCCGCTGCCTGCTCATCGCGACGTTTCTGCAGAAGCTCGCGATCGACGGTCGCCCACTTTGTCATAGTGCGCGCCTCTTCTGGCGCGCGCGTGCAGCCTTCAGCTTCTCGTCCACGCGGAATAGTGGCTCCGCCTCAAATCTGAGGGATAAGGGTTCTTCATGTTGAGTATCCTGTGTCCTTAAATTCAAGGGTTAAGCTCCTTGCTCTGAGGGTAGTTCGCCCGGTCCGTGCAGTGGATCAAAGCTCGGAGCGGGCCGGGCGAACGGGCTATCCGCACCAGCCTTCTTTCTGGCACGCGACCTCGTCCTGCTCTGCGATGTCGTCGTCGTCTGGGGGCATCGCTGCAGGAGCGGCGTACTTGCCCCTCGCGCTGCGAGCCCACTCCACGATCTGCCGAATGCCAGTTGCGCCGAGGTGTTTGTTCGGTCGGTACATCACTCTAGGTTTCCCTTTTGACGTGTACCCGGCTTCGGTCTCGATCCGCTCGATGGTGGCGATATCATCCTCGTCGAAGCGCTTGATGTCTTCCTTGCCTGCGTTGATGCATCGGCACTCTTCTGAGCGATGATCCAGGGGTACAAAGCCAGCGCGGCTGATCAGCTCGTCGCGACGGCTTTCGGTGAATTCCAGCAGAGGCGACACCATGCAACGGCCACCGTCGTTTGGGCTTTTGAGCCTGTAATGCGGAGCAGTCTTGCGGTTCTCACTCTCTTCCCGACGAACGCCAGTGAGGATCACAGCGCGTTTGTCAGGGTCGTGCGCGGCAAGCCAAGCCTGCATCGGGGCAATCTTGAGTTCATCGGTGCAGAACTGGCCAAGCCGGAATGGCCAGCCTTTGTGCTGTTTGACGATGGCTTCCATGCCGACCGACTTCACCTGAACGGGGGTAAAGCCTAGCGACTTGACCCATTCCTCGGCCTGAGGAACCCGTTCGGTTTGCCACCATTTCCGAGCCCAACCCGTGTCCGAGTAGACGACGACAACGCCTTCTAGCTCCTGCTCATAGGCCCACTGGATCAAAGCGATGCTGTCGTTTCCATAGCTTGACCGGATGATGAAGTGTGGGCGCAGTTTCTGCTCTTGAGGGGTTGGAGCAAGGCCGCAACCGAAATCCGGATCGTAGGTGCATACCACTCTGTTGCAAACGCATTCGTCAGCCATTTGTCTCTCCAATCGTGTATATGATTGAAGGGATAGCGTGTATATGATACGAGGTCAATAACATATACACGAAACGGGTGATCCTTGACTCTAAATCATATACATGTAACTCCGACGAAGATGGGGCGTAAGAAGCAGTGGACGGAACGGATACAACTCCCGTTGGCCGATGGCACAACGGATCGGATTGATTCCGTCCTTGAGGAGGGCGAAGTCCGCCTTGACCTGATACGCACCGCGATCGAGCGGGAGTTGAAGCGACGTGAGAAGGCCAAGAAGACGCAGGAATGAATTTGCTTTTGAAAGCAACTGGTTGAGGCTCAAGCAACTGAGGGCTATCGGCCCCGGTGAGATCGTCGAGCATCGCGGCAAGCAAGAGTACCAGGTGCCTGTCGCGACCTACCCTGAAGCCGATCTGCCGGAGGAGGTGTGCTGTCTGGCGGGCACATTCAGGCGAGACGGAATGGTCAAGGTCAAGTATCGAGACAGGCGTTTCGAGCCCATGCCGACGAAGCTGATCGTCCATCGTCAGGTCTGGGAATGCCTGTCTTGCGGCGACAAACTTCGGGAGGACGTTCCTGATCTGGACGAGGATTGGTTCGTCACGAAGCGGTTCAAGCAAGAGGTGCAGTACGCGTCCGTCAAGCGCCCGTTCGAGGACGCCGCAAGACTGTTCGGTGTCGATGACAGCTACATCATCCGCATCTTCGACGAGTACGCAAAGCAACGGTTCGACAACTATCAGGCGGACCTGCCAAGGGTCCTCGGCGTTGACGAGAACCGCATCCTGCGCGGTGATCGGTTCGTCTGTGCCAACATCGAGACCGGGCAGATACTGGACATCCTGCCCGCTCGCGACCTGAAGTACATCGACAAGTTCTTCGCCGAGGCGGCATACAAGATGAACGTCGAGGTGTTCGTCCAGGACATGTGGAAGAGCTACCGAACCATAGCGCAGAGGTACTTCCCGCACGCCATCAACGTCGTCGATAAGTTCCATGTGGTTCGGTACGCCAACGACGCCTTCGCGGACGCTCGGAAGTTCTACCAGACCAAGCTGGAGAGAGGCGAAGGCAAGTCGCTGAAGAACCGTCACCGACTGTTCCTCGCTCGATGGGACAATTTGGAGGAGACCCGCAAGGACGTTCTGGCGGAAATCCTCGACGAGCACCCGTTCCTTTATGATGCCTACGTCACGAAGGAAAAGTTCTACATGATGTACGACTGCACCGACCGAGATCAGGCGATCGCCTACTATAAGGACTGGATCGAGAGCACCCCGAAGGGTGTCCGGCGCTTCTATTCCAAGTTGCGAACGTCGATGAAAAACTGGCATGATCCGATCTTCAACTACTTCCTCGCCAGGTACACGAACGGCATGGTCGAGAACCTCAATGGGAGGCTCAATGCGATCAACTCGTTGGCTCGTGGCCTGACGTTTGAGAGGTTCCGGGCTAAGGCAATCCTGCGGTACGGAACACTGATCCCGTTGGCCGATCTTGCCGCCTTCAGCGGGGAACCGGACATGACGGATATCGGCTTTGGGTTTGACTTATCCCTTTTGGAGCGTGATCTTCGGAGGGGTAAGTTTTAAGGTCTTGTCCCTGACATTTGAGGGAGAGCCGGAATAGTTCGCTGTAGCGGTGCATCATGCCCGTCGGGATCGTGATGATGGCGAGCAGCACGAAAAGTCTCGCCAATGCGGTGCGGGTCTCGATCATTCCTTGACTTCCCTAGTTGGCAGCGTTCCAGCAGTTTTCACGCGTTCTGAGTGGATCTCGTAAGCCTTCTGCAGTGAATGCCCCAGCGCTTCGATCGTCGCCTCATCCCACTCGGGACCGAAAAACATCAAAGCCCATTGCCCGTCTGTCAGCGGGCGATCGTCGATCTCGATTGTCATATGTGCAGCCTCGCCTCTCCAAGGCATCGTATCCATAGCTCCGGGGTAATGACGCTCATGTCATTGTCGCGAGCCAGCACCTCAAACACGGCGCCCTCATCGCACCCCTCATCGATCATAAGCTCCACCAGGCGCTCCTGAGCATCGGCATCGTCACCTTCGAGCAGCATGTCTGTGATGGTGACGCACTCCTGGCAGACGACAGCGCAGCCGATCACGCGCGCTCCATCGTCCGTGAAGCACTCACTGTCGCAGCGGTCGCAAAACGAACCGAAGCCTGCCCTGATCCAGTGATGGCTGCGGATCTCTTTGACCTGAAGGCCGTCCATCTTGTGGGCGCGCTGCAGAGACATGCAGGCATCCTCAAGCGTGTAGGGCTTTCCATTCAGATCGAGGTCTCGACCGTGGTAGGCGAGTAGCTGCCTGGCTGCATCCTCTCGACTCGTCGCGTTGAAAGGATGCCAATCGAATTCGCCGTCGTGGCCACCGACCCATATCGTTGTCGCTGGTGCCGCCTCGGCTGAGGCCACGACAGGAGCGGCAATGGAAGGCAGCGCCGGCACAATTGCGAGTGCGGCTGTGCTGGTTAGAAAGGCGCGCCGATTGAGCATCATTGCCCCGCCTCCCTCGGTTGAGGCGATGGGGCGTTCTGATTTTTGGTCATTCTTCTGTTCCTTCCATCATCCGAACAAGGCGAGCTGCGCCGGTGGAGCCCCGCGCGGCAAGCCGAGTGACAAGAGTGCGGATCGCATACGCTGCTTGAAGTGGGACAACTCCATTGCCGAGCATGCGAAGTCGGTCCACGCGGCCAACGTCCAGCCGGGAGGCCAGCCCATCAGCCACTCTACGAAAAGCGGGTTCAAGCTCCGGCGAACTTTCGAGGGCGTCTCTCCATCCGTCGATGTCGTCTGGTCGAGGAGGGAAGAGAGTTCGTCCGCTTGACCGTTCATCAGCAGCTCCGAATTCCGATCCCCCGATCGAGACTTTCGACCGCCTTGCACGTCCGCGACCGATGGCGTCGACCACTGCGCTGCTTGACTCGGCAGTGCTGGGTTTCCCGCGCTGTCCCGCTGGTTCGGCCCGCCGTGTTCCGCATCCGATGCTTTCGGCGTGCTCCATAGCGTGTTGACCTGCTGCGTCAGGCTCGTGCCGCTCATGTTCTCGGTGATCGTCCCGCCCCGCTGGCCGTTGCCCGCTGATGGAGTTGTCCAGAGCTGCTCCGTCGCATAGTCCAGCCTGTCGCCCCGCATCTGGCCATCCTTGCGCTCCAACGTCGGGCCCGAGCCCTTCCAGTCGTTCGCGGTGGGCGTTGGCCACGTCGACGCTTGAAACTCCTTGGCTTGGATGCTCAGCGTGCCGTTCTGACCCATTCGTTCGGCCGGATCCATTCTCATCCGTCGAGCTTGGAAGGACTCTACGCTCTCGTCGTTCTCCCCGGCTCGCGGCGTCATCCAATACGCCGACGATGAAGATGCGCTCGCGCTGATGGCTCGCGCCGACTTCTGCCGCCGTGAACAGTCCTCCCTCAACCTCGAAACCAAGTTTTGAAAGGTCTCGGAATACTCGCTGCGCGCCAGCGATTTCGTCAGACCCCGCCGAGAGCATGCCCCCAACGTTCTCGATGACGACGAACCACGCGCCGGACTGGACAATGATGCGGCGTGCTGTCGACCAGAGGTCACGGGCGTCGAGGCTTCCTTTCTTTCTGCCGGCGAGGCTGTGCGGCTGGCACGGGATGCCACCAATGAGGCCGTCAACCGCTCCACGCCATGCGCGGCCGTTAAATGTTCTGGCATCACTCCACACAGGTGCTGGATGAAGGAGACCTTGCTCCATCGCTGCCACCAGTGACGAGACTGCGAAGGCTTCCCTCTCCACCATACAGACGCTTCGAGCGCCTTGAATTGCCAACTCGACGCCGACATCAAGTCCGCCTCCGCCGGAGCAGATGGAGATGAGGTTGAGAGGTTCGGGACGTAGAGCCACACTCACTCGCCCCCCCGCAAATTCGTCTCGGGCGATGGGGAGAGCTTCGCCTCATCAATGATCGCCTGGACGCGGTCCCGGTCCATCCAAACGATCAAGCCGAGACGGTCAGTGCCGCCGATATCCAAAGGCTCTTCGGTCAGAAACGTGATCTTCGTGACGCCGTTGCTCATGTTCAGCGAGGTCGCGCTGTCATCGAGCTTTTGGACTGCAACCTTGTCGTCGCCGTAGCGGCTTATGAGTTCTGAGAGGTTCATCAGGCCCTCCCGCTCTGCTGGGGCTGACCTTCGAAGCGAGCAATGACCTCCTTGAGCGCGACGACGACGTCCTGGCGCTGCCCGTTTGAAACGTAATTCGTGCGCTGACCTTCGGGGCCGTCGAACGGGAAGACCAGCAGAACAAAGCCGTTCTTCTTCGGCTTGCCCTTGTCGTTCAGGACATCGTCGAGGGCCGACGCCATCGATTGCATCATGTTCTTGGTGTCGGTCATGGCTTGGCCTTCCCGTCGAGGTAGGTCTTCGCCAGCGCGATCCCTGTCTCGACATCGCCCTCGTCAACACCGTCGTCACCTTGTTCAAGCACCTCGTCGGCTGCTGCATCGAGCATCCGATGCACTGGCGTGGTGCCGTCTTCCTCTTCACGCTGAAGGCGGTGAACCATAGACTTCGCAAACTCGCGAATGTCGCTGACGTAGTATTCTTCAGGCCATTGGTCCTGGCCCTGCACGGCGAACGCCAGAAGGGCGATGCCGATAGAGATTTTCAGCTGACCGTCTTCGATCTTGACGGAGAGTTGCTGCGACATCTGAGCGTTGGTGGCGGTCATGTTGTTATTCTCCCTGCAGCGTTTCGAGGAGAGAAGCGATCTGCTCCTCCCGTTGGTGGAGCATCATTGCGAGGTTGCCGACATCGACGGGATCGCCCTTCTCGACGTGCTCGCGGAGGAGCTGCGACAGGAAAAGCCAAGAGCATTCGTCTTTGTCTTCCCAGCCGCTCTTGCCTTCGTCCCGCTTCTTGGCAAGCTTCGCTTTCATGGCGGCAGCAAAGCGGTCGACGGCGAGATCGTCGGGGTGCTTCGATGGAGCATCGGAGCGGATGGCCGCATCAATCATGAAGACGACATCAGCTATGGTGACGTTGTTGCCTTTGCCCCTGTCATTGATGACCTGGCAAGCAGCTTCGATCATGTGTTTCGGAGCGGCTGCGGTCTCCAAAGCCCGCACGGTTTCCACCGCCACATTCGTCTGAGGCGGTGGGGGCTGCACCTTGCGGCAGTCGCTTGGTTTGAACCCGTCCGTGGTGCATCCATCGTGCAGAAGCGTGATACTGGGGACGAGGTACTTTGACGCATACACGCGTTGAAGCTCGATCCCGATTATGACGCCTTCGAAGCGGTCATTGTCTGCACCCGCATCGACGATTACGTGGTCACCGATCCGAAAGCGATTGAGGTCAGGAATATCAATCAGGTGATTTTCTCGCGTGATCTCGGTCATGCTTCACCTCCGAACATCGATTGCTGCTCATGGATCGGAGCCTCAGACGCTTTCTCAAGGAACATGTCAGGCTGTAAGTACGCTTTGCGGATGCGGTCGCAGGCGATGTCGAAGTAACCCTCATCAATCTCGATGCCGACGAACTTGCGACCGGTCTTGGCGCACGCGACCCCGGTTGTCCCGCTGCCCATGAAGGGGTCAAGAACCAAACCTTCGGGCAGATATCCTAAACACCATTGCATCAGGGCGACCGGTTTCTGCGTTGGATGAACCCTGCCATCGTGCTGAACGATAGCGCTGGCGCAGTTCAAACGCTTTGCCGGCACATCGATATTCGACCATGCGAGTTCACAAACGCTCGTGGAGAAATCAGACATCATTTTGTCCCACACAAACCATCCTCGCTGGCGAGGAAGGTCAAAGAACTGACCACCCCAGATGATCGACGGCTTCCCAAGATCCAGAAGGAAGGCAACATCTGCTGCGTCGCTGTCCCAATCCGTTCCCTTGGTGTGACCAACCGTCCACTCACTTTTGTTGCCAGCCTTCAACAGTTTCCCCATACCGTATGGAGGATCGGTAAGGATCGACCCCACGTCGTTGATTTTGCTGATAACATCGCGGCAATCGCCGAGATAAAGTATGCAGTCCCCGATCACTTCTTTTCGCAGGAAGCTCATCCTTCCGAATCCCCCGTGGTGGCGAGGGCGGCGACCCTTCTGCGGACGGCCTGCTTCATCACTTCCATCAGTTGAGGGATAGGGAGCGGGCCTAAGACTTCCTCTCCAAAGCCGTGCTGCCAGCCATCGTAATAGCCCTTGCTCAGCGCCGGGTCCGCTCCGAGATCCTGATAGACCTTCCAGTGCAGCTTCGGCGCTGTCATGGCGACAAACGCTTCGAAGTCCTTCATGTGCTCGGCAACTGTCACCGTGTCAGACGGTGCCACATGTGATGAGGGCGCTGGGTTGCTGCCAAGAGCCTTGCCCGCGATGCCGCTGGCCTGCTCGATGGATTTCGCGAGGATCACATCCTCAAGGGCCTTCATGTAGTGCGCGGCGAGTTGGCGCATCTTGTTGTCAAAAGCATTGGCAGCCATCGCCGTCGTTTCTCGGATAGACGCCTGTTTCAATTCGTCGAAGGGCGGCGAGCCGAAAACTTTCGGCACGTCTTTCCAGACTTCCTGCCCGCCATCGAGGAAGCGTTGCTGAAGCCTTGCCGTTGCTCCGTGCTCTGCGACGTAGAGGCGAAGACCGTGAGTCGGGATAAGAGTTCTAGTTGTGCCCGGGACCAAGGTTAACTCCTCATTCATCTCGCTCTCTCCTTGAAGCTCTTCAGGAGGCTCTGCCAGCGGGCGGCGGCTTCCTCGTTTGTGTCCAGTTCTGCGCGGCTCGTGACCCTCAGCATGTTGCGGACGTGGGTCGCGATGCGGTTGTCATCGGCGATATCGGCGCCGTGAATGTCGCGCAGCCATTGCTTGAAGTCCTGTTTGCCGCACCACATGGCGCATTGCTGAGCGTGGCTGAACTTGCGCTGGTTCGGATCGGGCTCGCCTCTTAGGCGGCGGATTTCGGCTTCAAGCTGAGTGATGATCCAACGCTGCCTGCGTCCGGCTGCGACCAGGGCATGCAGCATCTGGGCGCCCCTGGTCAGGAACTCGATGTCAGCATAGCCGGCGTCGTCGGTGAGAATGGCCAGTGGCCTTGCCATCGGCCCGGTGTCGCCCTCGATCCAGATCTCGCGACGCTTCTCTTCGGCATTGTAGAAGTTCGTCCATTCGGGCGGCAGAAGTGGCACCAGCTCGCCTGCCAGCGAGCACAGGGCCTTCTCCGCATCCCTCACGCGGCGCGGCGGTCTCTCTGGCTCTTGGTCGCGGACGTGCTGGTTCATTGAACGGTCACCGCTTCGCCGCTGGCAGCAATGCCGCGCGCTTGCTCCATCCAAAGCGGGAAAGCATCTGCGACGACCAGCCGGACGATCTGTTCGTTCAATGGGGTGTCCTGCATCTCGCAGAGCGAGGCGCAGCATAGCGAGGTGCCAATCGCGGCGATCAGGCTCTGAATGCGTTGATGATCATTGAGCTTTCCGAAAGCCTTGTCCTGCTCAATGAAGTCTATGACCAAATGGCAGATGCGTTCGCGCAAAGCCTCAGTTGCAGCGTCGAAGGCGTCTGCGGGATCGAAAGGCTCAGCCATTGCCGTTTCCCTTCTGGTAGAGCCACTCTTCAATCGCCGCGCGCAGCGTCAGATCCGCGGGGTGATTGCGCAGCCGCATCAGCGCGAGGCAGAGCCGCACAGTAAAGGACAGGGTGCGGCCATCGGCGAGGCCTCCCAGCTTGCGCGCGCCTGAAACCGCGTTGCAGATCCCAGCCTGAACGTCGTCATTGACGAGGTCTGTCAGGCGCTCGGCCTCCTGCAGAGTTTCGAGCGTCGTGAAATCCGGCTGGCGCCGGGCTGCGGGCTTGGGTCGGTAAGCGGCGAGGTTGATGATGACGGCGGGCCGGAAGCTCATGCGTCACCTGCCTTGCGGATGGCGTCAGCAAGGTAGGCGGGCCATGTCGGGAAGAACTCCTGCAGGCTCTGGCGGTTGCCGGCGATGTAGAGCCGCAGGAAGAACGCCATGGAGCCTGAGTTTTCGAGCGCATAGGAAAGGGCCGCGCGAAGCTCAGTGGCGCGGGCAGCGTCGTCCTCATTGAAGGCGACAGCAAGCAGCATGAACAGGCTGCCGGTAGCGATCAGGCAGATGCCGGCGGTCGTCCACGGACCATAGGTTTCAAGAGCCTTGATGCCGGCAAAGAAGGCGGCGACGAGAGAGCCCAGCCATAGGCCATGGCAAGCAGACTGCAGGAGCATGCGACGTGCGCGGGTCATGGAGTGATCCTCAGAGGCTGTAGGGCGCGAAGGGCTGGAAAAACGTCATGAAAACCAGCGCTGCCAGAAGCCAGACCAGGAGGCTGGCTACAAAAATCAGGATGATTGCCACCATGCGGCGGGTGGCGGAGCGCTTGAGATCAGTGCCCATCGCTCAGATCCTTGCGGCATCAGCGATCTGCTGGTCGATCGCAGGCAGTCGGATAGCGGCGGCTGTGAAGGCAGTCAGTGACAGCACGGCAAGCAGCCCTGCGGCTGTCCAGCCGATCATCCGGCTGCGCATCTGATCCATGCGCGCCTCGCGGCTGTCTTCCAGCCGGATCAGCGGGCGAACCATGACAGGCATCAGATGGGGATCAAGATCGGGCGGCAGGCTCTCGCCGACCGGGTCGACGTAATAAGCGGCTTCCGAGCGATCGAGCGACCAGTCATAGGCGGGTCGGGTCTGGAGTTGGCGCGCGGTCTGCATGGTCAGACCTGCTTCACAAAGCTGCGGCGGGCGACCTGGCGGGCCTGCCCGGCATAGCGGGCGACGATGGCCGGGGGAATGCCACGTGCGGTA
>JAESGD010000152.1_pt1 | contig 15551 bp, 14 predicted proteins | sample 9269581 | NCBI WGS metagenome assembly JAESGD01 (sample SAMN14515903, study PRJNA621661) | algae metagenome | isolation source: Cyanomargarita calcarea GSE-NOS-MK-12-04C and co-occurring heterotrophs from... | place: USA: Grand Staircase Escalante National Monument, Utah | collected 2007-12-30 | reverse complement strand
TCAGTAACGCCATGTCGATCACTCCAGAGCCCCCGCTGAAAACATGCGAGGGACGGTTGAAACATGGGTCAATTCTCAATGGAAATATCTGGCTGAGCCGGGTCAGCTCTCAGTGGAAATCAACAGATCCATTTCTGATCGTTCTGGACGAGCCCAATTCCAATCTTGATGCCGATGGCGAGAGAGCTTTGGCTTCAGCTATCAAGGCCGTCAGAGCCCGTGGCGGCATTGTTCTGCTGGTCGCTCATCGCCACGGCATATTGGAGGATGTTGACTACCTTCTCGTTTTGGAGCGCGGCGCGGCAAAGGCTTTTGGTCCGCGGACCGGCGTATTGAGAGCTATGCGGCAGGAAGCGTCGTCACGTCGGCCTCAGGAAGGCGCTTCCCCGTTGGCCTTGGAGGAGCAGGATGCGTGATCGTTCTGCAACCCAATTGCAGGTACAACGGACACTCAGGGTTCATGGCGCAGTTGGGCTTTCCGCCGTGATCGCTTTGTTTGGAGCGGTCGGCGTCTGGGCCGCGACGACTGAACTCTCTCAAGCCGTGATCGCGCAGGGCGAAGTTGTCGTCGAGGGGAATTCAAGGAAGATCAAACATGTCGGCGGCGGCGTGGTCACTAAGATCAGTATCAAAGAGGGCTCTGCGGTCAATGAAGGAGACTTGCTGGCCCAATTGGATCGAGACGCTGCGCTCGCCGAACTGAATGTCGTGCGGCAGAAGATAGCTGATCTGGAAGCACGCAAGGTACGGCTCAAAATTGAACATAAAGCGTTCAGCGCCGCGTACGTCGGCAACGCCGTTGAGAGCGACGAGCGCCTTTCGGCTTCACCACAAGAAAGACGACTGCTGCACGACCGGCTGAAATCCTGGCGCGGACAGGATTCCCTGCTGGCGCAGCAGATTAATCAGGCTAACGCTCAGATCAGCGGGCTGGCACCGCAGCAGCAGGCAAAAGCACGAGAGCTCGCGCTCCTGCAGAATGAGCTTGATAGCAAGCGTCAACTTGTCAACCTGGGAGCAATGATGCTTTCCCAGTATAATGCGATTGAGCGAGCTTTAACCCGCGTGCAAGGGGAGCACGCTCAACTTCTGGCCGCGGGCAAGCTGGCCGAGGAGCGCATTGCTGAACTGGAGCTGCAGCGCACTCAGTCTACCAACAGACTGCGCCAGGAGGTCTCCACCGAACTGAGCGACGTTGAGAATCAGCTGTCGTCGCTCTACGAGGAGGAAGGCGTTAAAGCGGACAGGCTGAGCAATACCACAATCCGCGCCCCTGTCTCTGGTACAGTTCACCTACTTGCCGTCAACACGATCGGCAGTGTGATCGCGCTCTATGAGACGATCATGGAAATCGTCCCGACCGGCAGCGATCTGCTGGTCGATTCCCGGATCGCTCTCACTGACATCGACCAGGTCGCTGTCGGACAGAAGGCCCGACTTCGTTTGTCAGCTTATAACCGGAACACGACGCCGGAGCTCTTTGGCAAAGTCCGGTCCATCTCTCCCACACGGGAGACGGATGCCCTCACAGGCGCTGTCTACTTCCGCGCGACGATCGAGTTGGACGATACCGAGGGATCAAACGATCAGCTCTCAAAGTTACCCGGAATGCCAGTCGAGGTGTTCATTCTCAAAGATGACAGGACAGTTGCATCTTACTTCATGAAACCTCTGTCCGACCACATGAACCGTGTTTTCAGGGAGGAATAGAAAAAAATACGAGAATAAGCGTTCGTATAAACAATACAATTAGAATATGGAGATAATAGATGGCGTACATACAAGGTAATAATTCGTCTACGACTTTGACAGGAACTGTCGAAGCGGATCTCATATATGCGTACAACGGGAACGATATTGTCTACGGCGGATCAGGCGGCGACTATATAAACGGAGGCCGAGGAAACGATACACTTTATGGAGAAGACGGCGATGACATTTTCGAAATTGGTGGATCGGGCAGTGATATTGGCTTGAGCCCAGCAGGTGGATTGACAAACGGGTGGGATCATTTCCATGGCGGATCGGGCTACGACACGATCCGAATTCTGCCGACCTCGGGTTATAGTTGGACCGCCATCCAGATCTCGTCAATGACAGGGATTGAGGCCATTGAAAACAGCACCAGTGGACCCGGATACGTCTATTTCTCGGGTGCGATCGATTTCAGCGGCATTGAAGTCTTGGGTAACATCACATCTGTATTTGGAGGCTCTGGAACCGACACGTTCAATGGCGGAAGTCTTGACGAAGTCGTTGAAGGCAATGGTGGATCGGACTTTCTCTATGGAAACGGTGGGAATGACATTCTCTATGGTGACAGTTCCATCAACCCGTCACCCGCGGGCGCGGCAGGTGTAGACTATCTGTACGGCGGCACTGGGAATGATCAATTGCATGGTGGCGACGGGAATGACTTCCTGTATGGCGGAGAGGATGACGATGTTCTCTACGGCGATGCGGGGAACGATTTTCTCGATGTTGGCGCTGGAAACAACGACGCCTGGGGCGGCGCAGGTGCCGACGTTTTCTATTTTAACACGGGCACTTCTACGAACATCGTAAAAGATTTTTCGGCAGCTCAAGGTGACAAGATTGTCATATCGACCGATATCGCGGACGATTTTTCGGACCTCACAATTGTAAACACGCCGGTAGTCAGTGCCGTAACGGTTGGTGGACTGACCATCTATACGGTGGGATCTGGCACGCTTACGGCTTCGGATTTCGAGTTCTACAACCCCGTGTTTGGCACAGCCGGGAATGATGTCCTGGAGGGTAGCTACGGTGTCGATCGCATCTATGGAGGCGGCGGCAATGACCAACTCAACGGCGGCGCTGGAAACGATCGCCTCTATGGGGAAGCGGGGAACGATATTCTGAACGCCGGCTCTGGATCGAACGAAGCCTGGGGTGGCACCGGTGCGGATGTGTTCTTTTTCAACGAAGGAGGAACGACGATAATTCGTGACTTCTCTATCGCTGAGAACGACAAGATCCGAATTTCGAGCGCATATGCAGACAGCTTCTCCGACTTGAATATTTTCAAGGCGGGGAATGTAGCGAGCCAAATCACAGTCAGTGATCTGACCATCACGGTCATCGGCAGCCAGACGCTGACCGCATCTCAGTTTGAGTTCGTTTAATGACCCGACGCGCCGCTCGCTTTTGCGTGCGGCGCGTCGGCTTGATGCTACAAGCACCACACTAGGACTTGTCGTCTTGGTAATACTTTTCGGATACAAGAACTTGGATTGTAATCCACTTGGGGTTGCGCTATAGATAACACGCTTCGGTGGCATGACGCCATCTCACCACCCTCCAGCCGAGTTGAATGATTTTCCTCGAGGCGGGCCAGGCAAAGAGATGACCCAATGCTTGCTGTAAATTCATTTAACAACACTGCGGCTTTGACACTGCTAAAGGGCGGCTCCCAGAACAGCGTCAGCAGCTTTCTGAACTCCTCTGTTTTCAAGGTACAATCAACCGAAATTTTCAGCGCTGTTTCCACAGCGTTCTCGTCGGCCGATTTCCAGGAACAGTATACCGAGGCTCTGAAATTCTTCTCAGATGCAGGCACTTTGTCTGGCGGGCAAAAAGCATCGGATGACAATATCAAGCACAATGCTTTGACCGATGTAATAATTAAGAACCGTGCATCTTTCCCACCCGAAGAGTTCACCATCCACACTGATCTTGGCGGTGGTGCGTCCATCACCACGACCATCCCCTCAATAGTATCCATGAAAGGGGACCTCTTCGCAGCGGACGTGGCGAAGAAACAAGCCGCGTTCGACGAGGCGATAGCGTTGGAAAACGCAGAACCTGATCCCGAATTGGTGAAAATCAACGCCATGGCACAAGTGGTCAAGACGCTCGTGGTCGACGGGCAGGATGCGGATACGAGCGTAACTCTTCTCAACGAGCCCGAGCGCAATCCCGGGCGGGGATATGAGCAAGAACAGGAAACTGTTGGGAACTGATCAGCCGATCGCCGCCGCAGGCCAGAATGCGGCGGCGGACACTCTGCCTCCTTTGAAGCCATCAATCCACGCGAGAATGTCTCATCGAGAGACTTTTTGAACTGGCGCGATCAGTTTCGTTAGCTAGTCGTTTCGGTTGTCGAAGACCGAATTGAGCTCAGGAGGCCGAGATTTCTCAATCAAGCATGCGCGATGCTCTGCCGCTTCGTCGTTGTGCGTGATTGTAGTAATCCGACGCCTGCTGAACGGATCGATGCCGTGATTGCTCCATGGCTTCGGGGAGGGAAATGCCGCGATTGGCCGCTTCTGTCAAATAACCGGAGCGCAGGCCATGGGCCGAAAACTCCGCGGGATCGAGCCCGGCTAGTTCTGCCCGCTGCTTGACGATATCGTTGATCGCCTTTGGGTCCAGCGGCCGGCGCGAAACATTGCCCCAGCGATCGATGGCCCGGAATATACTGCCCTTGTCGATCTTGGCTGCGTTGAGCCAGGCGTTCAGGGTATCGACCGGCCGGCCAGTCAGATAAACGACCTCGTCGTTGTCGGCGACACTGGTCTTGGTGCGACCGAGATGGATCGAAAGAGAGGGCAGACGAGGGCCGCTATCCACCTCTATGGGCTCCTCGGGCTGCAATTGCTCTGTTCGAAGACCAGCGATCTCGCTGCGTCGTCGACCGCCAGAAGCAAAGGCTACCATCAGAATGGCCCGATCTCTCACATCGCGCAGACTACCGGTGGCACAGGTCGCTAGAAGCTTTGCGAGCACGTCTCCGGTGACCGCCTTTGCACTTTTTCGCTTCCTCGGTCGCGGCGTTGCTCTGATGGCAAGTCTGATGGCGGACCGGAGTGCCGGAGAGCCAAAAGAACCCTGAAGCCCGCGCCATTTGGTCAGCGTCGACCAGGTTGCGAGCCGCCGGCGCACAGTATCAGGTGCATGAGGTCCGGCTGTGCGTAGAAATCCTTGAAGCCGAAGCTTCTGCTCGACGTTCGCCGGCATTCCGTGTTCAGGATCCGTCAGACGTTTTTCCGCGTCCCACAGGTGGTGAGCAACGAATTTGAGAAGGAGCGCTTCGGGCGCGGGCCAGGGAAGGGAGCGGCCCGTGGCTGCCAGCGACCACGCCTGCAAATAGGCCAGATCTGAGGTCAGCGCGCGCAGCGTGTTGGCTCCCATGCCTTCGTTGACCAGATGACGGAGTGTCTCGACATCCTGATCCGTCAGCAACTCGGCAAGTTCGTCACGCCGCTCGATCGGCAAGACTGACCCGATGGTATCGAGCTCTTCCACGCGGCGTGCGAGTGTGTCGCTGCTAGAATGCGCGTTTGGAGCTTTTCCTGTCATCTTGTGCGTCAAGATTTCTTGGGGCATTTTCAAAAGTTCCGGAAAACCCGTATATTCCGGAACAAAGGAGATCTGCCATGACGTCGATTGTGACAGCAGCTGCGGTTTCGAAGAATTTCGGCGCCTACCAGGATGCCGCCGTGCGAGAGCCAGTCATCATCACCAAGAACGGCCGGCCCCGCACAGTGCTCATGGCCTATGAGGATTATCTGCGCCTCGCCAAGCGCGATCGGCGGGTCGATCTGACGGCTGCGATCACTGACGACGAGCTTGACGCGATCGAGGCTTCGACGATGGAAACGGGCCTGGATCATCTCAATGCTGAACTGCTGATGGACAAGAATGCTGCCGACTGAACCCAAGGTCGGCTGGGTTTCCGTTATTCCTATCTCTGGCATTGGCAGCATCTGGACGGACGGGAAGAGGGTGACAAGGACCGCCCCGCTCTCGTGCTGGCCATTGTTGCGACGCTTGAGGACGGGACGCCTGCAGTACGTGTCCTGCCGATCACGCATTCCCCACAGTCCGATCCCAGCGATGCAATTGAAATCCCGCCAGCCACCAAGCACCGCCTGGGTCTCGATGATGAGCGGTCGTGGATCGTTCTGAGCGAAAGCAATTGCTTCGTCTGGCCGGGGCCTGACGTTCGCCCTGTTGACAGCGAGAGCGGATATCACGGGCCGTTGCCTCCGGTACTGTTCGAAGAGGTGAAGCGTCGGTTCGTCGATCTCGCCCGAAGCCAGCGTCACAAGGCCACCGTCCGCAGCGACTAAGCCATTCTTCATCCTGTTGTTAGCCCTCAAGTTCGGTGCGTCCAACGGTCGCTCCCGCCGTGATAAGCCACGACTTTAGGCTTTCAGTCGCGTCAAATCAATCGCTTCCGATAAGGGATACTTATCGGGGGTCAGGGACCCCAGCCTCATTTATGCAATGTACAGAACCGTAGTGCGCATATAGCTTTCGCTTAACGAATCATTTACCATAAATTCAATGTCTTACGATCTCACGAAATTGCCCATCCGGAGCCTGCTGAGGCCGATCTCCGAGGCCGCCGTCGCACTTGCCCGTCTCGACGAGCGCATTGCCCGCTCTCCCGTCGGTGAGGGCTTCGTCGAGCGCTCGCATTTCCTCGACGCGCATGCCTCGCTCTGGGTTGACGGTGAACTCGTTCATCTCGAAGACCTCGTCCTGCATGACGCGCTCCGGGACATCCGCGCACCCACGCACGAACTCACCATCGCCCGCGACATCCTGAAAACCCGCCGTCGCATCGCCGCCCATCCCCCCGCCTGGGCCCTCTCTGATCAAGGCCTCGCCTCCCTCCGCGGCCGGCCGTGGGCCGGAGCATCATTGGGTGGAGACGGGGAGGGGGTGCGGGATGGCAGTGTTGAGGTGAGCGACGCTCCGGCCGAGATAGGGGATGCGGAAGATCCCGAGATTGATGGTCTGGGTGATGCGTTTGCAGCGATCGATGCAGTACTCGCCCGATCCGGGGTCGCGATCGAAGAGGCGAAGAAGCCGGGGAGCGCCAAAAACGCTCCGGAAAAGGATCCGTTCGTTTATGACCTCGACTGGGATGAGGACGAGCGGCTGGAGGGGTGGCGGGCCGTGCTCGCGCGTGCCCAGGACTTGCCGCCGGTCCTGCAGGCAATCGTGGCGCTGGATGCCTGGAACGAGATCGCTGTCCTCCAGCATGCGCCTTGGCTCGGGCGTTTGCTCGCCGCCTCGGTCCTGCGCGAGGGCGGCGTTACCACTGGCGGTCATCACGCAGCGATCAATCTCGGGCTCAAGGCCATTCCGGTCGAGCGGCGCCGGCATCGTGACCGTGAGACGCGGTTGCTGGCGATATCAAGAGCGCTGAAAATCTCCGCCGAGACTGGGCTGAATGAGCATGACCGGTTGGTGCTGGCGCGGCAGATGATGCTGCGCAAACTGGAGGGGCGGCGGGCGTCGTCCAGGCTGCCGGAGCTCGTGGAGCTCGTCATTGCACGGCCGCTGATCTCGGCTGGGATGGTGGCAAAGACGCTTGAGGTCACGCCGCAAGGCGCGCGGCGGATGGTGCAGGAGCTTGGTCTTCGCGAGATGACGGGCAGGGGGAGGTTTCGGGCGTGGGGGCTTCTCTAACTTTTTCGTTTGATTGCGAGGTGGGAAGGTAGGCTGCAAGAAAACAACCATCTCCCTGCCAGCATGAATCCGCATTCATCTCTCAATCTTCCAGCCTCAAAGCAAATTGCCCTGCTCCCAGTGCGTGTAGTGGCGTCGGCGGCTGCGGGGACGCCTTGCCGCCTCTTCCTTTGTAACTTGAAGAAAAATAGAGCAAATTCCTTCCACGTCGTTGACAAATCACGTCAAAGAGGGCGTTGTTTCACCAATCGGGGGTAGCTATGAACTTTACATTCGACGTCTCAAATTTTGTCCTTGGTTTGCTGACCGGCGGCTTCGGTGGAGCCCTGATCACCTATCAAGTCACGAAGACATTGCGCGCCGGAAGCGATGGCACTGCGGTCGACCAAAGTCGTGCGAAAGCCGGTGGCGACGTTGTAGGGCGTGACAAGACCTCGCACGGTTCGTAAGCCGACCTATGAATTCGGTGAACCAAACGAACGCATGCGCTGACGGCGACATCGTAGGTCGTGACAAGATCACCAGGATCGAGTCGCCGAAAGGCAAAATTGAGAAGTTGCTCCTGCGCCTGAAGGAGCAATACGACGCGAGCGACGAGACAAAAATCACGATTGATGAGCTGGCGCGATATCACCTACGCCGCGCGCAGGATGGTGTCGAAGGCCTTGAGAACAAGTTGATCGCGGCCAATATGTATCATTATTATGATGATGCGATCGAGAAAAAGGAAATGTTCGTAAAGTTGCTTGAGCGGTGGTCACTCTACTCCTCGGCACAAATGATCTTTGTTCACGTCTTGGCGAAGGCCGAGACAGAATTCTCCCACGTGATCTATCCCGAGATTCCGAAAATTTCGGAAGGACAGATGAACGCGATGATCATGGACCGCATCGTTAATCCCATCGTGGAGGAATGCAGCAGTGACCTTATGATCGTCAGCCACAACGTCGTGTTCGGCATGGTTTACTGGCTGGCCGAGCAGTGCTTCATCCGATGGCACCACGCCCAAAGGGCGATCGCATGACACAGCTATCGTACAACGAGGCGTTCGATCCCTATCACACTGTGTTTCGCTTCCTACGTCTGTTCTTTGGCTGCAAGCTTGAACGCGCCGTTCCGTACGATAAGTTTCGCATTCTCGACTTCTACCTGCTCCATCCGTATCGGCTGCAAAACCTTCATTTCTTTGCGGACGACATCCGTTGGAGAGCGGTTAGCAGAAGTTATGCCAGATTAAAGCCGTACGGCGAGTTACCAGACGATAATTCTCTTTTCGAGAGGATGGCCGTCTTCCAAAAAGCGGCTGCCGGCAGTCTGGCCAGGGTTGGGATCATCTCTGAAGAGGAATGGACGCGAAACCAGGTGCTGTTTGTCCCCGATCCCGTTTCTGATGAGGTCGAGCAACGGTGCCAGGAGCTGAATGATACAATGCCCGATATCATCGGCATACTGCGTGACATCAATGAACGATACACCCTCAATGGTCGTGATGGCCTGAAAGCAAGAAGTGGGTTGCTGGAGTATCGCTATGATCCGGTTTGACCCTTGTTTGATCGTTCGCCGTCTGGTCGTGAAGCGTGGCGTGCACATCGCTTACGATGAGCGATTTCATGTCGGCGTAAACGTGGTCCGTGGAGACAACTCCTCGGGAAAGTCGACGATCCTCAACTTCATTTTTTTTGGGCTTGGTGGTGACCTCAGCAAACTCGACTGGAGCGGCCATGCCCTCCTATGCGATCACGTTTGGCTGGAAGTGGAGTTGAACGGAAATCCAGCCGTTCTACGACGTAAGATCGACGCCGCATCCCAATCCGATATGGAAATTTTTGGCGGGCGCTATGAAGCAGCCGTCGAAGCGCCGATAGAATCCTGGCTTCGTTACTCATATTCCAGGTCACAAACCAAGGAGAGCTTCTCGCAAGCCCTGTTCCGTCTCCTTGGCATGCCTGATGTAGCCGTTGAGGGCACCTCAAGCATTACCATGCACCAGATTCTTCGATTGCTCTACGCCGACCAGCTCTCGCCGACAGACAGCCTTTTTCGATTTGAAGGTTATGATCCGGAGAACCTGCGGGAAGCTATCGGGAACCTACTCTGCGGTGCTTTTGATACGGCGATCTACGAGTCGCAGCAGCTGCGCCGCGTCAAAGAGCGAGAGCTGCAGGAGGTCTCGGCCGAGCTCAGGAGCATCTTCAGGGTTGTTGGCGGGGAAGAAAGTCTGGGGCTCGGATGGATTTCGCAGAAGCGGGCGTCGCTTTTAGCTGATCGCGAGCGGGTCCTTGAATCAATTACGCAAAAGGAAGAGCTATTCTATTCCTCTGCTGCCTCCGACAGGCTGACCCTGACGCAGCAAAAAGAACTCTACAATGCCGTCCAAAAACTCCAGCAGGATCTCGCAGCGGCGCAGGAAGGTTTGAGCGGGATTGAGTTCGAGATATCAGACTCGCAATCCTTCATCGAGAGCTTGACGCGGAAGGTCGATGCTCTGAGGGACGCCAGGCTGGCAGCGGACATCGTTCCCGATGTGCACTTTGCAACGTGTCCGGCGTGCTATGCCGACGTTCTTGAGGCAGAGGAGCATGCCTTCTCCTGCCATCTTTGCAAAACGCCGATCGACCCTGATAGAGCGCGCGATCGTGTCACCGGGATCATCAACGAGCTCTCGATCCAGGTAAAGCAGTCCGAACGGCTACAAGGTATTCGCGCCGAACGGCTGAAAACACAAGTGTCGAAGGTCGAGAGTTTGAAGAGCGCCTGGTCCGCAAAGTCGCGGGAACTTGCGGCGATCACGGCGCGACCGACCTCCAAGGTACGCGAGGATATCAGGGAGTTACATCGGCAACTTGGCTACATCGACAAGTCGATCGAGGATGTCGAAGCCCAGGTCAAACTCGCCAATAGGATCGGTGATCTCTCGGCGAGGCGGGAAAGCCTTGATCTTTCTATCAAGGATCTGGACAGCAAAATCCAGTCGCTGAAAAGAAGCCAAACAGATAGGCTTCGTATCGCGAGAACCGCGATCGAGCGGGAGACGATAGCGATACTCAAGGGTGACCTGAAGCGTCAGGACTCGTTCGTCGATCCCAAGCGCGTCGACTTCTCGTTTGGAAAAAATTCGATCACCGTCGATGATCATACGTATTTCTCTGCAAGCTCGCGTGTCGTACTCAAGACCGCATTTCTCGTTGGTTTTTTGGCAGCTGCCCTGAAAGATCCTGAGTTCCGCCACCCACGTTTTTTGATGATCGACATCACGGAGGACAAGGGGATGGAGCAGGCGCGCAGTCACAATTTTCAACGTCAGGTTATTGAAATGTCGGCGGCGTCGGAGGTCGAGCACCAAGTCATACTTGCCACCGCTATGCCTTGGAGTGAAATTCCAGCGCAGCTATTCGTTGGTCGATTTTCGACTCTCGAAAAAGGCACCTTAAATTTTCTCTGATGCGAAAGGCCCGGGCCGTTAGCATGAGTAGTGTTCTTTTTCAGCTACCAACTATCTGCACCGGTGGGGCCGATATGTCTGCTGAATACTGCAGCCTTACGATACCAGGCGGGAAACGATGGTGACCGTTATGATCTTCGACATTCCGACCACCTCTAGCGCCACGGAACGAGAGAGCGCATAATGTCGGACGCGTATCTACAAGGGATCTTAAGCCGGCTGCGCGTGGATACCGGACCCTACTCACCCGTTCGAAACGTGCAGGCGATGCTGCGGCCGTCGCTTCAAGCCTGGGGCGGCCACTACTTGGTCGGCATGAATCCGAGTGGGTCATTCGCTAAGGGCACAGCCATTCGAGGCGGCACGGACATCGACATCTTTGCTTCTCTAGCTCAGGAAACTCCATCGAATTTGGAGACGATCTATGTCACGCTCTTTAACAGGTTGCATCAGGACGGCTTTAGTCCGCGGCAGCAAAACGTTTCGATCGGCATACAAATCGGCGGCTACACCGTCGATGTCGTCCCCGCGCGCCGGCAAAACAATATCGGGGAATTTCATAGTCTGTGGCGCCGAAAGGCACAGACCTGGACTCAGACCAATGTCATGACCCACATCAACACTGTGCGTAGTTCAGGCCGCGCAGAAGAGATCATGATCCTGAAAGCCTGGCGTCGGCAGAAAGGACTGACTTTTCCATCCTTTTACCTAGAGCTTGTGGCGATCGAAGCCTGCCGTGGCCGCAAGGTGGGCGCTCTTGCTGACAATGTCTGGGCAGCGCTCGCATACGTTCGAGACAATATCAGAACAGCTGTGTTCATGGACCCGGCCAACACCAACAATAGAATTTCGGACGACTTAACCGCCGCTGAGAAATATGCCATTGCCAGTGCTGCAGTGCTCGCCCGACAGGCGACCAATTGGAACCAGATCGTCACATGAGCTGGTCTCTTCCCACATTGCTCGATGAGCTCAATCGGGAGGTTGCCGCGGACCTCACCAGGGCACGGAACACTCTTGGGCATCCGACCGACCTTGGGGATGCTACAGAGGAGATCTGGATCGCGCTCTTCAACAAGTATCTGCCTAAGCGCTATCACGCGATAAAGGCGACTGTGTGCGACAGCAACGGCACCTTCAGCGAGCAGATCGACGTAGTGATCCATGATCGTCAGTACACACCGCTTGTTTTCACCTTCAAAGATAAGCACGTTGTGCCGGCCGAGAGCGTCTATGCGGTGTTCGAATCCAAGCAGGAAATGAATGCGGCCCATATCGGGTATGCTCATAGAAAGATCGGCTCGGTGCGAAAACTGCACCGGACTTCGCTTCCCGTTCCGACGATCGATGGGACCAAAAAAGCAAAGGGACTCACGCCCATTCTTGGGGGCATCTTGACCCTTGCCAGCACTTGGAAGCCTGTCTTCGGCGACACGATGCGAGGACACCTTGAAGGGGTGGGCAAGGAGCAGCGATTAGACTTCGGCTGCGTTGCCGACGTAGGCAACTTTTGGCTCAATGAGGACGGCTACGAACTCGCACAACAGTCGAAGCCGGCCACACGCTTTCTTCTTGAAATGATGTCACGTCTGCAGGCCGTGGCCACGGTCCCTATGATAGACATGCGAGCCTACGCCGGGAAACTAGAATAAGGAGGCGCTCAACCGTTTCCGGTAGCGCCTTTTAGCATGGATAAGATGAGCAGCGCTATTGCACACATCTTCATGTTTAAAAGCGAATTGCTTTCGCTGCAGTCTTCTTCTTCTGAAGCACTCAGTCCTGATCCTAGGCAATTGCAGACCTGGGCAAGGTTGCCATTATCCCGATGTAAGCACATATAAACTCTACCAGATACTTGATCTGTTTCGTTTTACTCCGGCGTACACCCGACGTAATAGCGGACCGGCGGTTCGAATCCGCTCAAAGCGGAAATAGGCGCATCGCTATTGCAGTTTTGCGCCCTGATCTCGGTCACTGCGGCGATCTTAGCCTTCACCCGAAAAGCAAACAAAGCGGCGACCTCTAAAGTGCACGATAGCGCCACAACCGTAAGCGCTGTTTCACACCCACTTTGCCACTGCACCAGTTGCCTTCAATCTCATTTCACGGATAGGCGACGCAAGTTACCTGACTGAAACTCGCCGTGGGATTCATTTGACGCAGGGATGGTGTTTCGCTGTCCTGCTAAGCTTCGCCGTTGCATATCGCATTGTTCAGTCGGCGTGTTGGTTCCGACAAATGCTCGCCGTCAGTCTAAATTTCTCTTTCAGGGTAACGAGCGTTTGCGTATCAAATTCTTTATGCACTAGACAGGTTGTGCCGCTAACGGTTGATGCAAGGGAGTTGTAAAGAATGGCAAGCTGTCGGACCGCATCCGTACCGACCTCGTATTCGCTCTTCGTTGCCGCTGGGTTGGCCATTCTCGCCACAGCCAATGCTGCCGTCGCTGACGGCACGACGTCCGTGACAGACTACTTCATTGCGAAGAATCCCAAGGATGCGCATCCTCAGTTTCAGAGCACCAACGTTCACCTGATATATTCTTGCATCTATGCAAGAGGCGTTGATCCCACGAATGTTTGCGAGGACTTGAGCGCCATCGCGGCGAGGAATGGACTGGTAACGTATCTAAGGTCGCGTTTTGAAGATCAGATCGCGGTGAACTTCTTGATCTCGGACAGTGAGTACCCAGCAACACGTTTCAAGCATGTTTATGGTGCATGCGGCTTCAGAGATCGGATCAATCGGTCAATAGTGATCATAGGAAAGCGGATCAGGCACGACGACCTAGAGAGATGCTTCTATACGTCGTCTCTAATGCATCTAGGGTTTTATGTTGATGCGACGATATCGGCAAAGATGGACCAGCAATCGTTTGAAGATATCGTGGCGTATTACGTTGGTTCGAACGCGCCGCCATAACTCCGCCCAAGGCGTTATGCCCCCAAATGAGCGCATCAGGCTGTCGGCTTTCGCTCTTGATCACGTACATTGTAGTTCCAGGGAAGCAGAGCTTTGATCTGGCTCTGCTTGTGACCGTTTACAATGCCGGTGAGCGTCGCGGTCAGATAGGCCTGCGGATCAATACCATTCAGCTTACACGTCTCGATCAGCGAGGCGATGGTCGCCCAGTTCTCTGCTCCGGCATCATGACCCGCGAAGAGTGCGTTCTTCCGGTTGAGGGCAATCGGCCCCATGGTCCGTTCGACGCTGTTATTGTCGATCTCGATGCGGCCGTCGGTCAGGAAGAGCTTCAGACCATCCCAGTATTTGACTATGTAGGCCAATGCCTCGCCGAGCGGGGACTTCGTTGACACGCGGGCGCGGTGATGGAAGAGCCACGCCTGCATCTCGGCGACGAGTGGCGCTGATCGTTCGTGCCGACCTGCAAGGCGAGCCTCAGGATCAAGTCCCCGAAGTTCGGCTTCGATGCGATACAACTCGCCGATGCGTTTGACGCCGTCCTCGGCAATTGGTGCTGAGCCGTTGCGGGTGATCTCCACCAGCTTGCGCCGGGCGTGCGCCCAACAATAGGCAAGCTGAATGTTTGGACCGACACGGTTAGGTCCAATCAGCCTGTTATATCCGGCATAGCCATCGACCTGCAGAATGCCCGTGAAGTCCTGCAATATCCGTTCGGCGTGATTGCCACCGCGACCAGGCGCGTAGGTGAAGGCCACACCTGGTGGAGCGCCGCCTCCCCACGGTCGGTCATCCCGCGCCAGCGCCCAAAAGTATCCGGTTTTGGTTTTGCGCGAGCCGGGATCGAGAACCGGAGCACGGGTCTCGTCCATGAACAGTTTGGTCGAGCGCTTCAGGTCGGCGATCAGTGCATCGAAGACGGGCCGCAGTTCATAGGCTGCCCGGCCGACCCAATCGGCCAGCGTTGATCGGTCGAGATCGATGCCTTGTCGGCTTATGATCTGGGCCTGACGGTAAAGCGGAAGGTGATCTGCATATTTGGAGACCAGCACATGGGCGACGGTGGCTTCCGTCGGCAGCCCAGCCTGGATAAGCCGTGCCGGAGCTGGGGCTTGGACGACACCGTCGGTGCAGGCACGGCAGGCATACTTGGGGCGGCGGGTGACCATCACACGGAACTGGGCCGGGATCACGTCCAGCCGCTCGGAAACATCCTCGCCAATGCAATGCAGGCAACCCCCGCATGCGCAGATCAGGCTTTCCGGCTCGATCACCTCTTGGACACGTGGAAGATGCTTTGGAAGGGAGCCGCGATTGGTAGCGCGTGGCTTGGCACTCCTGCGTTCTGGAACGTCCGCCTCATCTTCAGCATGGATCACGGCCATAGCCGTCTCCAGGTCTTCCAGTGCCAGGTCAAACTGGTCAGGATCGGCCTTCTCGGATTTACGCCCGAAGGCTGCCTGTTTGAAGGCGGCGACCAGCTTCTCAAGCCGCTCGATCCGCTCATCCTTGCGGGCGATATGCTCGTCCTTGCTGGCTATAGCAACATCCTTGGCCGCCTCGCGGGCCTGCGCCGCGATCAGCATCGCCTTCAGGGCGGCAACATCATCGGGTTGCGTATTTCGGAAGAACGGGACAGTCGTTTCACTAAATCGCGGACAGCAGTTTCACTAATTCCGGGACAGTCTGGTGTGGTCGATTTTCGCCTGCCTGGTTGAAGTCATTCGCGATTGATTTCGCC
>JAESGD010000151.1_pt1 | contig 16049 bp, 20 predicted proteins | sample 9269581 | NCBI WGS metagenome assembly JAESGD01 (sample SAMN14515903, study PRJNA621661) | algae metagenome | isolation source: Cyanomargarita calcarea GSE-NOS-MK-12-04C and co-occurring heterotrophs from... | place: USA: Grand Staircase Escalante National Monument, Utah | collected 2007-12-30 | reverse complement strand
GAGTTGAAGCCCTCTAATTGGGGAAAACGCCTGTGGACAAGAAGGAGCCGTCTCCCTTGGTTGAAACAGGAAGTAGACAACAACTATTACAACGATGTCAATAGTTGTCTAAGTTCTATAGAGCAGATTAGAGTATGTGGCAAGACGAAATCCTCGAAAACCTTTACAAAATCCGTGAAGAACACGCCAAGTCGTTTAACTATGACTTCAAAGCCATATTTTCGGATTGGCTGCATCGGCAGGCTGTGAGCCGAAAAAAGTTAGTGTCGTTGGAGACCAAGCCGCAAGCTAACAAATCTGTTAGTCACTGAAAATTCGGTCAAACAGCAACGCTTATCATGCATTCTCGGATTTTACTAATGCTAGCAACCATTTATGTAGGTCAATGGCAGTAGGTAACTTGATTTTAGCTGTGGGATTAGCTTTATTATGGTCAAGTGAGATATTATATACTAGTCGTCTCCGTCCAAGATTTAGAGAAGCGTTCACGAAGGCGAGTGCGTGTCCCGTAAATAAATATTGCAGGTCTCACAATGACATACAATATATTGCCGCAAAAATCGATAAATATTCAACTAGTAAATAGTTTAGTCCAAATTATTCGTTCGCTTTCCCAAGAAGAACGTCACCTTTTAGAAAAAGAACTATTTTTTGAAGATTCGGAACCCTCTACCCAAGAGTTAATGCAACTAGCTGTAGTGGGAAATGCATTTGATTTCTTGCATAATGAACCAGATATTTATACGAACGAAGACGGAGAACCTGTTTAATGTCCTTGAAAAAAGGAGACGTAGTTCTAGCACCCTTCCCATTTACCGATTTAAGTCAAACAAAACTACGTCCAGCAATTGTTCTTTGGGCTAGTTTTACAGGGAGTAATGATATAACACTGTGCTTTATTTCATCCCAAAACCTGAACAATATTAAAAAGGAAGAATTTTTGATTATTGATTCGGATGAAGAGTTCCCTAACACTGGCTTAAAATGCACCTCTAAAGTCATTGTATCCAGGATTGTGACAATTGATAGAACATTAATTACCCGTTGTCTTGGTAATTTAGGAGTAAATCAATTGCAACAGTTGAACAAACTTATAATTCAGACATTTAACCTCTTATAAACTCCATAACAGCAGGAACCCCTGTAATTACCTTGTCAGATAAAGCGATCGCTTTCAAAATCTACAGATGTATATTGGGTAAGAGGTTTCTGTAGAGCAGACGCTAATTCCTTACCAATGAGATTCCAATAGTCTGAAACTGGCTCTTTGCATTGCTGATTAAGATGTCTATTAACAACCTGTATAGCTCAATCTCAAATAAAAACTCGGCAACAAGAGTAAACTTCAACATTACCGAGTTAATATTCTTTCAAATAATCAAAGTAAGTAGCTGAACGTGAATAAACCTAGTTATGTAACAAAATGTAAAAAAAGGCGAAACCCTTGCGATACCGAAGGTGACGCTTCAGCGTATTGCGGAGCGTGCCCGCTTCGGGCTTATGCTTCGTCGTGCCTCCTCGCAACTTTGAGCCTATTCTAAACAATACCAACTAGTTTGTCTGCTAACGATTAAGTGATATAACCCACCCTTACCCTGCAAAAAATCAGACACATTACCTGAAGCCTGAGCTAAAATTTGTACTTTCACGAACGCAATCCTACGGCTCCAAATCGGTGCTCCAATTTGGTCATCTACAACCCAAATCTCTTCGCGATCGCCCTTGACCCTGCGCTTGCCAATTGTGGGCACGCTCCTGACGCTTATCGCGTGCCAGCTTCCAAATTATGCTATGGTAAAAAAATGTCTACTGCACGAATATTTCGCGTTGTAATTGATACAAATGTTGTGTTTGAAGGGTTAACCAAACAAGGTGGAGCTGCCGGTCTGATCATTGATGCATGGTTGGCTGGCTTTATAAATGTTTGTGTTTCCAATGCTTTGTCCTACGAGTATGAAGATGTCCTGTCTCGCAAACTTTCAGATGCTCGTTGGAGCCGTCTGCAACCCGTTTTGGGAGTACTGATTAATCTTGCTCAATTTACAATTATTTATTATTCATGGCGGCCGACATCACCAGATGCAGGAGATGACCTGGTAATTGATTGTGCTATGAACGCAGGCGCGATTATTATTACATTTAACGTTCGTGATTTTCGGAGCGCTAAAGAGTCTTTGGGTGTGGAAATCATGACACCAACACAATTTGTTACCAAGTTAGCGTCAGGAGATAATTAGTAATGAGCCAATTTAGCCTTCGATTGCCAGAAACGTTACATCAACAGCTAATCCACTTAGCTGAGGGTGAAGGTATTCCTCTGGAACAATACATCGTTTACGCTTTAACTCGTCAAGTTGCATTAACATACTCAATTCAAGCAACCTCTCTTGCAAGCATAAATCAGCAGAAGCAGTCTTTCAAAGAATTGCTAATTGGATTAGGTAAAACCGATGCCGATGAGGTTGAGTCAATTTTGGCTGAACGTGAGATGGTAGACCCAGAGCCGGAATTAAGTTCAGATACGATTATTCGTCTTCAGCAACGAATGCGTGACGGGTTGCTCTCCTAATAAGAAGAATAAGAAGAATAAGTAGTTATGTCAAACCAAGGAGCGCACTTGACGCATCTTTAAGCGCATTCTTATTGGCGTTCTGTGAAGGGTAGCGCAGGCTACGCGCTCCAAAAATCAAACTGGATTCCTCGCGTACTTAAGCTATACAGTGTTCATGGTTATTTCCCCGGTTCCCATACACTAAATTTTAGATGCGTTCGCAAGCGGGCTGAACGCCAACTGAGAATAGTATCGCACCCCACAAGAGTTTTATGTATCTTGTGGGGTGCGCTTCTAGCCCCTTTGGGTGTGCAAATCATGAGACCAACACAATTTGTTACTAAGTTAGCGTCTTGTTGATAATTAATCCTTGTACCTCCAACATTAATAGGCTTTCCACCCGCATTTATAGTAAAGCTATTATTCGATTTACCCTTCTTTTTAAACTTTGGGTACTCTGCTAACCCTTTGAAAAACCGTTGGTAAGAATCACCCAGTTGTTCAAATGCAAACTCTGTGACTTTTTGACAAATACCTTTCTCTTTTAACCAAGATAATTCTGGGTTTGTTTTAACATCACTATTAAAAAAACTCCGAAGCATTTGATGATTTGGCTTATACCCATCTTCATACAGCGCTTGCCATGTAGCCAACCCCCAATTATAAGTAAACCTAGCAATACCCGCGTGCTTAGACATCAAAACACGCTGCTCGTTATTCAGTTTTAATTGTGTTTTGATTGATAAAAGCATTTGGGTAAGTTAGGGATATTATCTCAGTCGGATGAGCATCTGCATAAGCCTCGTCAAAGCGGTTCTTCCGTGCCAAACTCGGTAAATTGGCGTATGTAGGGTTCATGAAACGCCAGAATAATATCTTGTCTGGGCACTCCCATTTCAACCAGCCGATTGGCAATTCCTTCTTCCGTGCCATCATGCTGAATCCAGATTTTACCACGCTTGATATCAAGATGTAGAATACACCCAAAATCACAAGAAAATCGCCGAACGGCACGGAAGCCCCTTGGCTTTCAGACAGGGGAGGAAGTGCCAACGGTGGCGAAAGTGTCCACGGGGAGTATCCCCGTGGCGCATTTCGCGTTTTAACCACCGTCAATATTAATCAAGCAGGAGTAACCGTAACCATCTTTTTTATGGATAGCTTTACAGTACTTATGTGAAATACCTTGGACTAAGCCGTTAGTCGTAGAAATATTAAAACTACCTGTGGCACGAGTTGCAATCCGACCAACTGCCGACATAATAAATCGTCGTTGAAAAAAAGTTTCATAAATTGGCAGACGAACCGCCAGATAAAATGGTACAAGCTCGCCAAGGCCGTGACTCCTTGTCAATTTCTTGGCTGCAATTAACCGGACAATGTATGATATGCGAAAAAAGGGATAATATCACAATCCCTTAAACAAAAAGAATATTTATTTTTAACTAACGCAATTAGAACAGTCGAAAAATAAACGGATAGCGGAAAGGTTCATCTGGCTTGCTGAAACAATGCAACAATGCGACAATTGTCAATCCCCAGTGAATTGCAAAGCCAAGAGCGACAACAGGAAAGAATAAAATTCCACCAAGACCGAAAGTGATAAAAGATAAAATTCCTAGTGGGATTCCAATTAGGGTTGCCCAAAACCAAACATTGAAGTGAAAATTAATCGATTCTTTGGCATTGCTTTTGACAACTGGGTCATCAGAGAGTAAGTTTATTGCAATCGGAACTCCAATCGAAAGGAATCCTGTACTAAAGAAAATGGCCCCATGACATAGAGAAGATAGCAATTTACGCTTATCGGAATCGAATGAAACTTGCATCTTGGTGGCTCCTCAACTTGCTTTATATTTTAATTTTAACGGTCGGCTCATAGATTTAGTATTGAAGTTTACCGTACACAATAAATATTCAGGCTTTTCCTTCAGATAGATTGACTTTGGCAGCTAATGATAGCCTATAAGGTATGAGGTTTACCGAACCTGCTTTGTGAATAGGGAGTGGGGGAGATAATGGAGTTCCTGTAACAGATCCAAAAAATAAATAATTAACCGCAGATAGACACGGATGGACGCAGATGAAAAAGTGTTTTGTACTCTTGTCTGAGGAAGAATAAATAACAACCAACTAATTTATCAACACTAAAATCAAAGCTAAAACCACACCGAATGAGACACCAGACAACCAGATGCGAAGAAACTGCTGTTGTTCCACCTGAGTTTGTAGTTTAATTTGCAAACGCTCAAGCTCTAAATTTGCCTCACTTAAAGTATTAAGAATCGTTTTATACTCTTGTTGTAAATTTTCCAAACCTTGTTTACCACCGACTTCATTGACTGCTGATTTGACATCTTTGAAAATTTGTTCAGCCACCTGAATATTTTTTGCTACATCTTTGACTTCATCAGCAGCTTGAAAAATATCTGATTTTATTTCTTCAAATTTCGTCTCATTTCCTAATATTTGCTTTTCAAGTTTTCGTCCTCTGTCTACAGCATCGTTGGCTGATGTGATTCCTTTTTCTATGATGTGTAAAAGTTGTTCAAGCTGTTTGGCTATTTCTAAATCAGAATATGTTTTCATACGATGTCTCTGTTCTCTATCAATTTATTCAAGCGAGATGTAAATGATTGACATAACAATGTCACTAAAGGTTTAGATTCCTGATAATGCCGGATTACCTCATCCCAAAAAGGAAAATCTTGTTTGTAATTGCCATCATTCAGAAAAGCTCTGACTCTAGCTTCTTCATAACGTAGACCTTTTGCTTCCAAATCCCTAGCAATGCCATTTAGCAAACGCTCATACTCTTTGGTATCAGTATCTTTTAAATTATAAGCTTCGGCAACTGCTTCCCAGGAATACTCCATTGCTCTCAATAATAAACAACGTAGAGAAATATTTTCAATTTTCTCCAATTCACTATTTAAGCGTTCGGTGGGATGTTTTTTTAGGAATGCGATCGCCTGGTTTTCCCATTGATGAATTGCTTCACTTTCAACACCTGCAAATTGCAAAGATAAATAAGTATCCCAGTACAGATATCCAGTCTGACAACGTTTCCACAAACGCTGTTGAACATCATCAGTAATTTGATTTAAATCGGCATCACTGGCAACTTCGCCAATCCATTTTATTGCTGTTTCAGAATCAATGCGATCGCACTGTTTAAAATAATCATCACCACTGCTATTAAGTCTGTTTAATTCTTCTGTTGTCGCTACTACCAATAGCCGCGAACGAGCGCGAGTTAACAGCGTATACCATTTAAAACTTTCTTCTAAGGAAAGTGTATCACTTCCTTCAAACAGGCAAAAAGCAACACAACCTTCAAATTCTCTACCTTTAGCTCGTTCTGCATTTAAAACTACTACATTTTCATGATAATCAAGCAAATCGTTAGATAAAACCTTAACTGCTTTTGCTAAATCCCTAAGTAAATAACGCCGATTTTCTTCCTTGACATATTCTCCTGATAATTGCTCTAAAAATTTTAAAGCTTCAGCCTTAGTTGCATATTCCAATAAACGCACAGAGTCCCCGATTTCAAAAGCATTATCTGGATTTGCTGGAAATGGTAATTCCTTGCATTTATTTTTGGCGGTGATTTCTTTAGCTACCTGCCAAAATTGGTTGGCAAATTCTAAAATTTGTCGAGAATTGCGATAATTCTTGAGTAACTCAATACTATGTTTAATTTGCAGTTGTCCCCAAGTAAAATCCGTTGGGTGAATGCGTTGATTTAAATCTCCTAGCAACCATAAATAGGTTTGATGCCCTTGTGCTGCCCAGGATTTACATATAGAAATAATTGCTTGCAATTCACTCAAGAAAAAATCTTGTGCTTCATCAATAATTAAAATCGTACAGTCAGAATTAGCAGGAGGATTCAAAAGCTTTGTTTTTAATATTTTTGCCGCATCTAAACGCGATAGCCGACAAGATAAAGCCTTATACCAGTGGTGCTTACCAATCTTTAATAATGAATTAATTCGATTGGCATTGGCTTGAAACATCACATTTTTGTTTTGGCTTGGGTTATTTTCATTTAAAACAAAAGCCTGATAAAGTAAAACATCTTTATCACTAAGTTCTGTCGGACGACTAAAACCCATCGCTTGACGTAAAGCTTCCAATTCTTGTTGTGGTGAAGCAAGCTTATTATCGAATTCCGGATTAATTTTTCCTAACCATTGAGGAAACGTACCCAGCCAAAAGTTATGATTCTCTAACGATTGCTTAACTTCCGAAAATTTAGCAATATCTCGACGTAAAGCTTCTGGTACAATCAACATTGTATTCCAGCCAAAAATTCGGTTAATTTCACAAGCGAATAAAGTTGCACATACGGTTTTCCCCGTTCCCGGAGCGCTTTGAATTACGATAGAAGCATTATCTTCAAAATTATCAGGATTTGTCACCTCATAATGCGAACATAAAATTCTCAGCGGTTCATCAAGTATATTTCTTTGGTAATCAGTCAGTATTGGAGAATAACGGTAACTGCCATATACAAATCTGTACCAATCTGCATCTTGCTCGTGATTCCACTGATAGGAAGGGTTTTCAGCGAGTTCCGTACCTTGAGGATGAAGAAGTTCCTCAACTACTTGTGGATAAGCGCGATCGCTTTTATCGAATGCATCATCATATACACCGCCACGCAACCCAACCTTAATCACAACAATATTGTTTTCACTCTCCCGTTGCCAAATGACACGCCAGTCACCCAAGCGAGTCCGCAGTAGCTTGTCATAACCTTTTAACGCTTTTGTGTGTCTTTCGTCACCCAGACTCAAACGGCGCAAAATATCATAAACTTTCTGTAAATCAACAGGCTGAAGTTTCTGTATTTCCCGAAAAGCGGCTCGAATAATTTTGACGTTGATGGTTGGCATATTAGTAGCTGCATTTGAGATCCGCAAGTGTTACTGCCTTATTGTTCCCATCTTTGGTGAAGATTTACTGTTTTGTCGCAAGATATACTTTAGCTGCCAGTTGTAGGGGTGGCAACTAAGCTGACAATGCCGGCTGAGGTGTTGCTTTTTCAAACAAGTACGCGAATAAGACTCAAAAAATTGGAAGAATTAAATAAAATGGAACAAGAGGAGACAAAAGAGATAGAAGAATGAAATACACAATCGTGATTCAATGGTCTGATGAAGATGAATGTTTCGTTGCTTTACTGCCTGAGTTTACTAACGTAATGCAACCAGTAACTCACGGAGATACTTACGAAGAAGCTTTTAAAAATGCTCAAGAAGTCTTAGAATTGCTTGTAGAAACAGCTTTAGAAAAAGGTGAATCTCTACCAGAACCGAAAACTCTAGGAAAGCCATTAAAAGTTGCGTAATCTAAGGCAATTGTCAAGCAATGTCCCAACTATCAACACTATGAATAATATTCAAGTTAACCAGCTAAAATCATAAAAATACCTATTTAATCTTAAGTTTTGGCTACTTTATCTTGTCCCCACTGTCACCAAAAAATTGATTCTCAGGCGATCGCCTGTCCATATTGTCGTACCCAACTCAAAGCTTACGGTCATCCTGGTATTCCCTTACACCGCGCCAAGAAAGACGAGTATTTGTGCGATCGCTGTACCTATCATGCTGATGATACCTGTACTTTTCCCAAACGTCCCTACGCTAAAGACTGTACGCTTTACCAAAATATCGAAGAGAGCAAGTTAGATTTACAACAACTGCAACAATCTAAAAGTTTTGGGACAACCCTGAGAACTTGGATAAAACGCAATCAAACTTTATTGCTAATACTAGCTTTATTATTAGTATGCTTTGCGATCGCTTTATCTACTTCTTGAATCAATCCACCAGACAGCTAGTTAAGTGTTTGTCTTCCTTGTCCCCCATTCCCCATTCACGCTGCAGGCACTTGACTATCAGCGGCATCAACAGTCATTAAAGCTGGTTGTTCATTAAATACGTCTAAGTCGAACCAAAACGTAGTACCAACGCCAACTTCACTGACAAGATGGACTTGACTGCGATGTCTTTCCATGATGTTTCTCACGATGGATAGTCCTAAACCTGTGCCTTCTAGGGTGTGTACGCGGTTTTCGACACGGAAGAAGCGGTCAAATATTGCTTGTTGGTCTTCGGGAGCGATGCCTATTCCAGTATCGGATATTTCAATTCGCACCTGACCCATTTGATTGTGAGAGCTATGCTTGGGTTCTAGTTGATAAGTGCGGAATAAGACTTTACCGCCTGCTGTGCTGAATTTCAGGGCATTACCAATCAGATTACCAAATACTTGCAGCAATAAATCATAATTACCCACAACTAAGGGCAAATTGGGGGCAACATCTTGAATTAATTCAACCCCTTTATCTCTAGCATTAAGCTGGTAGGTACGGAGGGTTTGTTCTATAGCCTGTGCTAAATCAACTCCATCCATGTGATAGTTACGGCCAGATTCGAGTTTAGATAAATCTAGGACATCGTTAACCAAGCGAGTTAGGCGATCGGTTTCATTATTAACTGTGATTAAAAATTCCCGTCGTTGTTCTTCACCTAAATCATCACCGTATTCGTGCAGGGTTTCGATATAAGTTTTGATATTGAATAGAGGGGTTCGCAGTTCGTGGGAAACGTTGCTGATAAATTGGCTTTTTGCTTCGTTGAGTTCTACTTCGCGGGTGATATCTTGGACTGTGATGGCAATACCTTTGATACTCTCCCGTTGGAGATTGAGAACTGTAGTTAAAAGAATCCGGATAGTGCGTTTAGCTGGTTTGTTAAAAGGAATGCGGAATTCGGCGCTTTCACATTCCCCAGCAGCCATTTCATACAACGGACGGGTGATTTCCATCTGGACTGCTGAGGGTAAGTGATGCAAAACGTTGCTACCCACCACATCAATATTTTCCCAACCGAAAATTCTCCGGGCTGTGGGGTTGACTAATATCACCTGCATATTGTTGTCTATCAAGACGGCACCATCGGCAATGGTGGAAACCAGAGTTTCTAGCTTGGCTTTTTCGGCTGTTAGTTCTTCGATATTTTGTTCTTCATAGCTTTCCAAGCGCTCTGCCATCTCATTAAAGCTTAAAATTAATTCCCCGAGTTCACCCCCTAAAGGTAAGTCAATTCGCTGTTTGAAATTTCCGCTGGCAATTTGTTTCACCCCTACCGACAGTTCTTTAATTGGTTTAGTGATGGTTAAAGCGTTAACTACCCCTGCCAAAATTACCATTACCCAAATTGAGATAAAAACGGCAATAGTGACATCACGAGTAAAATTTGAGGTGATCACTGCAGCTGGATTGGGGTTAATACCGATCGCCAAAACCCCAAAGTTCTGTTGATTATCTTTTAGGGGGACAAATACATCAGTAACTTCCCCATCGGGTGTTATGTGTTGCCGCACCATCGGTTTGTCTGTATCGGCAGCGTAATCTTTTGGTAATTGTATCCGTCTCTCAATGCTGAGGGAGTTTTCAACCTCTGGTTCCCAAAAGGGAATACCAAAAAAGATTTTTCCTTTTTCATCAGCGTAAAGCATATAACGCACGCTAGAAGTGCTGCTATAGAAGCGTTGGGAAAATTGCGCCACCGAAGTGAGATTGTTATCTGCTAAGTAAGGGGTGACATTAGAAGCCAGCAGTAGTCCGAGGTCACGACCAAAGCGGGTGTCATTTAGACGTGCATCTTGCTGAATTGTATTCACAGCCCAAAACGTTAGACCGCTCATGATCAATGAAACCACTAGAGTGGCAGCAGCCAAAAGCTTTGTCTGGAGGGAAAACTCCGACCACCAATTGGCGATCGCTTCTCGAATTGTTTTAAAAAGAGGCAGCATCTTAAAAAGAGTTGTTAGTAGTTTTCTTAACCCCAACAACTAAAAATTAGCAGCTAATCTGACAAACAGGGAGTGGGGGAGTGGGGGAGAGTTAAGAGTTAGGAGTTAGGAGTTGTTGGTTGGAGCGTTGTTTACTCCTAACCACTAACCACTAGCTCCTGACTTTATGTCCAATATCTCGGCGATAATATATGCCCTCGAAGTTTATATATTGTATCCCAGTGTATGCCTGGGCGATCGCTTGCTCAAAATTATCCCCAACACCTGTGACGTTCAACACTCGTCCGCCATCTGTCACTACTTGCCCATCAAGCTTGGTGCCGGCATGAAATACGGTGGCTCCCTGTGCTTCTGCTTCTTGAATACCTGCAATTAGTTTACCTTTCTCGTATGCCCCAGGATAACCACCTGCTGCGGCAACGACGGTGGCAGATGCACCCTTTTTCCAAGCGATGGGCGGCATTTGTCCTAAACGCTGTTCGACACAAGCTAATATCAAATCTTCGAGAGGTGTTTCTAATAAGGGTAGAATTACTTGGGTTTCTGGGTCGCCAAAGCGACAATTAAATTCCAATACCTGAAAATCGCCATTGACTGCGACCATTAACCCTGCATAAAGCACACCTCGGTAATCTATATTCTTGGATCTCAAAGTGGCGATCGCTTTCTCTAATACTTCTGTTTGCACTCGTGCCATCAAAGAAGGCGTAGCGATGGGCGTAGGGGCGTAAGCTCCCATTCCCCCTGTATTTTCGCCTGTATCGCCCTCACCAATCCGCTTGTGGTCTTGGGCTGGCAACAAAGCTCTAATCGTCAAACCATCAGTTAGCGCTAAAACTGATACCTCTTGCCCGGTCAAACATTCCTCAATAACGACGAAATTCCCTGCATTACCAAACTGTCCACCGATAATCGCATCAACTGCCGTAATTGCCTGTTCCACTGTTTCGGCAACTATGACACCCTTCCCTGCTGCCAAACCATCAGCTTTTACGACAATTGGCGCACCCTGAGATTTAATGTAAGATTTTGCCGCAGCAGCTTCCGTAAATACCGCAGCCTTTGCCGTCGGAATTCCCGCCTCTTGCATCAGCGCTTTTGCCCAAGCCTTACTAGCTTCGATTTGCGCCCCTGCCCTACTCGGCCCAAATACCATTAAATTACGCTTGAGCATATAATCTGTAATCCCCTTGGCTAAGGGTACCTCTGGTCCAACTACCACAAGGGTTACACCATGTTCTTGAGCATATTTTGTCAGCCCCTCAAAATCATCTACCGCCAGGGGTAAATTATAGCAGCCTTCCAGAGTTGCCGTACCGCCATTCCCTGGGGCACACACAACTTGCTCAACTTGTTTCGACTGTAGCAGCTTCCAAGCTAGGGCATGTTCGCGCCCCCCGTTACCAACAACTAAAACTTTCACAGATTTCCTCGTGTATCCCAAGTGGGATCAATTTTTTCACTTTTTCTGGTGCTTGTGCAAGTCCCCTTTGGAGATTGAGGCTATTTTCAATTATTTTATCTTCGTATTTATACGGTGTTTTATTTGAGGTTTAACTTAGTTCCTTAGTATAATTATGGATATGACAAAAGGAAGTTAAGTCCACAAATATACTTATCCATATTTGAAGCTAAAACACAATTATTCGGTAGTTTTAAGTAATTTTCTCTTAATTATAATTATTGATAAAAAAAACTTGTAAAGTAATGGCGGTTAACTGCCTGCAAGGATTAACCTGTGAATATTGGATTTGTTAAAAATATCAAAAAATTAGGAAACATGACTAAAAGTATCGTTACTGGAGCCGCAGGGTTTATTGGTTCTCACCTCGCAGAAGCTTTGTTGAAACAAGGTGAAGAAGTAATTGGTATTGATGAATTTAATGATTACTACGATCCTCTCTTAAAGCGCAAAAATATTTCACACCTGCAAGCCTATCCCAACTTTAGATTAATTGAGGCAGATATTCAGCTTTTAGACTGGCATCCACTCTTAAAAGGTGTTGATGTAGTTTACCATCAAGCGGCACAAGCAGGAGTGCGTGCGAGTTGGGGTCAAGGTTTCCGTAGTTACACTGAAAGAAATATTAGCGCTACACAAATTTTGTTGGAAGCGGCAAAGGATGCTCAAAGTCTGAAAAGATTTGTATTTGCCTCAACTTCTAGCGTTTATGGAGATGCGGAAACATTGCCTACCCACGAGTCCATATGTCCCAAACCTGTTTCTCCTTATGGGATTACCAAGTTAGCTGCGGAGCGTTTGTGCGGACTGTATCAGAAAAACTTTGGCGTACCATTTGTGGCGTTACGCTACTTTACAGTTTACGGCCCCAGACAGCGCCCCGATATGGCATTTCATAAGTTTTTCAAATCTGTTTTGCAGGATGAAGCTATTCCCGTTTACGGTGATGGGCAGCAAACACGGGACTTTACATTTATTAGCGATGCTGTGGCTGCGAATTTAGCTGCTGCTACTGTAGAGAATGCTGTCGGGGAAATTTTGAATATTGGCGGTGGTAGCAGGGTGGTGTTAGCAGAAGTTTTGGATACAATGGAGGAGATAGTTGGCAAACCCATCAAGAGAAATCATATCGAAAAAGCGATGGGTGATGCGCGTCATACGGCAGCGGATGTGTCAAAAGCGCGGAAGATACTGGGTTATCAACCGCAAGTCTCTTTGAGAGAGGGTTTGACAAAGGAATGGGAGTGGGTTAGAACACTCTACGGTGTACCCCAGAAAGTTTAAGTATTCCCCGGTGGTTAGATCCCCGACTCGTTTAACAAGTCGGGGAGCTTAGAGGGTGTTTATAAAATAAAGATAAAATTTCCGTAGGGTACGTTAGACCAGAATTTTCTCTGAGGGGGTGACATGGAAGCTAGAAAGTTTATCATCCAAGAGTTTAGAGGCAATAAGCGATAAAAATAGAAAAGTGACTTAACTGTACACTTCAACCAAAAAGTAGGTTTTTAGCCTTTGACTATTGATAATAGATTCAATAACCGCAAAATTTGAACTGTATCTTTTTATAGAAAATTAGCCTTTATCCCTTACCTAGTAAAGATTACAAGACGCTTATCACTCTCTCCTGAATTTTTTATGTCCTGTAGTTTAGACTAGGACACATGGAAAATCACCCAGCATCCCTCGGTTAAAGAAATTTAAATCAAAAAATATGAAAAGAGATAAATTAAGCAGATTTTGTCGCTTGCTTATGGGGTTTAGAAGTAAGTTTTCTGGCAATAGGGTATGTTGTTATTCTACGTTGGTGTGGCTGTCCAGTTTCCCAGCCAGGAGATTTTCTACGGGGTTTTGGAGGTTTAGCTGAGGGTGCTTTAGTTCTAAACTTTAGTTACCTACTTTACGGTCTTCTAATTCTTCCGTAAAGGTCATTTTTTGATTTGTTAGCTCGTGCCATACTTCTCTAAGCTTGGTGTCCAATCTGTTAAAACCTTGGAAGAAATGTGTTTACCTCGCTCCTTGATTAAGGTATCAGCCATTGCCGTTACCTCTATCACCGTTTTGTGTTTAGTTTCTACCATCTCACCGAATAATCGCAGTGTTCTGGTATAGGCAATGCTGTATGCTTTACAAGTTTCAACAACTAGCCCGTCATCACTGGCACAAATAAGCAACTGATGACGGGCAATGGCAATTGTAGAACGGTCTGCGGCACTCAAAAGAGGTTCTCTTGCGCCAAATTCTAGAAAACTGGTGAACATTTCCTCTGTTGAGAGATTGAGCGCTGTTAGGTAAGTTTTTGCAGCTTCCCGAGTGGGAAGTTCTAATTGATCTGAGTCTAGGACTTCCTGGGCAATGTACAACGGGCTATGGTGTTGTTGTAACCACCCCCACTCGTTTAGCCAACAAAAATCAATCAGTGCAGTTGCGTCAAGAATTGTTCCGTTAAGCGACTGCATAGACCTCATTTTCTTGACGACGCAACCGCAGTTTTTCAACAGTTAAGTTGAGAAGTTCTGCTGCTTTCATTTCTGAAATCTTGCTCAATTTTAAGGACTGCCAAATTAGAAATTCATAACGTTCATTTTCTGGATAATCCTCCGCAGTCAGTGCTGGTGGTAATTCCATTGAGTTTTGTAAAGATGCACCATCATGTTGCTTTTTATAAATTGCACATATTTTGGCTTTCTCTTTAGCAAAATCAATGATTCTCATTTCTGCTAAACGATTCAAGATAACTAAGTAACTCACCCGAAAATGCCGTTTGAGTTTGACAATATCTTGGGTAAGTGTGTACATCCGCTCAAATTCAGCTTGGGGAACAAGTAGATGACTGCCAAAGTAATCAGCCACCTTTTCTCGTGCTTTTTCTTCTTCTTTGGTTCCTTCTTCAATCAGGGTATCTTGGTACTCTACACGGTGGAAGATTAGGTGTCCAATTTCATGTGCAAGGGTAAATAATTGACGTTCAATGGTGATGTTATGGGTATTTACCAAAATAAAAGCACCTTCAATATCACTACAAGCACTCAGACCAAAGAAACCTTTAATGGAAACGGAGGAGCGTAAAACTTTTAAGCCGATTTCTTCTACAGACTGAAACAGGTTGGCAATGGGAGCATCTCCCAAGCCCAGGCGATGGCGAAACAAAGCAGCTATTGTCTGAATGTGCTTTTCGTTGCCTTCTACTTGATGGCAAGGTGTACTTTCTGGGGTGTAGCTTGGTAAGCCAACGGCTTGTTCTAGGGCGTTATAAGTTTGCAACATTCGTAGCACTTGGGCTGCAAACTGGGCATTTTTGTCAAAGGAAACATGAGCGCGGAACCGGAAGTTGGGTAGCCCTTCACCTTGTGAGCGTAGCAAGTCATCGAGTGTAATGCCCAAAGCACTCGCCAGAGCAGAGAGGATTTTGCTGTCTGGTAAAGTTTTGGCGTTCTCGTAGTTATTGATGCTCTGGCGAGTTACCCCAGCTTGTTCTGCAAGTTGCTCTTGAGACAAGCCTAGACTTTTACGGTAGCGGATCAGGTTCGCAGCAATCATCTCTTTCATGGCTGATTCTTTCCTGCTAGCGCTAAAGGGGTCAAAGAATTTGTCAAAGTTGTTGATATTATTTTATCTAATTATAATATCAAATGTCAAAGCAGTTTTACATCAGTCTTAAGGAGGTGATAAAGATATGGCAAAGAATACAGGTAACGGTTATCGCCGTGGTGCTGTGGACAAACGCAGCCAAACTTACAACCCTGTGACCGAACAATGGGTAAAGCGTAATGCTGAAACCGGACAGTTTATGGACGTAAAGCAGAATGGTGAACCTTTTAAGGGTGTTCGTAAGGAAGACTAATATTAAATTGCGTCCAGTGTGGAGACTGAACGCAACTCGGTAATGGTATTAGTTTTGGTCTATTGGAGGGGTGGTGTTACGCTCGTAGCCCACTCCTTCAGTTTCCTCTATTATGTTCGTCTTCAGCTTCAAAATCCAGACCATCATTTGGATTGGGCAGTTCATACCAGGGAATTAATAAGTAATTTATTTTGTTTTTATAAGTTAAAAATTAACTATGGTTCCATTAAAGTGGGTTAGCTCTACAAACAAGCTAAAGACGGAATAGAAAGTCGTCAGTATCAGATTATATGGTTACTAGCGCAAGGAAAGAAAACTCTTGAAGTAGAGGAAATAACGGGCTACAGCAGAACATGGATTTATGC
>JAESGD010000150.1_pt1 | contig 17297 bp, 12 predicted proteins | sample 9269581 | NCBI WGS metagenome assembly JAESGD01 (sample SAMN14515903, study PRJNA621661) | algae metagenome | isolation source: Cyanomargarita calcarea GSE-NOS-MK-12-04C and co-occurring heterotrophs from... | place: USA: Grand Staircase Escalante National Monument, Utah | collected 2007-12-30 | reverse complement strand
ACGGCAAGACGTCGCTGACGGCGGCGATCACGAAGGTTCTGGCGAAGACGGGCGGTGCGACCTTCACGGCGTACGACCAGATCGACAAGGCGCCGGAGGAGAAGGCGCGTGGCATCACGATCTCGACGGCGCATGTCGAGTATGAGACCGCGAACCGGCACTACGCGCATGTCGATTGCCCTGGCCACGCCGACTACGTGAAGAACATGATCACGGGTGCCGCGCAGATGGATGGCGCGATCCTGGTGGTGTCGGCCGCCGATGGCCCGATGCCGCAGACCCGCGAACACATCCTGCTGGCGCGGCAGGTGGGCGTGCCGGCGCTTGTGGTGTTCCTGAACAAGATGGACCTGGCCGACCCCGACCTGGTTGAGCTGGTGGAGATGGAAGTCCGTGAGCTGCTGAGCAGCTACAAATTCCCGGGCGACGATATCCCCGTCATCAAGGGCTCGGCGGTGGCCGCGCTTGACGACAAGAACCCTGAGATCGGCGAGAAGGCGATCCTGGAGCTGATGGCGGCGGTGGATGCGTACATCCCGCAGCCGGAGCGCCCGGTGGACATGCCGTTCCTGATGCCGATCGAGGATGTGTTCAGCATCTCCGGCCGCGGCACGGTGGTGACGGGGCGTGTGGAGCGCGGGATCGTGAAGGTCGGTGAGGAAGTGGAGATCATCGGCCTGAAGGACACCGTGAAGACGGTGGTGACGGGCGTCGAGATGTTCCGCAAGCTGCTGGACAGCGGGCAGGCGGGCGACAACATCGGCGCGCTGCTGCGCGGCACGAAGCGCGAGGATGTGGAGCGCGGCCAGGTGCTGGCGAAGCCCGGCTCGATCACGCCGCATACGGGGTTCAAGGCCGAGGCGTATATCCTGACGAAGGAGGAGGGCGGGCGCCACACGCCGTTCTTCACGAATTATCGTCCGCAGTTCTACTTCCGCACGACGGATGTGACCGGGATCGTGAAGCTGCCGGACGGCGTCGAGATGGTGATGCCGGGCGACAACGTCTCGATGGATGTCGAGCTGATCGCGCCGATCGCGATGGATGAGGGCCTGCGCTTCGCGATCCGCGAAGGCGGCCGCACCGTCGGCGCCGGCGTCGTCGCGAAGATCGTGAAGTAAGCGGCTTCGCCCGGGTTGAACCGCGAAGGGGCGGGTCGCACAGCGCGGCCCGCCCTTTCGCTTTTCGGCCTGGACGGAAGGCGCGTGAGGCCGCACATGCGCGAAGCCGCCCAGGAGCGCCCGCCTTGCCCGCACGGACCCCCGAACTCGCCAGTTTTTCCCGCCGGCTGGCCGCGCATCTGCTGGACCTCGTCTGGATGCTGCCGCTGTCGATCGTGCTCGGCCTGGTGGGGGATGCGGTGCAGGGTGGGGCGATGACGCTGGGCGGGGAGATCATGGCCAGCATCGTCATCGGCCTGGTGGTCGTGTCCTTTTGGGCCGAGCGCCAGGGCACGCCGGGCAAGCTGATGCTCGGCCTGCGCATCGTCGATGCCGATGGCGGCCCGCTGCCCTCGCTGAAACGGCTGCTGTGGCGCTATGCCGGCTATGTCGTCTCCGCCATGCCGATCTGCCTTGGCTATCTGTGGATGCTGTGGGACCGGCGCGGGCAGACCTGGCACGACAAGATGGCGCGGACCGTGGTCATCAAGCTGCCGGAATAGCAGCCCTGGCTTGGCACCCCCCCCCTGTCTTGTCACCAGGGTGGCGCTTGCGTATAGGACGCCGCTCGCGCGGCCGGTCCGGCCCCTCACGGGGTCGGCGATAGGGGCGTAGCTCAATTGGCTAGAGCGCCGGTCTCCAAAACCGGAGGTTGTGGGTTCGAGACCCTCCGCCCCTGCCATGCGGCCGCGCGGGTGTCGCTTCCCGCCGCAGCCCACCCTCAGCCGGGGTCGGCGCCGGCAGGCTCGCGATGCGCGTCAGATTGTTCGTCGGACCACGAAAGGGGCCGTCTTGGCCAAGCTTGATCCCGTGCAGTTTGTCCGCGAGGTGCGGCAGGAAGTGTCGCGCGTCACCTGGCCGTCCCGCAAGGAGACGCTGGTGACGACCGGCCTCGTCGTGGCGCTCTCGACCCTGGCCGCGATATTCTTCCTGGTCGTCGACCAGATCATCGCCTTCTTGATGGGCATTCTGTTCGGGGTGGGTGCGTGATGGCCGACAAGAAGTGGTATGTGGTCCACGTCTATTCTGGCTTCGAGAAGAAGATCAGCCAGCAACTGCGCGAGCAGGCCGCCCAGAAGGGCCTGGCCGACGCCTTCGAGGAAATCCTGGTCCCGGCCGAGGAGGTCGTGGAGGTCAAGCGCGGCGCCAAGACCAACCAGGAACGGAAGTTCTTCCCCGGCTATGTGCTGGTGAAGATGGAAATGACCGACGACGCCTGGCATCTGGTGAAGAACACGCCGAAGGTCACCGGCTTCCTGGGCGAAAAGAACCGCCCGACCCCGATCCGGGAAGCCGAGGCGCAGCGCATGCTGAAGCAGGTGCAGGACGGCGCCGACAAGCCGAAGCGCCCCGCCATCGTTTTCGAGGTCGGCGAACAGGTCCGCGTGGCCGACGGCCCCTTCACCAGCTTCAACGGCACCGTCGAGGAAGTGGATGAGGAAAAGGGCCGCGTGAAGGTTTCGGTCTCCATCTTCGGCCGCTCGACGCCGGTGGAGCTGGAATACGGGCAGGTCGAGAAGCTGTAGCGACGAACGCCCTCTCCACCCGAAGGGGGGAGAGGGTTTTGGGTGAGGGGGGCTCGGATCCGCCCTACGACACCGGCAGCGGCGGCGTCGGCAGGCGCATGACATTGCCCGGATCATCCACCGGGCTGAGCTGCGCCGCGCCGCGGCCGCCGGCCGCGAAGGCCACCAGATCGGCGAAGGTGAACGCCTCCTCCGCGCCGGGCAGTTCCAGGCCGCGCATGGGCTGGCCGAAACGCCATTCGGGATGCGCGCTCAGGATGCTGGCGCTGTCGCCCTGCAACAAACCGACGAAGGTCTCCGCGACGATCCGGCTGCCCAACGGCCCAAGCCGCATGCCCTGCTGTGCCAATTCTGCCTCCTTCAGGATGTAGTACCAAAGCGGCGTGCGCGCATGCAGGCCGTGCCGCGCCGCGACCTCCCCATCCGGCCCGGCGGCTGCGATGGCATCGGGCGACAGCTTCGGCACACCCATGAAATCGGCCAGGTCCTGCGCGGCCGGCAGACGCATCTTCACGCCGCGGCGGAGGTTGAGCACGGCCAAGCTGCGGTGGGGCTCCGGCGGCTCGGGGCGCTTCACGCCGGGCACCGCCCCCAGATGGTGCAAATCTTCCGCCAGATAGGGGTCGATGCGGCGGGTCAGGTTCAGCGCGAAGCCATCGGCATGACCAGCCCCCTGTCCGGCGGTGCCGAAATCCAGGTAGCGCCGCCAGTCGATGATCCAGTCGGCCGGCAGGCTGGCGCGGTTGGAGGCGCGGGGGCCATCGCGCCCGATCTGGCCGGACCGCGCGGTGAATTCGAACAGCAGGTTGAAGCTGCCGGGGGGGAAGGGCGGGTTGCCGGGCCGGAAGAAGCGGTTGTGGTTGTAGGATTCGCGCATCATCGTGTGGCCGAGGCGATAGGCGGCGGCCGAGAACTCCACCGGCAGATAGGGCTGGCTGAAGGCGCCGAAGGCTTCGAAGCGGAAGAAGCGCCGCCCGGCGATCGCCGCCTCCAGATCGTTCGGGTTGCACAGCCGGCCGAGGAAGTCCCGCAGCACCATCGCCTGATACAGATGCGTGACGGCCCGGCGGGTGGTCGCGAACAGGTCGCGGTCATGCACGGAGCCGCGCAGCCGATCGACCATCGCATTGTGGAAGCGCAGGAATGCCAGATGCGTCTGCGCGACCAGCAGGTTTCCGTCATTGCGCTCATCGCCGATCAGCGCCAGGCCCTCGCTGTTGCGGGGCAGATCGTGGCCGCCCACGGCGCGCACCGGCGCCAGGCCCGGCACACAGCCGCCCAGCAGCAGCTTGCTGCGGCCCGGGCTGTTGCGCTGGTATAGCGATGGCTGGGCGGCCGGGCCGAAGCCATACAGGCTGTCGAGGTCGAGGCGCGGCGTGCGGAAATTGCGGATCGCGGTCGGGTCTTCCGCCACCTCCGTCAGGCTGGTGGTGTCCAGCGTGATGTCGTGGTCGATGAACTGGCCGAGATAGGTGTAGCCCGCCGGGATGTTCGGATTGTCGGAGGAAGGGCGGCCCTGCGGCCCGTCGCGCATCGCAAGACCCAGCGCCTCGATCGCCGCGGCAGGCGGCGCGAGCGGCGTGCCGACCTCCGGCACCATCCGCCCGTAGCGCCCCGGGCGGAAACCAAGGCCGGTCGGCGGCGCGTTGGCGGCGCGCTGGGCATGGCCGTGACTGCCGTCTCTGGGGTCGCACATCGGCACTCTCCGAACGGGAGCCGGGAGAGTGGCCGGGGTAGCGGCGAGATTCTGTGAACCAGTTCACAGCCGCGTCACCGGGGGAGGCGGACGCGAAGGGGCTGGACAGGCCTGTGCCGGATCGCTAAACGGTCGCTCCCCCGCCCGGGTAGCCCTGGCGGGAATTTGCGTCTTTGGAACGCGGGAGACCCACCGGAAAGCGGGTCGCATGCACCGCGGGCCTCTGGCACTTGCAGAGGATTATCGCCCATGGCGAAGAAGATCGTCGGTTACATCAAGCTGCAGATTCCGGCAGGCAAAGCAAACCCGTCGCCGCCGGTCGGCCCCGCGCTTGGTCAGCGCGGCCTGAACATCATGCAGTTCGTCAAGGAATTCAACGCGGCGACGCAGCAGATGGAGCCCGGCACGCCGACGCCGGTGGTCATCACCGCGTTCAGCGACCGCACGTTTTCCTTCATCACCAAGACCCCGCCCAACACCTACTTCCTGCTGAAGGCGGCGAAGATCGAGAAGGGCAGCCTGACCCCGGGCAAGGGCCCGGTGGTCGGCCGCGTCTCCAAGTCTCAGCTGGCGGAAATCGCCAAGGTGAAGATGAAGGACATGAACTGCACCGACATCGAAAGCGCGGTCCGCATGCTGGCAGGCTCCGCCCGGTCGATGGGCATGACGGTGGTGGAGGGCTGACGCCATGGCAAATCAGGGCAAGCGCCTCAAGGCGATCACCACCGGTCTCGACCGGGAGAAGACCTATCCGCTCGATCAGGCCATCGCGCTGATCAAGGCGAATGCGAAGGCCAAGTTCGACGAGACGATCGAAATCTCGATGAACCTCGGCATCGACCCGCGCCACGCCGACCAGATGGTCCGCGGCGTGGTCGGCCTGCCGAACGGCACCGGCAAGACCGTGCGGATCGGCGTGTTCGCGCGCGGCGCCAAGGCCGATGAGGCACGCGCCGCCGGCGCGGATGTGGTGGGCGCCGACGACCTCGCCGCCATGGTGCAGGAAGGCAAGATCGAGTTCGACCGCTGCATCGCCACACCGGACATGATGGCCCTGGTGGGCCGCCTCGGTAAGGTTCTCGGCCCGCGCGGGCTGATGCCGAACCCGAAGCTCGGCACCGTCACCATGGACGTGAAGGGCGCGGTCACCGCCGCCAAGGCCGGCCAGGTGGAGTTCCGTGCCGAGAAGGCCGGGATCATCCATGCCGGCATCGGCAAGGCGAGCTTCGAGGCCGACAATCTTCTGGCCAATGCGCGCGCCTTCATCGACGCGATCCAGAAGGCGCGGCCGACCGGCGCCAAGGGCACCTATGTGAAGAAGGTGTCGGTAAGCTCCTCCATGGGCCCCGGGCTCAAGGTGGACGTGACCACGCTGATGGCTTCGGCCTGACGCAACCAGATTCGGCGCCCGCGAGGGTGCCGGGCAGGGTGGGGCTTCGGCCCCGCCCGATACCTGTCGGAGACCCCCTGTGGTCCGGGTGCGTTCAGCCCCGGCCTTGAAGTGGCGCTGGCCACGCAGGGGATAGGCGGGGTGCCGAGAAGGTTTGCCGCGAGGGGTGTGCCCCGGATGGCTTGGCTTTGCAGGTCCCGTTCCAGCAGGATTGCGGGTTTCGGCCGGTTGGCCGGGGCCCGCTTTCACCGGTCCGGCCCCTCCACCAGGTCTGGATCATGGAATTCCGGCGCGATCGCCGAAGGGCGCAGGCGGCTTGCCGCCGAGCACCCGAAGGCGTGAATCGGGCCGGTTCACTTACGGAGATGGACGTGGACCGTACGGAAAAGCGCGCCTTCGTGCAGGCGTTGCAGGCGGTGTTCGCGGATACGTCGTTCGTCCTGGTCAGTGCCAATAAGGGCCTGACCGTGGCGGATGCGACGACCCTGCGACGCCGCATGCGCGACGCCGGCGCGACCTACAAGGTTGCGAAGAACCGGCTGACGGCCATCGCCCTCGATGGCACGAGCTTCCAGGGCATTTCGCCGCTGCTGAAGGGTCCGACCGCGCTGGCGTGGTCGAAGGATCCGGTGGCCGTGGCGAAGACCGCCGTGGATTTCGCCAAGGTGAACGACAAGTTCGTGATCCTTGGCGGGGCGCTCGGCAAGCAGACCCTGAACGCCGATGGCGTGAAGGCGCTGGCCGAACTGCCTTCGTTGGATGCGCTGCGCGCGCAGCTGCTCGGGCTCATCCAGACGCCGGCGACACGGATCGCGGGCGTGCTGCAGGCCCCGGGTTCGCAGCTTGCGCGGGTGTTCGCCGCCTATGCCAAGAAGGACGAGGACCAGGCCGAGGCCGCGTGAAGCGCGCCCCGGCCAGCCGATACCGATGCGCCCGGGCCCGCCATGCGGCGGCTCGGGTGTTGCAAACCCAATGCCAAGCCATTAGATCGAAGGATACAAGCACATGGCCGAACTTGCGAAGCTCGTCGAAGAGCTGTCCAGCCTGACCGTCCTCGAGGCGGCCGAGCTGTCGAAGATGCTCGAGGAGAAGTGGGGCGTCTCCGCCGCGGCACCGGTTGCCGTTGCGGCAGCGCCGGCCGGCGGTGGCGCCGCGGCCGCGGCCCCGGTTGAGGAGAAGACGGAATTTACCGTGATCCTCAAGGCCGCCGGCGACAAGAAGATCAACGTGATCAAGGAGATCCGGACGATCACGGGCCTCGGCCTGAAGGAAGCCAAGGATCTGGTCGAGGGTGCGCCCAAGACCGTGAAGGAGGCCGTGTCGAAGGACGAGGCCGCCAAGATCAAGAAGGTCCTGGAAGAGAACGGCGCCCAGGTGGACATCACCTGAGCGTGGCTGCCGGCGCGGCCCTCGGGGGCGCGCCGGCACACCACCCTGGTTCGCCGGGGTGACATGGATGAGCGGGAACGGGCGGAAATTCAGATGCGGATTTCCGCCCGCGACTGCGTTTGACGCGCCGGGAGCCATTTCCGGTGCGTGGTCGGGGCGCCTTCGGGGGCCAGCCGTCGCCGGTGTCGTGGCGGGGGCAGCGCGGAAATGGGAAGCGGGACAGGCATGAACGCTATCACGAAGTCCTTTACGGCTCGCAAGCGGATCCGGCGGTCCTTCGGGCGGCTGCCCGAAGTCCAGCAGATGCCGAACCTCATCGATGTGCAGCGCGCCTCCTACGAGGCGTTCCTGCAGATGGGGATCGACCCGGATTCGCGTGCCCATGCGGGCCTGCAGGAGGTCTTCAAATCGGTCTTCCCGATCGATGATTTCGGTGGCCGCGGCCGTCTGGAATTCGTCCAGTACGAGCTGGAGGAACCGAAATACGATGTCGAGGAATGCATCCAGCGCGGCCTGACCTTCGCCGCGCCGCTCAAGGTGCGGCTGCGCCTGATCGTCTGGGACGTGGATGAGGATACCGGCAGCCGGTCCGTCCGCGACATCAAGGAGCAGGATGTCTACATGGGCGACATGCCGCTCATGACGGACAACGGCACCTTCATCATCAACGGCACCGAGCGCGTCATCGTCTCCCAGATGCATCGCTCGCCGGGCGTGTTCTTCGACCACGACAAGGGCAAGACGCATTCCTCGGGCAAGTACCTGTTCGCGGCACGGGTGATCCCCTATCGCGGCTCCTGGCTCGATTTCGAGTTCGACGCCAAGGACATCTGCTATGTCCGCATCGACCGGAAGCGGAAGCTGCCGGCGACGACCCTGCTTTACGCGCTGGATTCCGCCTGGACCGAGAAGCAGCGCGCGGAACGGGCGGCCGCCGGCCTGGCGCCGCTTGAGATCGGCGAAATCCGCGGCATGGATGCCGAGGAAATCCTGAACCAATTCTACGGCCAGGTGGTGTTCGCGCGCGGGCCGAAGGGCTGGTCGCGGCCCTTCGATCCGGACGCGTTCAAGGGCATGAAGCTCGGCGAGCCGCTGGTCGATGCGGAAACCGGGCAGGTAGTCGCCGACAAGGACGCGAAGCTGACCAGCAAGGTCGCGCGCAAGATCGCCGAGGGCGGTACGACCCGCGTGCTGGTCAGCCGCCTCGATATGATCGGCCGCTATGTCGCGGAAGACATGGTGAACCTCGATACCGGCGAAATCTGGGCCGAAGCCGGCGAGGAATTGACCGAGGTCAAGCTGAACGCGATCGAGGAAGCGGGTCTCGACCTGCTGCCGACGCTGGCGATCGACCAGTCCACGGGTCCCTGGATTCGCAACACGCTGGCGGTGGACAAGAACAGCAACCGCGAAGAAGCGCTGATGGACATCTACCGGGTGATGCGCCCCGGTGAGCCGCCGACCGCCGAAACCGCCGAGACGCTGTTCCGCGGCCTGTTCTTCGACATGGATCGCTACGACCTTTCGGCCGTCGGCCGCGTCAAGATGAACATGCGCCTCGGCTTCGGCGCCGAGGAAGTGCCGGACACGGTGCGGACGCTGCGCAAGCAGGACATCGTCGAGACGATGCGCGTGCTGCTGCAGCTCAAGGACGGCAACGGCTCAATCGACGACATCGACAATCTCGGCAATCGCCGCGTGCGCTCGGTCGGCGAGCTGATGGAGAACCAGTACCGCGTCGGCCTGCTGCGCATGGAACGCGCGATCAAGGAGCGCATGGGGTCGGTCGATATCGACACCGTGATGCCGCATGATTTGATCAACGCGAAGCCGGCGGCGGCGGCGGTGCGGGAATTCTTCGGCTCCTCGCAGCTCAGCCAGTTCATGGACCAGACCAACCCGCTGTCGGAAGTGACGCATAAGCGCCGCCTCTCGGCGCTTGGCCCAGGCGGTCTGACGCGCGAACGTGCCGGCTTCGAGGTGCGCGATGTGCACCCGACGCATTACGGCCGCATCTGCCCGATCGAGACGCCGGAAGGGCCGAATATCGGCCTGATCAACAGCCTTGCGACCTTCGCGAAGGTGAACAAATACGGCTTCATCGAGACACCCTATCGCATCGTGCGCGACGGCCAGATCGTCGATGAGCGCCCGCGCTACCTCTCCGCCATGGAGGAGGAGCGCCTGGTGGTGGCGCAGGCCGATGCCTCGGTCGATGGCGATGGCCGCTTCACCAGCGAGCTGGTCAGCGTGCGCGATGGCGGCGATTTCCGGCTGGTGAAGCCGGAGGAAGTGACGGCGATCGACGTCTCGCCGAAGCAGCTGGTGAGCGTGGCCGCGGCGCTGATCCCGTTCCTGGAGAATGACGACGCCAACCGCGCGCTGATGGGCTCGAACATGCAGCGCCAGGCGGTGCCGCTGATCAAGTCCGACGCGCCGCTGGTGGGTACCGGCATGGAAGCAGCGGTGGCGCGCGACAGCGGTGCGACCATCGTGGCGCGGCGCGAAGGCGTGGTGGACAGCATCGACGGCGCGCGCATCGTGGTGCGCGCGACGGGCGAGGATGGCACGACGCGCGGCGTCGATATCTATCGCCTGCGCAAGTACCAGCGCAGCAACCAGAGCACCTGCATCAACCAGCGCCCGCTCGTGCGCGTGGGCGACCGCGTGGCGGCTGGCGACATCATCGCCGATGGGCCGAGCACGGAGCTGGGTGAGCTGGCGCTGGGCCGCAACGCGCTCGTCGCCTTCATGCCGTGGAATGGCTACAACTTCGAAGACAGCATCCTGATCAGCGAACGCATCGCGCGGGATGACGTGTTCACCTCGATCCATATCGAGGAATTCGAGGTGATGGCCCGCGACACCAAGCTCGGCCAGGAGGAGATCACGCGCGACATCCCGAATGTCGGTGAGGAAGCGCTGCGCAACCTCGACGAGGCGGGCATCGTGTATATCGGCGCGGAAGTGCAGCCGGGCGACATCCTGGTCGGCAAGGTGACGCCGAAGGGCGAAAGCCCGATGACGCCGGAAGAAAAGTTGCTCCGCGCCATCTTCGGCGAGAAGGCGTCGGACGTGCGCGACACCTCGCTGCGCCTGCCGCCGGGTGTGGCCGGCACCATCGTCGATGTACGCGTCTTCAGCCGCCGCGGTGTCGACAAGGATGAGCGCGCGATGGCGATCGATCGCGCCGAGATCGAGCGCCTGGCGAAGGACCGCGACGACGAGAAGGCGATCCAGGAGCGCAGCTTCCATTCGCGCCTGCGGGAGAAGCTGCTGAACCGCAAGGCCAGCGGCGGCTTCAAGGGTGTCAAGGCCGGTACCGAGATCAATGACGAGGTGCTGGACCAGTTCGCCAAGCAGACCTGGCGCATGATCGGCGTGCAGGACGATGCGGCGATGACCGAGATCGAGGCGCTCAAGCGCGAATTCGACGCGGCGATCGAGCGCTTGCAGAAGCGTTTCGAAAGCAAGGTCGAGAAGCTGCAGCGCGGCGATGAACTGCCGCCGGGTGTGATGAAGATGGTCAAGGTGTTCGTCGCGGTGAAGCGCAAGCTGCAGCCGGGCGACAAGATGGCCGGTCGCCACGGCAACAAGGGCGTGGTCAGCCGCGTGGTGCCGATCGAGGACATGCCGTTCCTGGAGGATGGCACCTCGGTGGACCTCGTGCTGAACCCGCTCGGCGTGCCGAGCCGCATGAATGTCGGCCAGATCCTCGAGACGCATCTGGGCTGGGCCTGCGCCAATCTCGGCAAGCAGATCGGCGAACTTGTCGAGGAGTATCGCCGCGGCGGTGCGATGCGCGAGGAGCTGATGGCGAAACTTGCCGAAGCCTATCCGCCCGAGACCATCGCGGCCGAGATCGAGCCGATGGACGACGATCAGCTGATCGAGATGTGCGAGAATCTGAAGAAGGGCGTGCCCATCGCGACGCCGGTCTTCGACGGCGCGCGCATGGCCGATATCGAGGGGATGCTGGACCGCGCGGGCCTCGATCGTTCGGGTCAGGTCTACCTGCATGATGGCCGCTCCGGCGAGCGGTTCGAGCGCAAGGTGACCGTCGGCTACATCTACATGCTGAAGCTGCACCATTTGGTGGACGACAAGATCCACGCGCGCTCGATCGGCCCCTACTCGCTCGTCACGCAGCAGCCGCTGGGTGGCAAGGCGCAGTTCGGTGGCCAGCGCTTCGGCGAGATGGAGGTCTGGGCGCTGGAAGCCTATGGCGCCGCCTACACCTTGCAGGAAATGCTGACGGTGAAGTCGGATGACGTGTCCGGCCGCACCAAGGTGTACGAGGCGATCGTGCGCGACCAGGACAGCTTCGAGGCGGGCGTGCCGGAATCCTTCAACGTGCTCGTGAAGGAACTGAAGTCGCTCGGCCTGAATGTCGATCTCGAGAACCGGCCGTCATAAACGGCGCCCGGCTTCTCGCTATTCCCTTTTCCGCCGCCGGCGCGCGTCCTTGCGCCGGCGCTCCTCTGATGGAGTGACGGCATGAACGAATTGATGAAGATCCTCGGCCAGACCGGCCAGGCGATGACCTTCGACCAGATCCGCATCTCGATCGCCTCGCCGGAGCAGATCCGCTCCTGGTCCTATGGCGAGATCAAGAAGCCGGAGACGATCAACTACCGCACCTTCAAGCCGGAGCGGGACGGGCTGTTCTGCGCCCGCATCTTCGGCCCGATCAAGGACTACGAGTGCCTGTGCGGCAAGTACAAGCGCATGAAGTTCCGCGGCATCATCTGCGAGAAGTGCGGCGTGGAAGTCACGCTGGCGAAGGTGCGCCGTGAGCGGATGGGGCATATCGAGCTTGCCTCGCCGGTCGCCCATATCTGGTTCATGAAGTCGCTGCCCTCCCGCGTCGGCCTGATGGTGGATATGAGCCTGAAGGAGCTGGAGAAGGTCCTGTATTTCGAGAGCTATGTGGTGCTCGAGCCGGGCCTGACCGACCTCAAGCTGCACCAGCTGCTGACCGAGGACCAGTTCCAGAACAAGCAGGACGAGTTCGGCGAGGACGCCTTCAGTGTGGGCATCGGCGCGGAAGCGGTGAAGCAGATGCTGGCCGGCATCGATCTGCACCGGGAAGCCGCGCAGCTGCGTGCCGACCTCAAGGAGACCACCAGCGAGGCCAAGCGCAAGAAGCTGGTGAAGCGCCTCAAGATGCTGGAGAGCTTCGCCGAGGGCGGCGCGCGCCCGGAGTGGATGATCCTCGACGTCGTGCCGGTGATCCCGCCCGAGCTGCGCCCGCTGGTGCCGCTGGATGGCGGGCGCTTCGCGACCTCGGACCTCAACGACCTGTATCGTCGCGTGATCAACCGCAACAATCGCCTCAAGCGGCTGATCGAGCTGCGCGCGCCGGATATCATCGTGCGCAACGAAAAGCGCATGCTGCAGGAAGCGGTGGATGCGCTGTTCGACAATGGTCGTCGCGGCCGCGCGATCACGGGTGCGAACAAGCGCCCCCTCAAGTCGCTGTCCGACATGCTGAAGGGCAAGCAGGGCCGCTTCCGGCAGAACCTGCTGGGCAAGCGCGTCGATTATTCGGGCCGTTCGGTGATCGTCGTCGGGCCGGAGATGAAGCTGCACCAGTGCGGTCTTCCGAAGAAGATGGCGCTGGAGCTGTTCAAGCCGTTCATCTACTCGAAGCTCGAGAAGTATGGACACGCCACCACCATCAAGGCCGCGAAGCGGATGGTGGAGAAGGAGCGTCCCGAAGTGTGGGACATCCTGGAGGAGGTGATCCGCGAGCATCCTGTGCTGCTGAACCGCGCGCCGACGCTGCACCGCCTGGGCATCCAGGCCTTCGAGCCGGTGCTGGTCGAGGGCAAGGCGATCCAGCTTCACCCGCTGGTCTGCACGGCGTTCAACGCCGACTTCGACGGCGACCAGATGGCGGTGCATGTGCCGCTGTCGCTGGAAGCGCAGCTTGAAGCGCGCGTGCTGATGATGTCCACCAACAACATCCTCAGCCCCGCCAACGGCAAGCCGATCATCGTGCCGAGCCAGGATATCGTGCTCGGCCTTTACTACCTCGCGCTGGAGACGCCCGAGTACAAGCGCGATGCGGCGATGATCGAGCGCTACAAGGCGACGATCGAAAGCACCGCCGGCAAGAAGCCCGATGCGCTGAGCGCCGAGGAGCGTGAGGCGCTGGCCTATCGCCCGCAGGTGTTCGGCGGCCTGGGCGAGCTGGAGCAGGCGCTGGCGACGGGTGGGCTGACCTTGCACTCGGCGATCCTGGCGCGCGTGCCGGCGCCGACGGATGACAATCCGAAGCGCATGGAAACGGTGGTGACCACGCCCGGCCGCATGATGATGGGCGCGCTGCTGCCGAAGAACCCGCGCACGCCCTATAGCCTCGTCAACCGGATGCTGACGAAGAAGAACATCTCCGACGTGATCGACGCGGTGTATCGCCACTGCGGCCAGAAGGAGAGCGTGATCTTCGCCGATCGCCTGATGGGCCTTGGCTTCCGCAATGCGGCGAAGGCCGGCATCTCGTTCGGCAAGGACGATATGGTGATGCCGGACAACAAGTACGATCTGATCGGCACCACCAAGGACCAGGTGAAGGAGTTCGAGCAGCAATATCTCGACGGCCTGATCACCGCCGGCGAACGCTACAACAAGGTGGTGGACGCCTGGTCGCGCTGCACGGAAGAAGTGGCGCAGGCGATGATGAAGGAGATCAGCCGGAACGAGATCGGCAAGCCGATCAACTCGGTCTGGATGATGTCGCATTCCGGTGCGCGTGGGTCGCCCGCGCAGATGCGCCAGCTGGCCGGCATGCGCGGCCTGATGGCCAAGCCCTCGGGCGAGATCATCGAGCAGCCGATCATCAACTGCTTCAAGGAAGGCCTGACCGTCCTTGAGTACTTCAACTCCACCCACGGCGCGCGCAAGGGCCTGGCGGATACCGCGCTCAAGACGGCGAACTCCGGCTATCTGACGCGGCGCCTGGTGGACGTGGCGCAAGATTGCATCATCGTCGATCTTGATTGCGGGACCGAGCGTGGCATCACCGTGCGCGCCGTGATGGATGGCGGCGATGTCGTGTCGTCGCTGTCGGAGCGCATCCTGGGCCGTACCACGCAGGAGGATGTGCTCGACCCGGCGGATGGCGCGGTGCTGGTTGCGCGCAACATGCTGGTCGAGGAGCCGGAGGCCGAGCTCATCGAGAAGGCGGGCGTGGAGGCGGTGAAGATCCGCTCCGTGCTGACCTGCGATGCGCGCGTCGGCGTCTGCGGCATGTGCTACGGGCGCGACCTCGCACGCGGCACGCCGGTGAATGTCGGCGAGGCGGTCGGTGTGATCGCGGCGCAGTCGATCGGTGAGCCGGGCACGCAGCTGACGATGCGCACCTTCCACATCGGTGGGGCGGCGCAGCGTGGTGCCGAGCAGTCGGCCGTCGAGTCGATGACGGACGGCACGGTGAAGTTCCTGAACCGCCACGTCGTCATCAATAGCCAGAACGCGCCGATCGTGATGAGCCGCAATTGCGAAGCGGTGATCTACGATGCGAATGGGCGTGAGCGCGGGCGCCTGCGTGTGCCCTATGGTGCCAAGCTGCTGAGCGAGGAGGGCGATGCGGTGACGCGCGGCCAGAAGCTGGCCGAGTGGGACCCCTTCACCCTGCCGATCATCACCGAGCGGAACGGCAAGGTGGAGTTCTCCGACCTGATCGAGAACATCACCCTGATGGACCGCACCGACGATGTGACGGGGCTGACCTACAAGGAAGTGGTGGAATACAAGCAGGTCGGCCGTGGCGCGGATCTCCGCCCGCGCCTGATCATGAAGGACGCCGCCGGCAATGTCGTGAAGCGCGACAATGGCGGCGAGGCGATCACCTTCCTGCCGCCGGGCTCGATCCTGTCGGTCGAGAATGGGCGTGAGGTGAATGCGGGCGATGTGATCGCGCGCATGCCGCGCGAATCGTCCAAGACGCGCGACATCACGGGCGGCCTGCCGCGCGTGGCGGAGCTGTTCGAGGCACGGCGCCCGAAGGACGCGGCGATCATCGCCGATGTCGATGGGCGCGTGGAATTCGGCAAGGACTACAAGGCGAAGCGCCGCATCCTGGTGGTGCCGGAGCAGATCGGCGATGACCCGCCGACGCCGCGCGAATATCTGGTGCCGAAGGGCAAGCACGTGTCGGTGCAGGAAGGCGACTATGTGAAGGCGGGCGACCCCTTGGTCGATGGCCCGCGCGTGCCGCACGACATTCTGCGCGTGCTGGGCGTGGAGGCGCTGGCGAACTACCTCGTCAATGAGATCCAGGACGTCTATCGACTGCAGGGCGTGAAGATCAACGACAAGCACATCGAGGTGATCGTTCGCCAGATGCTGCAGAAGGTCGAGATCCTGGATCCGGGCGACACCACCTACCTGGTGGGCGAGACGGTCGAGCGGATCGAGTTCGAGATCGAGAACGAGAAGCGCATCGGCCTGAAGGAACGCCCGGCACGGGCCGAGCCGGTGCTGCAGGGCATCACCAAGGCGTCGCTGCAGACGACCTCCTTCATCTCGGCGGCGTCCTTCCAGGAAACGACGCGCGTGCTGACTGAGGCGGCGACAGCGGGCAAGGTGGATAATCTGGCCGGCCTGAAGGAAAACGTGATCGTAGGCCGCCTGATCCCGGCGGGCACGGGCAGCGTGATGAACCGGCTGCGCGCCGTGGCCGCGCAGCGTGACCGAGGGCGCATCCCCCAGGCGCCGACACCCATTCCTGGACCGTCGCGCGCTGCGGAGTAGGGCTTGCACCGGGTTTGAGGGTAGCGATCGGCTGGCACGGATTGCGTGCCAGCCGATTGTGTTTTGCGACAGGTGGGCCATGCGCGGGGCGCGCCCCGGATTTCGATCCCGCAACCTGTCACGCGCTTGACTCTATCGGGGGCGCCGACTATTCAGCGCGTCCTTGGTCGGGGCGAACCGCTCGGTTTGCGCGGCCAGGCTGTATTTGGTCCAACAGCTTTGTGCTGTCGGCGCCGCACCCCACATCCGGGGTGCTGAGGCCGATGGTGGGACAGTAACCTGCTGGGTGTCGCGTTCGCGCGCCCCGGCGGGCCAATGTGCTTGGCAAGGCTGCGGACGGACGGGACTGGCAAAGGGGCGTCATGCCGACGATCAACCAGCTCATCGCCCAGGGGCGTGAGCCGAACGCGAAGCGGAACAAAGTTCCGGCCCTGCAGGGCAGCCCGCAGAAGCGGGGTGTCTGCACGCGCGTCTATACGACGACACCGAAGAAGCCGAACTCGGCGCTTCGTAAGGTCGCCAAGGTGCGCCTGACGAATGGGTATGAGGTGGTGAGCTACATTCCGGGTGAAGGCCACAACCTTCAGGAACACTCGGTGGTGCTGATCCGCGGCGGCCGCGTGAAGGACTTGCCCGGCGTGCGCTACCACATCCTGCGCGGCGTGCTGGACACGCAGGGCCTGCCGAAGCGGCGCAAGCGGCGCTCGCTTTACGGCGCCAAGCGGCCGAAGTGAGGAACTGAGAGATGTCGCGCCGCCATAGCGCTGAAAAGCGTGAAGTTTTGCCGGACCCGAAGTTCGGCGACCTCGTGCTGAGCCGTTTCATGAACGTGCTGATGTATGACGGAAAGAAGAGCACCGCGGAAGGCATCGTCTATGCCGCGATGGATACGCTGAAGCGCCGCGGCGGCCCGAATGCCGACCCGCTTCGCGTGTTCCATGAGGCGATGGACAATGTGAAGCCGGCGGTGGAGGTGCGGTCGCGCCGCGTTGGTGGCGCAACCTATCAGGTGCCGGTCGAGGTTCGTCCGGAGCGCCGCCAGGCGTTGGCAATCCGCTGGTTGATCGACGCGGCGCGGAAGCGCGGCGAGCATACAATGGAAGATCGCCTTTCGGCGGAGCTGATGGACGCGGCGAACAACCGCGGCTCGGCTGTGAAGAAGCGCGAAGACACGCATCGCATGGCGGAGGCCAACAAGGCCTTCAGCCATTATCGCTGGTAACACGGTCCGATCTTGAGGATTTGAGCAATGGCCAAGGCGAAATTCGAGCGGAACAAGCCGCACTGCAACATCGGCACGATCGGGCATGTGGACCACGGCAAGACGTCGCTGACGGCGGCGATCACGAAGGTTCTGGCGAAGACGGGCGGTGCGA
>JAESGD010000149.1_pt1 | contig 17668 bp, 13 predicted proteins | sample 9269581 | NCBI WGS metagenome assembly JAESGD01 (sample SAMN14515903, study PRJNA621661) | algae metagenome | isolation source: Cyanomargarita calcarea GSE-NOS-MK-12-04C and co-occurring heterotrophs from... | place: USA: Grand Staircase Escalante National Monument, Utah | collected 2007-12-30 | reverse complement strand
GGCGAAATCAATCGCGAATGACTTCAACCAGGCAGGCGAAAATCGACCACACCAGACTGTCCCGGAATTAGTGAAACTGCTGTCCGCGATTTAGTGAAACGACTGTCCCGTTCTTCCGAAATACGCACTCAATGTCCTGCGCCTCGCGCAGGTTCGTCGCAGTTGCCATCAGATAGCACCCGCGGCTGTGAAGCCGCTCGATGATGGCTGCGGTCGGCAACCCGAAATGAAAACTGACCACCGCCGGTGCTAGATCCTCAAGCATGTTCAGCATTTCTGGATCGTCGTTGAAGCTTTTGTACAACGGCTTCAGCGAATTTGGGACTTCGGCACCTAATCGAACGAACTCCGGCGCAAGCCATGCAAGCCACGCTTGCTCCTTCTCGCGGTCAGGTCGGGGCGTCGCGTGGACGAAGGTGTTCACGTTGAACGGACGGTCGGTGAGCGATTTCACCTCCCGTATTGCACGTTCGGCCTGGTTTGCGTCCATGGCGCCAATGGCGATCGAACCCAAACCACCAGCATTCGAGACTTCCGCCGCGAGCTTGGCGGTGGAGACGCCAGCCATGGGTGCTTGAATAATAGGAATAGTGAGGTCTAGCCGGTTAATTAACGACATGATGGTCCCTCCATGGCTTTCGAACAATTGAATGTCGAGCGGCTGCAGCGGCGCTCAGATCTCAGCGACGGACCGGCCTTTTGCCTTCGCGGTATTCGGTAACGGGGAGGCCGCCAATACCCCAGTCTGGCAGGGCGACCTCATCGATGACAACGAAAGTCGTCGCGGGATCCTTGTTCAGAATGTCTCTTAGAACGTCAGTAATCCCTTTGATTATAGCCGCCTTCTGTGCGTCAGTGGCACCCTCTTTGGTGATTTCAACCTTCACGTAAGGCATGCTATGCCGCCCTCTCTTCCAGACGTTCGAAGTCAAACACTTTGGCGATGATCCACCAGCGGCCACGCAACTGAACCAATGTGAGGAGGTCAGTGAAGTAGCGATCGCCGATTGCACAGTTCGCGACCACAAGTGCGGTGGATCGTCCCGCGAATTGAACCGAGACAACCTTGTCGCGTCGTGTCTCCTTACGATCAGCGGGAGGCTCACGTTTCGCAAGAACCGCCAGGTATTCAGGCTGGGTTCTGTGCAGAAGGTCACCCTCAGCAGTGGTCGCGTAAACTGCAGCTGGCAGCATTACCTCTGCCATTTGTGCAGCATCAGCATAGTAGAGAGCGTCAAAGTAGACTTGTGCTACCTTGTAAACTGCAGCCATCTCATCCAGATCATTCATCATGCTGTGGCCTCCTGGCTTGCCCCAAGAGAGCCGGCACGCCAGCGCATGGACGCCTGTGCTACGCGTCGTCCCAAGTGCCGTGCGGTTTCGCGATCTGACACTCCCGGTGCGACCTCCGCCCCCTGATCTGCGTTGCTCTGCGCCATGGCACCGAGGAAAGAGGCAAGCCTGTTGAGATCGTGCTCAGAGCCTGCAGATGTGTGATTGCCGGGAAGAAGGCCGAGACCAACCCAAACCATTCCATGCTGCATGGCAAACAGGGAAAACTGCTGCAGCGTGTTCAGCTTGTCGCCGTTCATCCCGGCAGAATTGGTGAACCCCGCTGCCAGCTTGTCTTTCCAACGTTGTTCGGCCCAGCGAGACGATGTGGCATCGAGAAATGCCTTGAATTGGGCAGACGGGCCGGCCATGTAGGTCGGGGACCCGAACAAGATCGCATCAGCTTCATCCAACTGGTCCCAATGCGCCTCATAATGCTCCACAGAAATGAGCGTCACCTCAACACCGCTGATCTCGCGGGCACCTGCCAACACGGCTTCAGCTTGTACACGCGTATGACCGAAACCTGAGTGGTAGATGATAGCAATTTTCGACATAGGGCTCTCCTGCCGTCGTGGAAACTAACGAGGGGATTCATGCGGAGTTGGGTTACCTAAGTAAACTAGCATTCTTTTGGTTCCTTGATTTCCAGGTTTCCTACTGGTAACTAATCCTCATGTCTCTGAAGGTCAGAAAAAATCGAAGTCCCTCGCCACCGGTTTCGTGCTCGCTCACGGAGTGCATGGGCCTGATTGGTGCGGCATGGACGCCGAATATCATCTGGTACTTGAGGGCAGGCCCCAGGCGTTTCAGCGAACTCAGGATCGATATTCCCCCGGTTTCGGCAAAGGTCCTAACGCAGCGTCTACGCGAGCTTGAGAAGAGGGGCGTCGTGGTAAGGAAGGTTCTTCCGACATCCCCTCCCTCGGTGGAATATCAGCTGACTCCGCTGGGCCTTGAGCTTGTCCCTGCAATCGCTGCGATTGTTTCTGTGGGTGAGAAGCTCAAGAAAACTCAGGAAGGCCGAGCGCTTCTTGGCGCCGAGACCAAAAAGCCAGTATAGGCATAGTCTCTATCAGCGGGAAATACTGACGGCGTGCTAACACGGCGGAAGCGCTTAAGGTGTCGGAGAGATCGGCAGGACGGTTCTTGCAGTTGAAAGGAATCGAACCTAAAGCATGTTCCAAAAAGGCCTTCCCGCCCTTGCTTTCTTTGTGTTTTCGAGCGCAAAAGCTCAATCCTCTGTCATCGCCCGCGCTAACTGATCCGACAACGGCTTGAGCAGATAGGACATCGCCGTCCTTTCACCTGTCTTGACGAACACCTCCACCGGCATGCCTGAAAGCAGGGTTAGGTTTCCGAGCATGGCCATCTCTTCGGCCCGGATTCGGGTGCGAATCGAATACCAGGCCTCGCCGGTCTGAGGATTTGTGACGAGATCGGCAGCGACCGTTTCCACCTTGGCAAAAACCTCTGGCGTGGTGCGCTGATTGAAGGCAGAAAAACGCAGGACGGCATCCTGCCCCGGATGAACCTGATCAATATCGGCCGGCAGAATACGGGCTTCTACGACGAGGCTGTCATTACTGGGCACGATCTGCATCACAGTTTCGCCCGGCGCGACCACGCCACCGATCGTGTGCACGGCAAGTTCATGCACGATCCCGTCCTGGGGTGAACGGATGTCCACTCGCTTCAACTCATCCTCAGCCGTGATCTGCTGCTCCTCGAGCTCCGCAAGCTTGTTTTCGACATCACGGAGCTCCGTGACGATCTCAGTCCTGCGATCCTGGTCCAGTTGAAGGAGCTGCAGTTCGGTCTCAGTGACCCGTGTGCCTGCCCGGGCGATCTCGGCGATCAGCTGACCCCTCTCTCCATCAAGTTGCGCCTTCAGCCTCTCCAGTTCTGCCAACCGATTGAACTGGATGAGCTGCTGGCCGCTGAGGCTGCGCACCCGCACGAGCTCCTGTTCGACCCAGGACAGTTCCTGCTCCTTCGCCTTCTGCCGCACGGTCAGACCATCGGTCTCCTGCCCAATCTGGTCGATCCTTTGTCGCAGCTGACTTTGCTGGCTCTGAAGCGTCTCCCGACGCGCTGCAAACAGCGCCTCCTCGGCTCGGACATAACTCCCACCATCTTCCGTTTCGCTGATGTCAGACATAGCCATGGCAGCAAGCCCATCACGCTCGGCGACAAGCCGCAGTCTTCGGGCGGACAGTTGATCGATCTGCTTGGTGACAATCGCAAGGTTGGCACGCGTGATCGTGTCATCCATCCGGATCAGGAGATCACCCACCGCGACGCGAGCACCGTTACGAACGAGGATTTCGCCGATAATGCCGCCTGCCCGGTGCTGGATCTTTTTGACATTGCCATCCACCACGACGACACCATGACCTATCACGGCCCCGGAAAGCTTCGCCGTTGCGGCCCAGCCGCCGAAGCCAATCACCAGGATCAGCATGGTCACTAAGGCGAGGAGCGAATAGTTGCGGATCGAGCGCGCGATCGGCGTCATGCTTTGTCTGTCTGTCATTTCTCGCCCACCGCCCGCATGGTCGTCTTGCGCAGCACCTCGTCGCGCGGCCCGAAGGTTACCATGGCGCCTTGCGCAACCACCAGAACCTGATCGACCGCCGCCAGCGCGCTCGGTCGATGCGCAATCACGATGACGATTGATCCCGCTTCCCGCAGTGCCAGCATGGCATTTGTCAGCGCTGTCTCACCCTCCGCATCAAGGCTGGCGTTCGGCTCATCGAGCACGATGAGGAAAGGCTTGCCAAACAGTGCACGCGCAAGCCCGACCCTCTGCCGCTGGCCGGCCGATAAGATCGCGCCACTTGCGCCAATCCGGGTTTCGTAACCGTCCGGCATCGACAGGATCAGATCATGCACGCCGGAAAGCTTTGCCGCCTCGATGATGTGGTCCGGCGTCGCGTCGGTAGAGAAGCGGCAGATATTCTCGGCAATAGTACCGTCGAACAGTTCGACGCCCTGGGGCAGATAACCGATGGAAGGCCCAAGCGCCTCCGGATCCCACTGGTCAAGTTCTGCACCATCCAGTCGCACGCTGCCCCTCGCCGGCGGCCAGATGCCAACCAGCGCCCGCGCCAGAGACGACTTGCCAGAACCACTCGGCCCGATGATGCCGACACCCTGCCCCGCACTGACGTTGAAACTGATATCGCGGATGATAGGCGCATTGGCGCCAGGCGCCACGACAGTCAGGCCCGCAACTGTGAATGATGCCCCTGGTTTTGGTAACGCCATGCGCGGAATATCTTCTCGGAACTGCTCAAGAAGCTTGTACAGGCGATCCCGGGCCTGCCTTGCATTGACGAAGCCCCGCCACTGGCCAATTGCCTGTTCGATCGGGGCCAGAGCTCGTGCGGTCAGGATTGAGGCGGCGATCATGGCACCGGGAGAAGCCATTCCGTTGATCGCAAGCCAGGCGCCCAGTGCAAGAACGGCCGACTGAAGGGCTAGCCGGAAGATCTTTGACGTCGTCGAGAAGCTGCTGGTCGCATCGCCCGTGCGCTGCTGTTCGGCCAGATACTCCGCATTCGTTTCGCGCCAGCGGGCGGTATAGGCCCCGCGCATACCCATCGCCTGCAACGCCTCAGCGTTGCGCCGTCCAGCCTCAAGGAATTCTGCTCGCGCCGCTGAAAACTGCGCGATACGGCGCATCGGATCGCGCAAGAGGATTTCGCTGATGATCGTGAGTGCAATCAGAACCACCGCACCGGCAATCGCGAGCCAGCCCAGCAGAGGATGGAAGAGGAAAAGGATGCCGACATAGAGCGGCAACCAGGGCATGTCGCAAATCGCGACTGGCCCTGGTCCGCCCATGAATTGCCGGATCTGTTCAAGATCGCGGATCGGCTGCGACACAGCTTCCTTGCGCGACATCCTGAGCGGCAGCACCATCACTGCGCGGAAGGTCGCGTCGCCGAGATCCTCCTCAATCCGCTGCCCAACGCGCGTCAGGATCCGGGATCGCAGAAGTTCTAGAATGCCGAGGAACAGGTAGAGACCCACTGCCAGAAGGGAAATCGCCACCAGCGTTGGCACGCTGCGGCTCGCCAGCACCCGGTCATAGACTTGCATCATGAACAAGGGACCGGTCAGCATCAGCACGTTGGTAACTGCGCTGATGGCCGCGACCGTAAGAAAAGTTGACCGCACCTGCTCGAGTGCAGCGGCGACCAATGGCCGCCGCTGCTGTGCGTTAAGGGCACTTGCCGACATTCAGATCACGCCACGAATCGGAAGTCGTCTTGATGCAACGATGTCATCGCCACATTCTTCAATGTGATGGTGTTCTCTGCGTCATATGTGATCAGCGTGTCGCTGCCCACCTGTGCTGCGGAAGCCAGAACATCTTCGAAGTCAGTGAAGAGGCTGTTGGCGAGTTCGATCACATCCAAAGACCCTGAGCCCACCTGAAAATCGGCAACCGAATCTTTGCCGAAGCCGGGCCTGAAAGAAATCGTATCGTTACCGCCGCCCGTCGTGATCGTGTCGTTGCCCAGCCCAGCCAGGATTGTGTCATTTCCAGAGGTGCCGGCAATTATGTCGTTGCCGTCAGTGCCAGCAACAAAATCGACATTGGCATTCATCGCCGTTCGGTTCCACGAGGTTCCATCGGCGAAGGTGATCTTCTCGATGCCACGCTCCCGGTAGGAATCGAGCGTCGACTTGATCAGGACGGAACCCGCATCACCCACACCCGGAGCACTCTCGGCGATGACGACCGTCAGGTCGACGCCGTTCCTCAGCAGCGTGACGTCTCCCGCATTGATGTTGGTGAACACCAGCTGGTCGGCCGTGCCGCGGTAGTCGACAATCTCCGAGATCGTGTCGTTGCCATCGCCTCGGGTATAGACATAGGTGTCGTTGCCTTCGCCACCGTCAAGGATATCGTTGCCGCCACGCCCGGTCAGGGTGTCGTTGGTGTTGAGACCTGTGATGGTATTGTCGCCGGCAGTGCCCGCCTGATCGATGACCATTTGCCGGACCTGGGAGATCGTCCACGACGTGCCATCGGCGAAAGTGATCTTCTCGATGCCGCGTTCGCGGTAGGAATCCAGCGTCGACTTGATCAGGACGGAACCTGCATCACCAGCACCAGGCGCACTCTCGGCAATCACGATCGTCAGGTCGATGCCATTCCTGACCAGTGTCACGTCGCCGGGATTGATGTTGGTGAACGCCAGCTGGTCGGCTGTGCCGCGATAGTCGGCGATCTCCGAGATCGTGTCGTTGCCATCGCCTCGGGTATAGACATAGGTGTCGTTGCCTTCGCCACCGTCAAGGATATCGTTGCCGCCACGCCCGGTGAGGGTGTCGTTGGTGTTGAGACCCGTGATAGTGTTGTTGCCGGCAGTACCCGCCTGATCGATCACCATTTGCCGGACCTGGGAGATCGTCCACGACGTGCCATCGGCAAAGGTGATCTTCTCGATGCCGCGTTCGCGGTAGGAATCCAGCGTCGACTTGATCAGGACGGAACCCGGATCACCCGCACCCGGAGCACTCTCGGCGATGACGACCGTCAGGTCGACGCCGTTCCGGACTAGTGTCACGTCGCCAGGGTTGATATCGGTGAACACCAGCTGGTCGGCTGTGCCACGATAGTCGGCGATCTCCGAGATCGTGTCGTTACCATCGCCTCGGGCATAGACAAAGGTGTCGTTACCCTCTGCCCCGTCGACTACGTCGTTGCCGCCACGTCCGGTCAGTGTGTCGTTGGTGTTGAGACCAGTGATCGTATTATTCCCGGCAGTGCCCGCCTGATCGATGACCATCTGCCTCACTTGGGCGATCGTCCAAGAAGTACCATCGGCGAAAGTGATCCTCTCAATGCCACGCTCTCGGTATGAATCGAGCGTCGACTTGATCAGAACAGAACCTGCATCGTTGGCACCCGGAGCACTTTCGGCGATGACTATCGTCAGATCGATGCCGTTCCTAACCAGCGTGACGTCGCTCGGATTGATGTCGCTGAACACCAGCTGGTCGATCGCGCCGCGATTGTCGGCGGTCTCCGAGATCGTGTCGTTGCCATCGCCTCGAGCATAGACATAGGTGTCGTTGCCTTGTCCACCGTCAAGAATGTCGTCGCCACCACGCCCGGTCAGGGTATCGTTGGTGTTGAGACCAGTGATCGTGTCATTGGCGTCGGTTCCAGCCTGGTCGATGACCATCTGACGGACCTCAGCGATGGTCCACGACGTGCCATCTGCGAATGTGATCTTCTCGACTCCACGCTCTCGGTAGGAATCGAGCGTCGACTTGATCAGAACAGAACCTGCATCGCCAGCGCCAGGCGCGCTCTCGGCAATTACGATCGTCAGGTCGACGCCGTTCCGCACAAGAGTGACGTCGCCGGGATTTATGTCGGTGAACACCAGCTGGTCGGCCGTGCCGCGATTGTCAGCGATCTCCGAAATCGTGTCGTTGCCGTCGCCTCGGGCATAGATGTAAGTGTCGTTGCCGCCGGCTCCATCGAGGACATCGTCGCCTCGCCTGCCATTCATTTCTCCAGAAGCGCTGGTCCCGACGAGGACGTCGGCTCCGTCAGTGGCCGAATCGCTAATGTATTTCTGACGAAGGAAGTCCGCGGACCATTCTACACCTCCGTCGAATACGAAACGCTCGATCCCATACTGCTCGTAGCTGAAAGGCCCGCCGGTTCGCTGAATGAGCAGCTGACCACTCATTGATCCGTCCACAATGACCAGCAACCCATCTGGTGTGGCTACGAGCTGCACTTCATGTGGCTGTACTCCTTGCAGTCTGAGGGCATCTTGACCGGCGTCCAGTCCCTCTACAACAACATCGACCCCATCACCGACCGTGTAGCTGTAAGTATCGTCTCCGGCGCCTCCCTCGAGTCTGTCAGATCCGATCCCACCTTCAAGGATGTCATTCCCGAGATAACCCAAGAGGACGTCGTCCCCCTCACCGCCTTCCAATGTGTCGTTTCCAGAGCGGCCATCAAGCGTGTCGTCCCCTCGACCTCCCTGGAGCTTGTTCGCTGCGGCGTCACCTGCAATGAAGTCATTGAATGCGGAGCCGTGAACGTTCTCAATTCCGGCCAGCGTTGCGATAAGTCTATCAGTTGTGGAGGGAGACTGCCCAGAATCGGATACCCGAACCTCCCCACCGTTCAGAACGAGATCCAAAAAGATCGAAGTGGAAAGTTCATCGAAGACTGCGGTGTCTGTTCCATCGCCGCCGTCGAGCGTGTCGAGGTCACCCACAGTCGCTATGTTGACTGCTAAGGTGTCGTTGCCGGTATCACCGAACAACAAATCGCTTCCGGCGCCTCCGTCAATGAAGTCGGATCCTGTTCCGCCTGACAGCCTTTGATCCAAGTACGATCCAATGATGCGGTCATTGGAGGAGGTACCGGCATAGAAGGCCGATCCTTCTTGCGCCCAATAGCGGATCGTTTCTCGATTCCAGATCACACCATTTTCGAACTCGATTTCATCGAGCCCCTGCCCCACCGTATTCCGGCTCCACATCGCACCTTCATCAACGATCTGGTGGCCTGTGGGGAGAATTTTCAGAAGGATATCTATCCCGCTGATTGAAAGCCTCACGTCTTCTGGATTGATGTCATAAAGGACGAGGCGATCCCGCTCAGCCAGCGAATGAGAACCATCGAAAATCAGATCATTACCATCCCCAAGGCGGTAGATAAAACGATCGTTGCCGTTGGCGCCGCCCCCATTGGCTGCTCCTCTCACCGAAGCGGACTGGAGGATGTCGTCTCCCGTGCCACCCACGAAGACGTTGTCATAGGTGTATTCTGCCTTGAGCGAGTCTCGCGCAGCACTGCCCCATACCCATGCATTCGCGCGCATCTGAACGCGATCCCAGGTGGTGCCGTCAGCAAATTGGATGACGTCGATGCCCTGACCGGTGGTATCCCAGTTCCAGAAGAACCCTTCGTTGGTGATAGCCTGACCTGTTCGCAAGTCCGTGATTAACAAGTCGATGCCGTTTCTGGACAGGCGGACGTCTTCCGCAGTTAGGTCCGTCAAAACCAGCGTATCAACCTCGGTTCTCAAATGAGAACCGTCAAAGATAAGGTCGTTGCCGTCACCGCTTGCATAGATGAAAGTATCATTACCGGTCGCAGCGCCGCTGTTTGCGCCACCTCTAATTTGCGCCGAGATGATTATGTCGTCTTCGCCAAACCCAATGAACGTGTTGTCCCGCGCCGCTGCAGTCTGCAGATTCTCGCGGGCCTCAGTTCCCCTCACCCATGCATTGGCTTCGATTTCGCTTCGGCTCCAGGTTGAGCCGTCGGCAAACTCCATCACATCAATGCCGACTGAGGCGTTCGCGCTGGCAGGTGAATTGAAGAAGCCCGGAACGAGAATCGTATGATCGGAGCTGACAATACGAATGCTAAGATCATTTCCGAGTTGGGTCAGCACCACGTCGTCCTGAAGGATGTCGGTAAACCTTAGGACATCAGATTCCGATGTCGAAGTCGACAAATCGACGATCTGGTCGTTGCCGTCGCCTCGCGCGTAAATAAAAACGTCACTCCCGCTACTGCTTCCTGTCCGGCTTGAGACGAGCAGGTCATCACCGCGTCCACCATTAAACGTGTCGCTTCCCGCTCCCGTCTCCTGCAGAATGTCCGATCCATGCCCGCCAGCCAGAAGGTCATCGCCGCTCCCTCCGATCAGAACGTCGTTTCCATTTCCCCCAAGGAGCCTGTCGTCTCCATTACCGCCATCAAGGTAGTCGTGGCCTACTCCAGAGCTGCCAGACTCTGTCTCGCCGTCACCATAAAGGCTGTCGTTTCCTTCACCACCAATGAGAACATCGTGGCCGCCACCACCGATGATGCGGTCATTTCCACCTCTGCCATCAAAAAGGTTATGACCGGCAGTGTTCAGCTGGCTCGGCCAAGTCGGAATTGTTGAACTTCCACCACCGCTACCGCTGCCTGACCCCTCTGAGGTCGGAGGAAGTGTCGTCTTCGGATTGAAATAGGTGGGTCCAATGATCTCATCGGCCTCGTCGCCAAACAGAATATCATGGGAGCTTGGGGCCACTAACGTGTATTCGCTCGAGAAGCTATCGATGTCGTAGAACAGCCCCGACCTGCCCAGCTCATCTGTGAAAGTGATACCTGCAATTATTGCGGAACCCCCGCCGGAACCGCCGCTTGAGCCATTGGTTGTTTCGGAGATTGCCTGACTAAGGCTGTCATATACAGTTTCCTGAAGGGGGTCTCCCTCCTCGTTGAAGAACTGCACCCTGACCTTGATCTCTAGATCGAAACCAGCATTGGCGATTGACTTCATCATCGTCTGGCGATCCCAAACGACACCGTTCGAGAACTGAATCTGCTCAAGACCGTAGCGGTACTGATTCCAGTCTGCAGCGATGCTATCAACGCTACGAAACTGCTCAGCTATCTCAATCGTCTCTCCAGTCGTCTTAATCGATATTACCAACGATGTCCCACGACGGAAGAGCTCCACGTCACCGCTGCGGACATCCTCGAGTAGGAGCCGGTCAATACCTTGCGCATCATTGGAGCCGTCAATGATGGTATCACTGCCGTCGTTGGCGCTCCAACGATAGGTGTCCGACCCTAGCCCACCGTTAAGAGTGTCATTCCCTCCGCCTCCATGCAGTATGTCGTTTGTGTTGTCCCCTGCGAGGCTGTTAGTCGCGGCGTCGCCACGAATCCAGGCCTGCTCTACAATTGTTGCTTTGCTCCAGGTTGCCCCTCCATCAAACACGATCTGTTCGATACCCCAGCCACCTAGCGTATTCGTGCCTGAAATCGTGCGGAAGAAGTCAACGCTGGTGATCTGCTCTCCCGTTGATTTTACCGTGATGAGGAGATTTTTGCCTATGCGCGAAAGCTCAACGTCGCCTGGGCCTATGCCCATCAACTGCAGTGTATCAGTCTCCGAACTGAGGCCACTTGAATCAACGATAGTGTCGTAGCCATCGCCGGGTGCGTACAATATCTTATCATTGCCGCCACTGATTGTAACTTGATCGTCGCCGCCACCTGCACGTACTACATCGTCTTGGGCCGTATCACGAATGGCGTTGTTGGCTTCATCGCCAACCGTAGTTGACATGACAGCAATTTGAGCGCGAGAAACTTCGGAGCCATCCGCGAACCGTATCTTGTCGATGCTCCGGCTCTCTCGGTCCCAGTTGTAGAAAAACTTCTCCGCCACTATTGTGTCGGTAGAGCCGCCAATCTTGATGACCAGCGCGTCGCCACGGCGCTCGTACGAGAGGTCGGAGGCAACCAGGTCCGTGAGAACAAGGGTGTCAACGCCCTCCGTCGAACTAGAGTTATCACGGATCACATCTGATCCGTCACCCGACCGGTAGATGAAGGTGTCACTGCCCGCGCCCGACAAGATGACATCGTCACCCTGACCGCCGTCGAAATGGTTGGAACCTTCAAGCAGTATCAGTCCGTCGTCGCCGACGCCGCCGATCACCGCCTCTCCTTTTACGATCGCAGAAACCATCTGCTGGAGGTGCGGATCCACTATCGAGGAAATGGCGGCCTGAATAGCCTGCACATAAGCTTGCCGGTTGCCGCCGAACGCCATGGAAACCACGCCGTCGAGGCCATTAAACGCCCGGGACAGATACTCGGCCTTTGCACCAAAATCCTCTGGAGCAAGCGCTATCATCAACTCAATGACCGCAGGTACGTTCCTGAAATCCGAAGGCGCCGCATCCTCTGAGAAGTCCAGGAGTGTGTATGCGAAATATGGGCTGGTAATTATGGCATCGAGTGTGCCACCCCTCAGCAGACTGCTGGACCCGACCTGGCTTAGGTAAACGGTGAGCAGCGTATCGACAATCGCCTGGAAACTGCCCTCAATTTGCGCCCCGAACTGCGCATTGGAAGGGGATGTCGCAAGCTGCTGGCCATCGTACAGTTCTAGGTATCCCGTACCAAAGAATTTCTCGACAAAGGACAAATGTCGCGCATCAACGAAGGCGCCGCGGTCAGAAGCGGAGATGCCATCGACGTCAGCCCAATCTAGTAGCAAGTCACTGAACCGGTCGCGGAGTTCGTTGAAAGACAAGTTGAGACTGCTGTCCGTCAGATTGCTCCACTTCACCGCGAAGGTGGCATCGTTGGTCACGACGTAAGCAATGGAGTGTATCTGCCCGCTGCCCGGCAACTGTGGGAGGGTTTTCGCTTCGGAACTGGGCTCGAAACCGGGCGGCTCCGTCACAGTGTTTTGCCGATCCGTCTCGAAGTAGACAGTCTGAGCTGTTCCAGTCGTCCCATCCGTTTTTGTGAAGGTCGATCCGTAGCCGAGGGTATGACCATTTGAGGTGCCCGGGACATCGGTTGTTTGCAGCGAGATTGAATCGACTCCCGCTACGTCAAGCGTCATGAGTTCGCCGGCATCTGCCACACCGTTCTGGTTCAGATCACGCCAGACACGCAGACTTGAGAACACTTCGTCCTGCGCGTCAATTTTTCCGTCCCTGTTGCTGTCTAACGTCTCCAGAACAGCAAAACCGTCCTGTGTTGGGGAGCCGAAAAGTTCGGCCGCTCCATCGACAGCGCCATTGCCGTTAGCGTCCCGCACGAGAATACCGTCGTCCGCAGATACCCACCCGGTCCGCTCAGCAAAACCGTCACTATCAAAGTCGAAGTAGACAGCCTCCTCGCCCAGAGCATGTAATTCAATACCGTCGCCGTCGAGATCCAAAATGAGAGGATCACGGAGGAGATTGAGAAGAGGTGAGGTAATGTTGTTGAACAACCACGTATTTGGCTGTGTGAACCAATCGAAAGCAATAGCTGTAACTGCTATCGCCGTAGCAATAGTGGCTAGGGGCATACCAAATGCCAATCCTGTCCCTAAAATCAGCGCCATCTGCGAGAGCTTACCCAAAGCTAACGCGACGTCATACTCCGAGACCGGAGGTTGATTCGGGTCAGGGTTCCGATACAGCCAGAGGGTTTCACCGGCAACGAAGATCTGGGTCCCGATATCGGCAACGATTCCCATCGCTCCAAAAACGTTCGAGGGCCCGACGCCGCTAATCAGCTCTTGCGGGGTCAAACCCTCACTGAATATTGCTTCTGGTACAGAATACAAAAGACCTTGGATAGAAGCTGCAATCCCAATAGCTGACTGGATGTTCTCGGTTCTTAGCTCGCCTTGCTGGAAATTAGTCAACCCTTCAAAAAATATAGCGAACTCTAATATCAAATCGGACTTGCTCACTTTCTACCCCCTTCTTCAAGATCCATCTTCCGCTTAGCAGACCTAATTATTATCCAAATTATAAATATAGAAATGCAAACTCCAAACGAATATAGTATAAAAAACCATGCTTCCGATTTGCCGTTTCTAGCTTGAAATTGATTAACTAACGTTAATAAAGGAACAATAATAACAAATATAATATATATCTTGTCCTGGGCACTTGTATACCTGTAGACCAGCCGGAAAAAACGAGTCATCACAAATCCAAAATTAGACTTAACAATGTCAAGGACCAGCATCCCGCGCGCTAGGCTAGCAGAACAGAATGCAACCATAGCGAGGGTGTTTCAGAGTGGGGCCCCTGTCAAGCGAACAGCCTTGAGAGCGACAAGAACGTGTGATATCGCGCACTAGAGCTGCCGCTCCTTGGCGTATCAGTGAAGGGAAAACAAGCTGCGCGCCGTCCCCAGCCTTCACTGCGATCAACCGGTGACTGACGTCTGAGCCGGGGGTGCAGGTTAGCACTGTTTGCATGCGTGTACCTCTGATGCGTTCCTGGCATCAATGGGGCAGAGACGAGGGGATAGAAGGTGCGTCCACGAAACTTGGGCACGCTAAATCTTTGGTCTGCTAGGGGATACTGGGCAACACGATCTGGGAAGGAATGGATTGCGCGACTTCGTTTTGCAGCCATAAGCATGCGTTGTTTTTCTTCCAATGTGCATAACAAGGCGCCTCTGGATGCGGTCGCTGCTAGGAGCGCTGAACAGTCACATCACGGAGGCCGCAAAGCCTTGAACACACGCCCGTCGCGCGGCTCGGCTCTTGAAGGGACGCTGACCGGCGACCCCGTCGTTCAGTCATTGTGTTCGCGCCGCATTTTCCCGTACCGCCAGGTACTTGCGGTTTACCATGGCCGATTTGGGGGCCGGGAGTTGATTGATGGCTTTCCGGAAGCCGGCCAGGAAGTGCAGCCAATGGGTGGATGCGTTTCGACGATGACGGGCGCGGCACCAACTGCCGAAGAAGTTTCAACAGCTAAGCCATTCTTCTAAATTCCATTGCGCGGAGCCTTCCGGCTGAGGATCAGCGATTACAAAATGATATGTTAGTATAAACGAAAAATAAACGAAAGTTGTATATAGTAAAAAGTATCTGTCGCGCTCATTGGGGAGCTTACGTGAACAGGCTCTACTTCGGGGACAATCTCGATTGGCTGGAAAAGATGGCGGAAAACTCCGTCGATATGATTTACTTAGACCCGCCATTCAATTCCAAAGCGTCATACAACATCCTTTATAAGTCACCTGTCGGGGCTGATGCGCAGCGCATGGCGTTTGAAGACACTTGGCGGTGGGAAGATGGGGCTGAAGCCGCGATGGAAGCCGTGCGCCGAGCCGATGTCTCAATCTTCCGAATGTTGCAAGCTCTCCAAGGTTTTTTGGGCCAGGGTGATCTTATGGCATATCTCGCCATGATGACTGTTCGCCTTATCCATTTGAAGCGTGTCTTGAGGCCAACTGGTAGCATATTCCTTCACTGCGATCCCACGGCCAGCCATTATCTGAAAACTGTCATGGACTCGATATTTGGAGCCTCGAATTTTCGGAACGAAATCATCTGGCTCAGGTCTCGAAACCCGAAGGGATCACAACACGCAAGCAAGAAATTCAGCCCGAGCACGGATACTATTCTTTATTATGCGAAGTCAGACGCGGCGCCCTTTTACGAAGATGCGATACGTGTACCTTTGTCACAGGCCGAGCTCCTAGAGAAATATGATAGATCGGACGAACTTGGCCCCTATGCAGACGGTCCAATTCTTCGATCTGCGAGCATGGGTGTTCGACCAAATCTCGTCTACGAGTATAAGGGCTTCACACCTCCACCATACGGATGGCGCGTAGAGTTGGAAAAACTCCGTGAGATTGACGACGAGGGCAATTTGTCATGGAGCAGATCAGGCGCGCCGCGCCGTAAACTTCGGCCAACTGATGATCGGGGAAACCCTATCGGCAGCTTTTGGGGTGACATACCTCCTTTGAACTCGCAGGCTGAGGAGCGCATCGGCTACCCCACACAGAAGCCCCTCGCATTGCTCGAGCGTGTCATCTTATCTTCAACGGCGCCAGGCGACGTTGTGCTAGATCCCTTCTGTGGCTGCGGAACGGCGCTGCATGCTGCGGAACGGCTGGGAAGAGCGTGGATCGGAATTGATATCACCTATCTGGCGATCCAGGTAATCCAGGATAGAATGAAGACGTGGCTTCCCCTCGCTAATTATTCCATTGAAGGAATTCCAAAGGACGAGTACGGGGCGCGTCAGCTTGCAGCCACTGAGCCCTATACATTTCAGGAATGGTCAGTCGGACGAATTGGCGGTCAGGCTAAGGGTCGCGGACCTGACAAGGGTATTGATGGAGAAATCGCCTTTGTGACAGGCCCAGGTAAATACGGGCACGCAATAGTTTCCGTAAAAGGTGGAAAACACATCGGCCCAGACGCGGTTCGGGTATTGAAAAGTGTTGTTCAACGGGAAGCGGCTGACATGGGTGTCCTTATCTGCCTAAACGACCCTACTCAAGACATGCGTACCGAAGCAGCAACAGGCGGGAGAATATCACTTCCGGGCGGCGAACGAGCGCGGATCCAAATCATAACCGTGAAGGATCTGATCGCGGGACCAAATCTTGGTATTCTAACGGAGCTCAACACAGTACGAGCCGCTCAGGAGGCGCGCGTGTTGCAGCGAAAGCGTCCCCCGGCAAAGCCTACGCCAGCGGAAATACGGGAATCTCCATCGCTTCACCTTCCAATTTCAGGTGGGAAATCAACCAAGTCCCAAGCTTCATTGCCGCTTGACGAGCCGCTCCTTACACCGCCGCAGGAGCATACTCCAAATCGCCCAAAACGCCGCCGTGCTTAGCAAGTTCATTATCGCCAGCCAGGTCTGTCGGCGCATCAAAACGCCACATGATCGATGACTGAGCGTTCGAGCGAGCAGCGTGACGCACACAGATCTTCGGGATGGCCGGTTGTGGGTAAGCGCTGTTCCGCCCTCACATTGGCAGCCGCTGCCTGATCTGTGATCGACATTCCATGGATGAGAGACAAGGAGTTTCTCCATGGAGAGTACGTTGGAGGTTCTCACAACGCGACGGAGCAGGCGTGAGGCGCATCGCCAGTGGCCAGATGAGGTCAAGGCACGGATCGTGTCGGAGAGTTTGCGACCAGGCGTAACTGTGAATGAAGTAGCCGAGCGCCACGGACTGAAGGCCAACCACCTGTCGTCGTGGCGCACGCTGGCGCGGCAAGGCAAGTTGGTGTTGCCGGAGCCGGAAGACGCGGTCGAGTTTGCGGCAATGGTTGTGGAGCCGCCATTGCCGGAGCCGCCGACGGTAAAGGCTGCCACGTGCGCCGAGATTGTCATCGGTCCCGTCACGATCCGCCTGGAGGAAGGTGCGTCTGCGTCCCGGATTGCGGCTATCGCTCGCGCTCTAGCGGTGGCGACATGATCTTTCCATCGAATCGCGTGCGGATCATGGTGGCGACTAAACCCGTGGATTTCCGCAAGGGGCATGATGGCTTGGCGGCGCTGGTGAAGAACGAGTTACACAAGGACCCGTTTACCGGAACGGTTTTCGTCTTCCGGTCCCGCAAGGCGGACCGGTTAAAGCTGATCTACTGGGATGGCTCTGGGATCGTCATGGCCTACAAAAGGCTGGAGGAGCACACGTTCACGTGGCCTGGCATCAAGGATGGATTGATGACGCTCACCCACGCCCAGTTCGAGGCGCTGCTTGCGGGGCTTGATTGGCGGCGGGTTCATGCCGTCCAGACGAGGACGCCGGAGGCAATAGAATAGCTGCGGCACGATGACTCAGCAGGGCAAATTGCAGAGGTAAATCGGCTCCGGATTTGATAGCTTCCGGCCATGCTTGATGCCGCCGACCTACCCGATTGCGTGTTTCACAAAGTCCGGGACATGGATTCCGGTAATTCGCGGACATCGATTTCAGTAAATACGGGACAGTGTTTCCGCTAATTCCGGGACAGTCTCGGGCGTGGATTAAAGGTCGATTTTCGCA
>JAESGD010000148.1_pt1 | contig 18338 bp, 13 predicted proteins | sample 9269581 | NCBI WGS metagenome assembly JAESGD01 (sample SAMN14515903, study PRJNA621661) | algae metagenome | isolation source: Cyanomargarita calcarea GSE-NOS-MK-12-04C and co-occurring heterotrophs from... | place: USA: Grand Staircase Escalante National Monument, Utah | collected 2007-12-30 | reverse complement strand
CTCCTAATACCGTTTCTTTGTGAAGCTGCATATATTACCCCCCGGCTACGCCGTCCCCCCTTGGCAAGGGGGGACTACAGGGGGGTCTTGATTATGTGCATCTTCATACAGAATTGGTATAACTCCTACCTCCTAACTCCTAACTCCTAACTCCTAACTCCTAACTCCTAACTCCTAACTCCTAACTCCTACCTCCTAACTCCTAACTCCTACCTCCTAATACCGTTTCTTTGTGAAGCTGCATATATTACCCCCCGGCTACGCCGTCCCCCCTTGGCAAGGGGGGACTACAGGGGGGTCTTGATTATGTGCATCTTCATACAGAATTGGTATAACTCCTACCTCCTACCTCCTAACTCCTAACTCCTAACTCCTAACTCCTAACTCCTACCTCCTACCTCCTAACTCCTAACTCCTACCTCCTACCTCCTAACTCCTAACTCCTACCTCCTAATACCGTTTCTTTGTGAAGCTGCATATATTACCCCCCGGCTACGCCGTCCCCCCTTGGCAAGGGGGGACTACAGGGGGGTCTTGATTATGTGCATCTTCATACAGAATTGGTATAACTCCTACCTCCTACCTCCTAACTCCTAACTCCTACCTCCTAACTCCTAACTCCTAACTCCTACCTTTCTTATTTCTTCAAAGGTGCGGGGGTTAGGGGAACGGGTAAGAATTGTGGTGGAATAATTGGTCTTCGTGTGTTGTTGAGGTCGGGACTGGAGGAAGACGGTGGAGTGGTGTTGTTGGGTTGTGTCGGAGGGGTTGGAGTACTTGGTTGAGCAGGTGATGCTGTGGGAGTTGGAGTAATTGGTTGGGCTATTTGCGGGGTTGAGAAATTTGGAGCCAAATATAATAGCGATCGCGCAGTTTTGAAGTAAGTTGCCCAACGTTGCGGGTCGGGAATAGTTCGCCATTGCGGACGAGAAACTGTTAATTCTAAAACTGGGGCGATCGCTCCATAATTTTGTACGGAAACCATTATGGAAACGTCTGTAACTAATATATCTTGGTCAAAAGTCCGCTGAGTAGCTGCTCTTGCCGCTGCTTCTGCCCTTCGGAGTAAGGTTTCGTAGTTTTCTTCTGGAAGGCGGTCAATTGCGAGATCGCCTCTAGCGGTATAAGCTTGCACTAATTCAGGTGCGATCGCGAAGATCGCAAACCAGAAGGCAGGTACAGCACTTAATAAAACAAAGACCGGAGCTATCCGGATTTTACTAGTAATTGATGGCATAAATTGAATAAATGTATGTCGAAGACGCTTAACTTGAAAGAAACTGATAGTTGATATGCAGCGATCGCCACCCCTGTTCATGAACTTTTATCTCCTTAATTTGACAAATGAATGTGAATGATAATAGAAGTATTTTTCGATCAACCGTAGGTAACAAAAAATACAGTTAATTATTGAGTGAGATGACAATCACCTAGACTATAAGACATAGGTTAGCCTTGTTTTTTCAGCAAAGCCAACCCGAGAAACACTAGTAATAAATAACAAGCGACAAACAGCGGCATGGTAAATAACTGGGCGATCGCTATTGGCATCAATGAATATCAATTTTTTCAACCTTTAGGTTGCGCCAAAGCAGATGCAGAAGGACTCAAGGATTTTTTGACGATCGAAGGCGGATTTTCGCAGCAACAGTGTCTGCTGATGACAGATACTTCACCCAGGATGGGAGATAGATCGATGAATCCCACAAAGGAGAATATTCTGCTGTTGATTGAAGATTTGGCAGCAGGATGTTGGCAAAAGCAAGACAGGGTATGGTTTTTCTTTAGCGGTTATGGCGTCAGCTATAACGGACAAGATTACTTGATGCCAGTGTCCGGAAACCCTTCCCGTGTTCTGGAGACTGGCATAGAAGTGCGGAGTCTGTTGCAAACTCTACAACTTGCGGCTGTTGATGTCTTGGTATTACTCGATATCAATCGCGTTTTTGGCACCCAAACGGATTCTCTGATTGGGCAAGAAACCATCGAACTAGCCAAAGAATTGGAAATTCCGACCATTCTTTCTTGTCAGCCAGAACAATTCTCCCGCGAAAGCAACGAGCTACGACACGGATTCTTCACATCTGCACTATTAGAAGCTTTACGTTCTGGAAATGCCAGCACTTTAGCCGATTTACAAACCTACGTGAGCGTTCGCATCCCAGAGTTATGCCAACATTACTGGCGTCCTACACAAAACCCAGTGACTGTGATGGCATCAACTGAGAAAGTCATTTTACCAATATCTGTGGTAAAAAGCGGAATACCCCGTACTGTACCTTCAGATGAAATCTTTAGGGCAAAAGCTGCTCCCAAACTGGAAGAGAAATTTGTAAATACGAACAAAAAAGAAATCTTCACTCTTCACAAGTTAGAAGAAAAAGACGTAGACATTGACAGCGATATCTGGGAACAAGGAGTTGGAATTAAGGAAGCTCTTCCTCTGTCTTTCCCTCCATCCTTTCGCGTACTATCTGCGATCCCCAAACAGGAACTGGAGTCTCCCCCACCCACCACACCTAAAAAATCAGAGTCGAAATCCGTAGGAAAATCTCCTTTTGGACAACAATTTGTCATGTGGAGTGCCGGCAGCATCCTACTACTAAGCTTAGTAACGGTAGTTTTTCTCCGCAATCAGACAGGATTTAGAAAAGAGCAGATGCCTCTAGAAGCCAATCGTGATAATGCAAACACACAGGTTATCAGAGACATCCCAAATCCCCCACGAACCCCGACAATTGCGGCAATCTCACCTGAAAATCCTAAACTAAAACAGCGCAACCAAGCACTATTAGAGTCGGCGAAAAATTTGGAGAGCGAAAATCAAGCAAGCGATTTAAAAGAGGCGATCGCCATAGCTCGGAAAATCCAACCAGGGGAACCGCTCTATGAAGAAGCAACTGCGAAGATTGAAACTTGGAGCGCTAAGATTTTCAATTTAGCAGAAACTCGTGCCAAGCAAAAACAGTACTCAAATGCCATTGCTGCAGCCCAATTAATCGTCAACTCGGAGCCACTTTACCCCAAAGCACAAGCTGCAATTAACCAATGGCGGATCGAGTCTAAGCAGTATGTCGGTAACAAAACCGTTTTAGAGGCTGCCAATGCCTTAATTAAATCCGGGCAAGCATCTAGCTACAACCGTGCCATTGAAGTCGCCAAGAGAGTCCCAGAAGGTGAACCTGGCTCTGATTTGGCACAAAAATCGATAAATATATGGAGTCAAAAAATCCTGGATTTAGCTAAAAGACGCTCAACAGTTGGAGAATATTCTTCAGCGATCGCGACCGCAACTTTAGTTCCAGAAGGGACAGTCGCTTACAAGAGCGCTCAACAAGCAATCCAAAAATGGCAGAAAAAATAGTGGGGGGGTGGGGAGTTATGAGTTATGAGTTATGAGTTGTAAATTAACTCCTAACTCCTAACTCCTAACTCTAGATTGTTAGCAGTACTGCGATACATCCTCGCCGCATTTGTCTGCCAGATAGCACATAGCTCGAAAACGCAATCCTACGACTTCTTCATACAAAGGGTTGAGTTTGCACATTGGCGGAATGTGAAACAGAGTTTTACCAAATAACTTTACATCGCGCTCAAAAGGACATTGAGAAGGAATCGCTTTACATAAACGATGCGCTAATTGGCGATCGCTAACTTCTACATTGTCTACCCACTGTCGTAAAGGGTAAAGAATATCACACTGAGGCTTGGAAGGAGACTGTAGCTGGTTTTGTTTAGTGTTGTTAAGTTCTGTGTTGTTTACCGATACCCAGCTAGCAAGAAAAATCCTGGGTGTGGTATTATGAAATACCTTCATGCTTTGCTCCTGTGTGTTATCAGGGTCTTACCTGTTGATAAAAATATACTTTGTGGCAATAACCTGTCCCGGAAATATCGACTTCTGACTGAGATGCAATGTGAGTGTTTATGTAGCTGAGTTAATGTCAGAACTAACTTATTACTACGCCAAGTTAACTTCTATTCCCCGGAATTGGAAGCGTAATAACACTAACTTGTTAATAACTTGACTTACTTGAAATTTTAGTAAAGTCATCTATCCTAGGACAGGTCTTAATCTAACATCTACAAAAACTTTATGTAATCTTTTTACATCAGTATTTTTGATAGGCATTAATACTTATGTTGTTACTTGTTATTTGTTGGTTGTTGGTTGTTGGTTGTTGGTTGTTTACTGCAAACTCCTAATTCCTAACTCCTAACTCCTAACCACTAACCACTAACCATTACCTATTGACTGATGGGTGATGTAAAAGTTGCCGACTTATTCGCTAATTTGCGGATGAATCGCATAACTATCGCCTGAATGGAGTCTGCTTTTTTACTAGGTTGGGTGCAACAAATTTACACTCAGCATGATAGACAAGCGATCCCAGCACCATCATGTTTTTCATGAAGGTGGTAAACTAACCTGCTTTATGGCAGATTTTTTTTTGTGATGGCTTTGAGTATTGTTAAACTCTACCAGCAGTCCGAGCGTTATATCGGTACCATTAAATTTTGGTAGTGACACTTTTCTGTAATCTTTCTTAATGATACCTCAGTGCTAAATTTTTGTAGCGCTGATTTACACGTTATGCTCAAATCCAATAAATAGGTCAACCTTAAAAACATAAAACATAGTGAATGTAAGTAGGTACATAAAATTATTTATAAGATGACTTATATCCCGACACCAAGCGCGAGCGCTATGGTGCGGGGCTTACGGCAATAAAGCTAAAGTTATAACTCTTGTGGGGTGGGCATCCCTGCCCTATCTTATATTTAATTAGGTCTAGCTACTTAGTGGTGATAATAGCAATTTGGAAAATGAATGCCATAGATGGATTGTCGAAACCATTGTATGGACAGGACTTCACGATCTAAAATCCAAAATGGTATATAGCTGTTCTCAGTTGAGTGAGGTACAGATTAGATTGGCACAAATCTTGTGGGATACTTCACTCCTTCTAGGAACCGCTATAAGTAAGCAGGCATTATTAATATAAGATGGGCTAGAGAAGCCCACCCCACAAGAGTTATGTAAATCTTGTGGGGAGAGCTTCTCTAGCCCACATCTTATATTTAATAAGGCTTTTTCTACTTACTTCACAACAAAAACGCAAAGCCACAAAGAAAAACTTTGCGACTTTGCGACTATTGCGTAAGATTCTAATTAATAACCCTAAGAAGCGACTGCAGCCGTCCGAGTCCGCCGTCTTCTACCATCAGCAACCTTGATTGGCGGCTCATCTGGAATTTGCATCAAGAATGTCACAGATGGTTGACAATGCAGTTCCCGTTTCAAGGAACGCGCTAATTCCCGCTCCAAAACTGCTTGCAATCCACCCCAATCTACCTGTGGTTGCTCTGCTTCAAAGGATTGAGCAAATTCTGACCAACGAACGCTCAGTACTTCCTCAATCCGCTGTTTCACCCAATTTAACAACAGCGATCGCTCCATACTTGTAACCACCCCGCGCAGGTGAATTTCTGGTTTTGCCATCAACTTACCACTCCAGTCTATTGCAGCAGCGATGGTGACAATCCCTTCATTTGCCATGCGTTGTCTCTCTTGCAAGACTTTTGCACTTACCATCCCAGAACTAGATGTATCGACTAATTCCAAACCTGCTGGAACTTTACCCGCAGCGCGGATGGAATTTTCTGTTAATTCTACTACATCACCATTCCGGATAATTACCATGTTGTTTGCCGGAATGCCCATACTTTGTGCCGTCTGGGAGTGCTTGATTAACATCCGGTGTTCACCGTGAACAGGTAAGAAGAATTTCGGACGTGTCAGGGCAATCATCAGCTTTTGGTCTTCCTGACAGCCGTGACCGGAGACGTGAATCCCTTTATCGCGACCGTAAACCACGTTAGCCCCTTGGATCATCAACTTGTCAATGGTGTTGACAACAGCAATGGTGTTTCCAGGGATCGGGTTGGCTGAAAATACCACCGTATCGCCTTCCCTGATTCTGATGTGGGGATGTTCTTTGTTGGCGATGCGGGTCATTGCTGACATCGGCTCACCTTGAGAACCTGTGGTGAGAACCAGCACTTTCTCATCCGGCATACTACGGGCAATGTGCAACGGTTGCAGCAAATTGTCCTCGCACTTGATGTAACCTAGGTTACGTGCATGGGCAATCAAGTTAAGCATCGAACGTCCAACTACGGTCACGATCCGATTGTGTTTCTTCGCTAAATCCAGAATCATGTTGATTCGATGGACGCTGGAAGCAAAGGTGGTGACAAATAGTCGTCCTGCGGTTTGAGAGAAAACTCGGTCAAGGTTGGGATAAACTGAGCGTTCCGATGGTGTAAATCCTGGAATTTCTGAGTTGGTGGAATCACTCATCAAGCAAAGCACGCCTTTTTCGCCGTGTTCTGCTAACCTTTGGATGTCAAAATTTTCTCCATCCACTGGGGTATGGTCAAATTTGAAATCTCCGGTATGGATGACTACACCCAACGGGGTATAGATGGCGACGGTAAAGCTGTCAGCGATGGAGTGGGTGTTGCGAATATACTCTACTACAAAGTATTTACCAATTCGCACCATGTCGCGCGGCATGACTTTTTTTAATTCTGTGCGATCGCGGACTCCCGCTTCTTCCAATTTACCCTCTAGCATTGCCAATGCCAGTCTGGGACCGTAAATTACCGGAATTTCTAATTGCTTGAGGTGAAAGGCAATCCCACCGATATGATCTTCATGACCGTGGGTAACAATCATCCCTTTAATTTTGTGCTGATTCTCCCGCAGATAAGTCATATCTGGTAGGACAATATTTACACCGTGCATTCCGTCTGTCGGAAAAGCTAACCCGGCATCTAGTAGTATAATTTCGTCGTCATACTCAAAAACACAGGTATTTTTGCCAATCTCGTGCAATCCGCCCAACGGAATAATTTTGAGGGCGGCTGAAGTTTCGTTTTTAGCCATTTTGTCCTTAGATTGTTGTTTGTTGTAAAAAAATCACTCGATAGCGGTCTTGTAGAGCAGGCTTCTATACCTATCTATTAAGTCACTTTGAAAGCACCTGAATTTTAATCAGTTGAATTGTTGAATAATATGGGCTTTGCACGCTCGGTACTCATACTATATTTGTCTGTCGTAGCACAGTTGTTTTACCTATAACATGGTAAAAATTACGGACAGTATTTATATGTATCTTCTGATACTTTTTTGCTAGCGTGTCAGATGCTGCTTAAATTAAATCAAGTTCTTTTAGAACCACCTCTAATTTTTGACCAACTTCCAAATGAGTTGAGTCAGCTTCCCATAGGGGTAGACGAGTTTCACCAACTTCCCAACCTTGAAGTTTCAGCGCTTTTTTTACTGGAATCGGATTTGTAGTTGCAAATAAAGCTTTAAACAATGGGAAAAGTTGGAGATGAATCTGGGTTGCCACTTGAGTTTGACCCGAATTGTATGCAATTATCATCTGAGAAAGTTGGTTTCCTACGAGATGAGAAGCTACACTGACTACACCACAAGCCCCAATCGCTAACAAGGGCAGGGTTAGGGAATCATCACCAGAGTAAATCTGGAATTCTTTCGGTGTCAAGCGGCTAATTTCACTCGCTTGGTCTAAATTACCACTAGCTTCTTTTATCCCAACGATGTTTTTTATTTCGGCTAACCGGGCAACTGTTTCTGGCTGCAGGTTTTGACCGGTACGACCGGGGACGTTATATAACAACAATGGTAGATCCCCACAGGCTTGAGCTATCGCCTGAAAGTGCTTATATAATCCCGCTTGGGGCGGTTTATTGTAATAGGGTACAACTTGCAAAGCTCCATGTACTCCTATTTTAGCTGCTTTTTGGGTAGCAGCGATCGCTTCTTCTGTGGAATTTGAGCCACAGCCTGCCATTACTTTGGCTTTTCCCGCTACCGCTTGCAATACCACAGTGAACAACTGGTATTCCTCTTCCCAACTAAGGGTAGGGGATTCACCTGTTGTGCCACACACTACTAATGTATCTGTACCAGATGACGCTAGATGTGCTGCTAGTTTTGCTGCGACATCGTAATTTACACTGCCGTCCTGTTTAAACGGCGTAATCATCGCGGTTAAAACTCTACCAAAATCTACCACCCTCTTTTTACTCCTGATTACCCTATGCAGTTTTTTTCTGTATTGGTGGCTTCTATTGTCATAACCTATTTGCGAATTACTTTCAAGCGTGATTCGCACATTAGTTATTTCTTGGTTGTTGGTTGTTGGTTGTTATTTGTTGGTTGTTTAACAAACAATTAACTACTAACCAATAACAATTAACCGCTAAGTGCATATGCAGGTTTTATTAATTGTTTTTCCGCCAACAATTCGGCAATTTGAACTGCATTTAAAGCCGCACCTTTACGGATTTGGTCGCCACACAGCCACAATTCTAAGCCACAATCGTGAGAAATATCCTGACGAATTCTACCTACTAAAACCTCATCTTTACCTGATGCTTCAATGGGCATGGGAAAATAATTCTTTTCCCAATCTTCCACTAATTTTACCCCCGGTGCTTTGCTTAAAATTTCCCTTGCTTCATCCACACTGAAAGGGACTGCAAATTCTAGATTAATTGCTTCTGAATGGGCGCGGAGTACGGGAACCCGTACACAAGTGGCAGTAACTCTTATCTTTTGGTCACCAAAAATTTTGCGGGTTTCGTTGACCATTTTCATTTCTTCTTCGCAATAACCCATAGAGTTTAAGGGGGTATTATGCAAGAACAAATTAAACGCTAATGGGTAAGGAAATACGAACGGCACTGGTTCGGAACCGGCTAGAATTGCGCTGGCTTGCTTTTTCACTTCATTCATCGCTTTGGCCCCGGCACCACTCGCTGATTGATAAGTAGCGGCTACAATCCGTTGTATTGGTCTAACTTTATGCAGGGGATAAATCGCCACTGCCATTAAAATAGTTGTGCAGTTCGGGTTGGCTATGATTCCTTTGTGGTTCAAGCAGGCTTCCGGATTTACTTCTGGTACCACTAAGGGGACTTCTGGGTTCATTCGGAAAGCACTGGAGTTATCAATCACTACTCCACCCTTCTCTACAGCTATCGGTGCCCATTTTTTTGATATGGAACCACCAGCACTTGCTAGTACCAAATCCACATTTTCAAAAGAGCGATCGCTCACCGATTCTACTGCAAAACTTTCTCCTCTAAACAGCAGTTTTTCTCCAGCACTGCGCTCTGAAGCCAAAAACTTTAAATCAGAAATCGGAAAATTCCGACTCTCTAATAATTCCAGCAACTCCCTGCCCACGGCACCAGTTGCTCCCAAAATAGCTAGCCGATAGGATTGAGACAATCTTGCTTCCTCCTGTAATTAAGATTTTATCCTCGAATAAACTTGTTAATACCCCGACATATACAGGTCGCCCGTTTTGAGTTGGGGTTCTGTATCTACATATATAAACCTCCTTTTTACGAATTCCTTCATTCAATTCCAATATTTTCTAAAATTCACACTTGATCCATATAACGATTTTTAATGGAAATAAATACTAAATAAATTCTGATTACTTTAATTATTTTTAATAATCGAGTGTATTTCCTAATCTAATACATTTACCTTCCTCAATCCGTGAGATTAACGCTAAATTTTACAACAATTATGAATTTTAAAACCACAAACAAATTTAAAATAGACATTATACAACAAATTGCCGGATAATCAAAAGTTGGAGGAGATATGTGCGCTGATTTTTGGGAGAGATCGCATATTGAATGCGTTGTCTCGAACAATTGATGTACTATGATGCAAATGGATTGAACCATCAAAAAGCGCTCTTGTCCGCGAGGAAGCAAGCCCTAATTGTATTCATTCGTGAGTGAAGAACTACTGGCTGACACCAGGATATCACGGTCTTAGCTCTCTGATAAAGAGTAAGGGTGAATCAAGAGCCAGCAATGAGGAATGGGTGTCCCGGTTTCGGGGAAAGAATTAATTTCTTCCTCCTTCCCCTGTTGGGTTTCTCCGACACTCGACTCGCTAATCAATCAATTTGATCGAGACGCTTGCGTTCACGTCTGTGTACTCGGAGTAAAAAAATACTAAAAACTAGAGACGAAGCATGAAAGTTACCCAGGAGAAACTTCCCGCCAGTCAAATTGGACTGGAAATCGAGATTGCGCCAGAAAAGACCAAGCAAACTTACGAGCAGGTGATTAAAAATTACGCTAGTTCTTTAAATATTCCTGGTTTTCGCAAAGGCAAGGTACCCAGAGAGATATTGTTGCAGCGGCTAGGTGTTACCCGTGTCAAAGCAACAGCCTTAGAAGAATTAATTCAACACGGGATTGAAACTGCGGTAAAACAAGAGAAAATCGAGGCGATCGGTCAACCGCAATTGCGCTCATCTTTTGATGAGTTGATTAATAATTATGAACCAGGAAAACCCCTGACATTTACCGCTGCTGTTGATGTAGCCCCAGAAATCAATGTAGCTCAGTATACTGATTTGCATACCAAAGCTGAGGAAGTGAAGTACGATCCTAAAATTGTAGAGCAAGCCCTAGAAAGCGAGCGCCAAGAGATGGGAACGTTGATTCCTGTAGAAGGACGACCGGCACAAATGGGCGATGTGGCTGTAGTGGATTTTAAAGGTGTTATTACTCAACAGGAGGGTGAAGAAGGAGAACCACAACCAATTCCTGGTGGAGAAGCTGCTGATTTTCAAGTAGAGTTACAAGAAGATAAGTTTATTCCTGGTTTTGTCACCGGCATGATGGGCATGAATACAGGAGAAACAAGAGAAATTACTGCGAAGTTTCCAGAAGAATACCCGCAAGCTGATTTAGCCGGAAAACCCGCATCTTTCACGGTAACGCTCAAAGAACTCAAAGAAAAAGAGCTTCCGGAATTTAATGATGACTTCGCCAAGGAAGTCAGTGACTTTGATACCCTGGACGAATTGCGTGCTTCTTTGGAAGAGAGATATAAAAAAGAAGCTGAAGATAAAACTAAAGTCAATAAGCAAGAAGCTTTGTTGGATGAAGTGCTCAAGCTGGTTGAAGCCGATCTGCCTGAAACCATGATTGAGAAAGAAGTAGACGCAATGCTGACGCAAACAGCGATGCGCTTGCAACAACAGGGACTTGATATCAGAAAGTTATTCACTCAAGATGTTATTCCTCAATTGCGCGATCGCTCACGTCCTGAGGCTATTGAGCGCATCAAACGCAGTTTGGCACTACAGGAAATTGGCAAACGGGAGTCCATCCAAGTAACACCCGAAGAAATCAATTCCCGGGTTACAGAAATGATGCAGCAGTATTCCCAAGAGCAAGATATCGATCCAGATAGAGCCGCTGCAGTAGTCGAAAACGAACTATTGACCGAAAAAATCATTGATTGGCTTTTGGAACACTCCTCAGTTGAACTGGTACCTGAAGGCTCGTTGAATGTTAGTGAATCTGAAGAAACCGAAGCTATAGTAGGTGAGGAAGAAACTACCGAAGCTGCTACAACAGAAGCAGAATAAATAGTTAGCCTTCATACTGGATTTTTGGATTTTAGATTCCCCCCTCTTGTCCAAAAAACACCTAATTTAACTAATCCCCTGTCCCTGCCCCTGCTTCTGCCCCCTTGCATGGCTTGGTGAATAAGCAAAATTTCCAATTCCAAGGCGGAATGTTTAAGAAAAGTTAAACAAAATATCACAGACCACACCGCCTTGGCTTGCTACTGTGTCAAACGATAGGAATTTATATAAGGCATAATGGTTAACACATAGCTAAGATACAAATTTTAGTTTCTTCTTATAGCCAGTCAAAACCGAACCTAAACCTGTCCCACATAATTATCAAACCGAATTCTATGCTTGTATCGCAGTCGGGAAATAACCCAATCAGCAGTTTGAGCCGATTTGAAACCCGTTCGCTCGACAGTCCCAGCAACATCGTCCCGATGGTTGTAGAACAATCCGGCATGGGAGAACGCGCTTTCGACATATACTCCCGCCTGCTGCGAGAGCGGATTATATTTTTGGGAACGCCAATAGATGATGCAGTTGCCAACTCAATTGTTGCCCAGTTATTGTTCTTAGATTCTGAAGACTCAGAAAAAGACATTCAACTTTACATCAACTCTCCAGGCGGTTCCGTATACGCAGGGATGGCAATCTATGATACAATACAGCAAATCCGTCCTAATGTCGTTACGATATGTTTTGGATTGGCTGCGAGTATGGGAGCATTCTTGCTCACAGCAGGAACAGCAGGCAAGCGGATGTCTCTACCGGATTCCCGGATTATGATTCACCAACCACTTGGTGGCGCTCAAGGGCAAGCAATTGACATAGAAATTCAAGCCAGAGAAATTCTTTATATTAAAGCTGAATTAAACCAATTACTGGCAACTCACACCGGTCAACCTTTAGAAAGAATTGAAGCAGATACTGAACGCGACTTTTTCATGTCGGCAGAAGAAGCGAAAAACTACGGTTTAATCGATCAGGTCATCTCCAGGCAAAACATTCCCACCGTTGGGGAAAACGTCACCATTGTGAAATAAGAGGCTGGTATGTCTAAATACGACTCCCATTTAAAATGTTCGTTTTGTGGCAAGTCTCAAGAGCAGGTGCGTAAATTGATTGCGGGGCCGGGAGTCTACATCTGCGATGAATGCGTTGACTTGTGCAATGAAATACTTGATGAAGAGTTGCTCGACACCAATAGTGCTGCGACACAACCAGCACCGAAATCGGCCGAAACTCCTCAGAAACGTCGTGCCCGCTCCGCCAGTATCTCATTTAATCAAATTCCCAAGCCCCGAGAGATTAAAAAGTATCTGGACGAACACGTTATTGGTCAAGACGAAGCCAAGAAAGTCTTGTCAGTAGCGGTTTACAATCACTATAAACGGTTGGCGATCGCTCAATCTAAAGGCACAGGTAAACCTGGGGATGACTCGATAGAACTGCAAAAATCCAATATTTTGCTCATCGGCCCCACCGGTTGCGGTAAAACCCTTTTAGCACAAACCTTGGCAAAAATTCTTGATGTCCCCTTTGCCGTTGCTGACGCCACCACCCTGACAGAAGCAGGGTATGTGGGCGAAGATGTGGAAAATATCTTGCTGCGACTCTTACAGGTAGCAGATTTGGATGTAGAAGAAGCCCAGCGTGGAATTATCTACATTGACGAAATAGACAAAATAGCTCGCAAGAGTGAAAATCCCTCAATTACGCGGGATGTCTCTGGTGAAGGCGTACAGCAGGCATTGCTGAAAATGTTAGAAGGGACAATCGCCAACGTACCACCCCAAGGAGGGCGGAAGCATCCCTATCAAGACTGTATTCAGATTGATACCAGCAATATTTTGTTTGTTTGTGGCGGTGCCTTCGTTGGTTTAGAAAAAATTGTAGACCAGAGAGTGGGCAAAAAGTCAATAGGCTTTGTGCAACCCGGAGATGTTCAAACCAAGGAAAAACGGGCCGCAGACACTCTACGTCAACTAGAACCAGATGACTTGGTGAAGTTTGGCATGATTCCAGAATTCATCGGGCGGATACCAATGGTAGCAGTGCTAGAGCCGTTGGATGAAGAAACCCTGATGGGAATTTTGACCCAACCGCGTAGTGCCTTGGTCAAACAGTACCAAAAACTGCTGAAGATGGATAACGTTCAGCTAGACTTTAAACAAGAGGCTTTGCGGGCGATCGCTCAAGAAGCATACCGTCGCAAAACTGGTGCTAGGGCATTGCGCGGTATTGTCGAAGAATTAATGCTGGATGTAATGTACGAGTTACCCTCACGTAAGGACGTAACTCGCTGCACCATCACGAAGGAAATGGTAGAGAAGCGTTCGACTGCCGAACTAATCATACATCCTTCTTCACTACCAAAACCAGAATCAGCTTAATTGTCAAAGAGAGTGCCTAGTGATTCGCCACATTGAATTTCGCTCTAGCTGCAAGATCCCCGACTTCGTACTCATTTGTCGGGGATCTAACGCAAAAAAAGAGTGACCTTTCATTGTAGACTTTTCACTATAGTTATTAGTCATTACTAAAAAACTTTTAACTATTGACTATTGACTGTGGAATGAGTGAGAAATGCCCTATATTCAAGTACGCGGGGTTGAGCATTACTACGATTGGATAAAAAAAGCATCCGGTTCTCAAGAAAAACCAGTGATGGTATTCATCCACGGTTGGGCTGGTTCAGCTAGATATTGGCAAACTACAGCCGCTGCTTTGTCAGACAAATTTGACTGCTTGCTTTACGACTTGCGTGGTTTTGGGCGTTCATCGCATGGACAAGAAACCTTAGTCGAAGCAAGTGAGGCTGTCGTCGAGTCGCAGTCCCAAGAGTCCAGAGCTTTATCAGTAAAAGAATTAACTTATGAACTAGATACATATGCTGAAGACTTGGCAACTTTACTAGACGAGTTGCAAATTCATCGCATTTATATCAACGCCCATTCAATGGGCGCATCAATAGGCACTCTGTTTCTTAACCGCTATCCTCAACGAGTAGAACGGGCGATTTTGACCTGTAGCGGCATTTTTGAATACGATGAGAAAGCTTTTGCCGCCTTCTATAAATTTGGCGGCTACGTAGTCAAATTCCGGCCAAAATGGTTAGCAAAAATACCATTCGCTGACCGAATATTTATGGCACGATTTTTACATAAATCTATACCAGCAAAAGAACGTCAGGCTTTTTTACAAGATTTTCTCGTAGCTGATTATGATGCGGCATTGGGCACAATTTTTACTTCGGTAAGTAAGACCGCAGCAGAATTGATGCCCCAGGAATTTACTCAAATAACGATGCCCACCCTCCTAATCGCTGGGGAATATGACCAAATTATTCCCGCTAAATTAGGGCGTCATGCAGCGTCACTTAACGACAAAATTGAGTTTAGTATGATACCTAATACTTCTCATTTCCCAATGTTAGAAGACCCATCTACCTACCTCGATCGGGTGCAAGAGTTTTTGAATTAGATAGTTGTTAGTTGTTATTTGTTAGTTGATAGTTGTTCCACTAACAACTAACCACTAACCACTAACCATTAACCATTAACCATTAACCATTAACAACTAACCATTAACAACTAACCTAAACCTAGTTCGCGTTTGAGTAAATTAATCGACTTTGTACCGATGTAATTTTCGCAACGAATTAATTTTGGTGGACGAATAATGTCTTCAGAGGAAATTTGGACAGCATCTTGCACGTATGAAAAACTCGCCTGATCGCTAACAATTACCTGTGCCCGCTTAACGATCGCCTGAAGTTTGTAATTATCTTTTGGTTGAGATGTCATCACCAACAGTTCATCCCCGCGTAAACCGTGGAGAATAACTTCAGCAGCGCGGGCGATGCCGGGGCTAAGGCTAACTATACCAACACAGTTATCTTTTGGTAAGGTTTTTAGCATATTGATTTCTTTAGCGAAGTCGTAGATATCAAGTGGGATGACTCGCACAGCTTTTGGAGCGGCGATCGCTTCTACTTCCCCAATAAAATACCGACTTGTGACGACAGTCGCTGAGGTAGTTTGGTCTAGTACTGAGATTAACTTTTCCATTGCTACCAACTGAACTGGTATTTTAAGCGATTGTTCTAATTCATACACCATTAATTCCCCAGCACCGATGTCTTGAGTGGGAGCTGCAACTAGTACCCGCGCACTACAACGCAAGCGCCAGTCAATTTCTGCCAGGAATATCTCTCGTGCTTGATTCAGGGAACAACCCCCAGTGAGTAGTTCGTCCAAGGCTTGCTGTACAATTCTATATGCTTCGGGATGTTGACTGAGAATTGGCGATTGCAACTTGCTACCACCTTCATGTCCTTGGGCACGGACATAAATGCCCGAACCAGCGAGACTTTCGACAAATCCATCGTCCTCTAGCTGACGGTAAACCTTACTGATTGTATTCCGGTGCAACCCTGTCTGCATCGCTAGCGCCCTTGTAGATGGCAATTTGTATCCGGGTGGATATTGCCGAGAAGCGATCGCAAATCGGATTTGATTAAACAGCTGGGTTGATGCCGGAATTTCACTATCTGGCTGAATACGGAATTGAATCATCACCAATCGCTCCTGGGTGCTGTTTGCGGCATTCGACCAGCGGAATCTGCTATACAGTTAAATATTTTATTTATACCTTTAATTTATATGAAGAAAGTTTCTCATGCCTTTGCTACTGGTAATTGATAACTTGATAAGAGATGGTAGCTTTGGGATACTGCCTCCCGCTATATCTCATTAATCACAGCATACTGGTAAAAACTATTATGACAGAGCAAGCAATCGACACCACAATAATTAACCTATTGCAAGCTGATTTGCAAATACCTGCCTACCTCGCTCAACCTAACACTCCTGGTTCTTACCCAGGAATTGTGGTACTGCAGGAGATTTTTGGCGTTAACTCCCACATTCGGGATGTTACAGAGCGCATTGCTCGTGAAGGTTATGTAGCGATCGCCCCTGCAATCTTTCAAAGAATTGTCCCCGATTTTGAAACTGGTTACAAACCAGAGGATATTGAAATTGGCAGAAACTATGCCGCACAAACCACGGATCGAGATTTATTGAGCGATATCCAAGTAGCCATAGATTACCTGAAAACTCTTCCCCAAGTAAAAAAAGATGGCTTTGGGTGTATTGGCTTTTGCTTCGGCGGTCATGTAGCATATTTAGCATCCACCCTAGAAGACATTAAAGCTACAGCTTCCTTCTATGGTGCTGGCATCACCACCCGCACACCAGGAGGCGGGAATCCCACCATCACCCGCACTCGTGACATTAAAGGCACCCTCTATGCCTATTTTGGGATGGAAGATGGCAGCATTCCAGTTGAGCAGGTAGACTCCATTGAGGCAGAGTTAGAAAAATACAAAATTTCTCATCGTGTGTTTCGCTACGATGGAGCTGACCACGGATTTTTCTGCGACCAACGCGCCAGCTATAATCAAAACGCTGCAGCCGATGCTTGGGAGCAAGTGAAAGAACTGTTTGCACAATTAATAACTAATGGTTAGTGGTTAGTGGTTAGGAGTTAAGAGTTAGGAGTTAAGAGTTAGGAGTTAGGAGTTAGGAGTTAAAACAACTAACAACCAACAACTAACAACCAACAACTAGCAACTAACAACTAACAACTAACAAATAACTAGCAATTTATCTTCAAAAGTCATGAATTCCGAAGCGAAAATTTCTCAAAAAGCCAACTCGTCGTCGTTTACAATGGACGACTTTGCCAAAGCACTAGAACAACAAGACTTCCAGTTTGAAAAAGGACAGGTGGTACATGGCAAAGTGTTCCAACTCGATCCCGATGGAGCCTATGTTGATATTGGTGGCAAAGCGTCAGCATTTATCCCCCGCGATGAGGCTTGTTTGAGGGCGATTACCGATTTATCGGAAGTGCTACCGCTCCATGAGGATTTAGAATTTATAATTATTCGAGAACAGGATGCAGACGGTCAAGTTACTCTTTCTCGGAAACAGTTAGAAATTAAGCATATTTGGGAACGCTTGGTAAATATGCAAGAAAATTCCCAGACAGTCCAAGTCCGAGTAACCGGTGTGAATAAGGGTGGCGTTACTGTTGATATTCTGGGTTTGAGAGGATTTATTCCGCGATCGCACCTCACAGAGCGCGACAATTTAGACGCTCTCAAAGGACATACTCTCACAGCTGGCTTTTTGGAAGTCGATCTCAACAATAAAAAACTTATCCTTTCCCAACGCTTGGCAACTCGTTCAGCTAGCTTTAGTATGTTGGAAATTGGTCAGTTGGTGTCCGGTAAAGTTACTGGTATTAAACCCTTTGGCGTGTTTGTTGATTTAGAAGGGACAAGTGCTTTACTCCACATCAAACAGGTAAGTCAGAAATTTATTGAGAACCTAGAAAAGGTATTTCAAATCGGACAGCAAATTAAAGCTGTGATTATTGACTTGGATGAAGGAAAAGGACGTGTTGCTATTTCCACCAGGGTTTTGGAAAACCACCCCGGCGAATTACTGGAAAATATGGCAGACGTGATGAGTTCCGCAGAAGCGCGTGCAGAAAGAGGCAGAAAAAATCTTTCTGAATAGACTGTTGGTTGTTAACTGTTAACTTTTAACTGTTAACAACTCCTTATCATAACGATAGCTCTCTCGCAGTTCCTGTAATGTTTCTTCATCAAAGGCAAATTTGATAGTACCGACTAATTTGCCCCAACTGAACTCACCCCAGCCCTGAAGGGCGGGGGTTCCAAGAGGCGATCGCAAGTTTCGTCTACCCTCACAGGTTCCGACTCCTCACGCGCTATTGGATTGCTGAATATCCGCTCTATCCCACTCCCAG
>JAESGD010000147.1_pt1 | contig 19020 bp, 17 predicted proteins | sample 9269581 | NCBI WGS metagenome assembly JAESGD01 (sample SAMN14515903, study PRJNA621661) | algae metagenome | isolation source: Cyanomargarita calcarea GSE-NOS-MK-12-04C and co-occurring heterotrophs from... | place: USA: Grand Staircase Escalante National Monument, Utah | collected 2007-12-30 | reverse complement strand
AAGTCGGCAACAGCCGACTTTGATGGGGAGAAGGTGGCAGCGCGCAGCGCTGACGGATGAGGGGTGGTCGCGGCGTATCCAGTCTATGGGAGCGCTAAATCGGCGGGCTCAGCGCGACCCCTTATCCGTCTCGGCTTCGCCGAGACACCTTCTTCCGCACCAATGTCGGCTGTTGCCGACATTGGCACTTCGGGTTTCCCATCTCGGGCAAGCCCGAGATGGGTGGGAGAAGGAAAGAGTCTGGCACGTCCCTTGCTGCGTAAGACTGGACTTCGACCAGTCTGGAAACACCCGATCAATCGCGGTTGCGGCTTGCGGACTTGCCGTGTCGATGCGATCCGGAACGAGGGCTGAGAAGGCCACATGCTGACCTACTTCGCCAAGCGTATCCTCTACGTGCTGCCCGTCGCCTTCGGCGTCAGCCTGTTCTGCTTCCTGCTGGTCCATATCGCGCCGGGCGACCCGCTGACCTCGGTGCTGCCGCCCGACGCCTCGCAGGCGATGCAGGACGAACTCCGCAAGATCTACGGTTTCGACCGGCCGCTGCCGGTGCAGTTCGGCCTCTGGCTCTGGAAGGCGGTGCAGGGCGATCTCGGCACCTCGATCGCCACGGGGCGTCCCGTCGCGGCGGAGGTCTGGCGGGCCGTCGGCAACACGTTGATGATCGCCTTGCTCGCGACAGTGATCGGATTCCTGCTCGGCTGCTTCTTCGGCTTCGTCGCCGGCTATTTTCGCGGCTCCGTCCTCGACAAGGTCGCGTCGATGCTCGCCGTGCTCGGCGTCTCCGTGCCGCATTACTGGCTCGGCATGGTGTTGGTCATCGTCTTCTCGGTGCAGCTCGGCTGGCTGCCGCCGGGCGGGGCGGGGCCGGGCGGCTCGGCCGCGTGGAAATGGGACTGGGAGCATGTCAGCTACATGATCCTGCCCGCCATCACGATGTCGGTGATCCCGATGGGCATCGTCGCGCGCACAGTGCGCGCGCTCGTCGCCGATATTCTCAACCAGGAATTCGTGCCGGCCCTGCGCGCCAAGGGGCTGATGGATTTCGGCGTGTTCAAGCATGTCGTCAAGAACGCGGCCCCGACCGCGCTCGCCGTGATGGGCCTGCAGCTCGGCTATCTGCTCGGCGGCTCGATCCTGATCGAGACGGTGTTCTCCTGGCCCGGCACCGGCTTCCTGCTCGGCAACGCCATCTTCCAGCGCGATCTGCCGCTGCTGCAGGGCACGATCCTGGTGCTGGCGATGTTCTTCGTCGGCCTGAACGTGCTGGTCGATATCGTCCAGGGGCTGCTCGACCCGCGCGTCAGGAGGCGCTGAACCATGAGCGCGATCACCTCCGAGGCCACGCCGGCCGTCGTCGTGCCGCCACTGGCGAAATCGCCGGGCTACTGGGCCGGCGTCTGGCGGCGCTTCAAGACCGACAGGGTCGCGGTCGCCGCTGGCATCGTCGTTTTGCTGATCATCCTGATGGCGATCTTCGCCGACTATGTCGCGCCTGCCGATCCGACCCGTTCCTCGATGCTGCGGCGGTTGCGTCCGATCGGGACGCCGGGCTATCCGCTCGGCGCAGACGAACTCGGCCGCGACATGCTCTCGCGGCTGATCCACGGCGCCAGGCTCTCGCTCTTCATGGGCGTCGTGCCCGTCTTCGTCGCCTTCTTCCTCGGCTCGGTCATCGGCGTGTCGGCCGGCTTCTTCGGCGGCAGGTTCAACACCATCACCATGCGTACGGTCGATGTGTTCTACGCCTTCCCCTCCGTGCTGCTGGCGATCGCCCTGTCTGGCGCGCTAGGGGCGGGCATCACCAACTCCATGCTCTCGCTGACCATCGTCTTCATCCCGCCGATCGCGCGCATCGCCGAGAGCGTCACCACGCAGGTGCGCAGCATGGACTATGTCGAGGCGGCGCGCGCCAGCGGGGCCAATGCGCTGACCATCATCCGCGTCCATGTGCTCGGCAACGTGCTGGGCCCGATCTTCGTCTATGCGACCAGCCTGATCTCGGTCTCGATGATCCTGGCGTCCGGCCTGTCCTTCCTCGGCCTCGGCACCAAGCCGCCGACGCCGGAATGGGGGCTGATGCTGAACACGCTGCGCACCGCGATCTATGTCCAGCCCTGGGTGGCGGCGCTGCCGGGGGCGGCGATCTTCATCACCTCGATCTCGTTCAATCTCCTCTCCGACGGCCTGCGCTCGGCGATGGATGTGAAGGGCTGACCATGGCGCAAGAAGCCCAACTGGCAACCACGCCCGATCGCGGCGGAGCCGGCACGCCGCTGCTGCAGGCCAAGACCCTGACCAAGCATTTCCCGCTCGGTGGCGGCGCGGTGGTGCGCGCCGTGGACGGCGTCGATTTCGCCGTGCTGAAGGGCGAGACACTTGGCGTCGTCGGCGAATCCGGCTGCGGCAAATCGACGACGGCGCGCGTCGTCATGCAGCTTATCCCGCAGGACAAGGGCGAGATGCTGTTCGACGGCGAAATCGTCGGCGGAACGTCGCTGACTCTCAAGGAATACCGCCGGCAGGCGCAGATGGTCTTCCAGGACAGCTACGCCTCGCTCAATCCGCGCCTGACCATCGAGGACTCGATCGCCTTCGGGCCGACCGTCCATGGCGTCTCCAAGCCCGCCGCGATCCTGAAGGCGCGCGAGCTTTTGACCAAGGTGGGGCTCGATCCGGCGCGCTTCGCCGCACGCTATCCCCATGAGCTGTCGGGCGGCCAGCGCCAGCGCGTCAACATCGCGCGTGCGCTGGCGCTCGGCCCGCGCCTCGTCATCCTCGACGAGGCGGTCTCGGCGCTCGACAAATCGGTCGAGGCGCAGGTGCTCAACCTGCTGATGGATCTGCGCGAGGAATTCGGCCTGACCTACATCTTCATCTCGCATGACCTCAACGTCGTCCGCTTCATCAGCGATCGCGTCATGGTGATGTATCTCGGCGAGGTGGTGGAGATCGGCCCGGTCGACGAGCTCTACGACGATCCGCGCCACCCCTATACCCGCGCGCTGCTCTCGGCGATGCCGTCGATGGACCCCGACAACCGGACGATGGAGGCCCCGCTCGCGGGCGATCCGCCAAATCCGATCAACCCGCCCGATGGCTGCCGCTTCCACCCGCGCTGCCCGCAGGCGCAGACCGTCTGCGCCAGGGTCAAGCCGGTGCTGGCCCGCACCGGGGAGGGCGCGCGCGAGGCGGCCTGCCATATGGAGGTCGCGGGTTCGGGCCACAGCCGCGCCCCGAAACTGGAGAACGCCGCGTGACCGCCCCGCTCGTCAGGATGGAGAACGTCACCGTGCGCTTTCGCGGCGCGCAGGTGGTGCATGCGGTCAACGGCGTCTCGCTGACGCTGGAGGCCGGACAGGTGCTGGGCATCCTCGGTGAATCGGGCTCGGGCAAGAGCGTCACGCTGAAGACTTTGCTGCGGCTGCTCCCCGAGAGCCGCACCGATATCGGCGGCACGGTCGAGGTCGATGGCCGCGACGTGCTGGCGCTGAACCCGCGCGAGCTCGCCGATTATCGCGGCGCGGTCACCTCGATGATCTTTCAGGACCCGGCGCTGGCGCTCGATCCGGTCTATACGGTCGGCGAGCAGATCGCCGAAGCGATCGTCCGCCACGAGAAGGTGTCCCGGAAGGTCGCGATGGCGCGCGCGCTCGAACTGCTGGAGCTGGTGCGCATCCCGTCGCCGGCGCGCCGGCTGAAAGCCTATCCGCATGAGATGTCGGGCGGCATGCGCCAGCGCGCCATGATCGCGCTCGCGCTGGCCGCCAGGCCAAAGCTCCTGCTCGCCGACGAACCGACCACGGCGCTCGACGCCACCGTCCAGATCCAGATCCTGCTGCTGCTGCGCCAGATCCAGCGCGACATGGGCATGGGCATGCTCTTCGTCACCCACGACATCGGCGTCGCCGTCGAGGTCTCGGACCGGCTGGCGGTGATGTATGCCGGGCAGATCGTCGAGACCGGCACGGTGCGCGAACTGCTGCGCGATCCGCGGCACCCCTATACGCGCGGGCTGCTGGCGGCGAACCTGCACGGCGCCAGGAAGGGGGAGCGGCTGGAGGCGATCCCCGGCGCGCCGCCGGCGCTCAACTCCGCACCCGATTCCTGTTCCTTCGCGCCGCGCTGCAAGCACGTCCAGGAGCGCTGCCGCGCCGCGCTCCCCCCGGTCGTCGAACTCGGCGAGGGCAGGGTGGTGCGGTGCATCCTGGCGGAGCCGGCGCTGGCGGCGGCGTAAGGCCGGCGCTCAGAACGCGACCTTGTCGGCGCCCTTGAGCTGCAGCACCTCGCGGGCATAGGCCGGCGTCGCGACCTCGAGCCCCAGCCCCTCGATGATCATCCGCGCCGCCCTGACCTGATCGGCGTTGGACTTCGCCATCTGGCCGGGCCCGAGCCAGAGCGAATCCTCCAGCCCGACGCGCAGGTTGCCGCCCATCGAGACCGCCATCGCCGCGATCGGCAGCTGGTGCCGGCCCGCGCCGAGCACCGACCACTGGTAGTCCTCGCCGAACAGCCGGTCGGCCGTGCGCTTCATATGGATGACGTCCTCGGGATGGGGGCCGATGCCGCCGAGGATGCCGAAGACCGACTGGACGAAGAAGGGCGGCTTGACGAGGCCCTTATCGACGAAATGGGCCAGCGTGTAGAGATGGCCGATATCGTAGCATTCGATCTCGAAGCGCGTGCCGTTCTCGGCGCAGGTCGTCAGGATGTTCTCGATGTCCTGAAAGGTGTTTTTGAAGATGCGGTCTTTAGAGCCCTCCAGATAAGGGCGCTCCCAGTCGTGCTGAAAATCCTTGAAGCGGGCCAGCATCGGGTAGAGCCCGAAATTCATCGAGCCCATGTTGAGCGAGGCGACCTCCGGCTTGAAATGCGCGCAAGGGCCTAGCCGCTCCTCGACGCCCATGGTTGGCGCGCCGCCGGTGGTGATGTTGATCACGGCGTCGCAGCGCTGCTTGATCACCTTCAGGAAGGGCTCGAAGGCGGCGGGCGACTGGTCGGGTTTGCCGGTGACCGGATCGCGGGCATGGACATGGACCAACGCAGCGCCTGCCTCAGCCGCGCCGACGGCGGCGTCGATGATCTCCTGCGCCGTCACCGGCAGATGCGGCGACATGGACGGCGTATGGATCGCGCCCGTCACCGCGCAGGTGATGATGACTTTGCGGTTCCTGGCCATGTGGAGTGTCCTTTCGGTTAGATTATACGTCTGGCCTTCCCACCACCCTCATCCTGAGGAGCGGCCGAAGGCCGCGTCTCGAAGGATGCTCCAGTGTCTCCGGCGTCTTCTGGAGCATCCTTCGAGACGCGCTCCTGCGGAGCTCTCCTCAGGATGAGGGCAGCGGGGTTCATTGCGGCTTGCTGGCCGCCGCGCGCTTATGCGCCTGCAGCGCCGCCAGCCGCGTGTCGCGCCAGTCGCTCAGGCGCTTCACCCGCTCCGCCGATTGCGTGCCCGGCCACTCGCTCATCACGGTCGCGACCGTCTCCGCATCGAACGGGTTGCCGAGGCCCTCGGACGACTTGACCATGCGGTCGAGCGATTCCGAATAGCGCGCGCAATAGTCGGGAATACCGCCGGGCGCGTTCAGTTCGATCGTCTCGAACGGCCCCATGAAGGACCAGCGCAGGCCCAGGCCATCGCGGATCGTCTTGTCGACATCCTCCGCGCTGGCGACGCCCTCGCCGACGAGCCGGAACGCTTCGGCCAGCAGGACGGCCTGCAAGCGGTTGAGCACGAAGCCGGGTTTTTCCTTGCGAAGCGTGATCGGCGCCTGTCCGGCCGCCTCGTAGATCGCCTTCGCCCGCGCGACCACGGCCGGATCGGTCCAGGGCGCGGGCGCAAGCTCGACGATCGGCACGAGATGGGGCGGGTTGACCGGATGGGCGACAAGGCAGCGGGCCCGGCCCGCCAGCGTCTCGCTGAAGACCGAGGCCATGATGAAGGAGGTCGAGGAGGCGAGGATGGTCGACGGCGCGGCGAGCTTGTCCATCTCCGCAAACAGCGCCCGCTTGGCCTCGACGGTCTCGGGCCCGTTTTCCTGCACGAGGTCCGCGCCTGTCAGCGCGTCCGCGAGATCGGCGGCGACGCGGATGCGGGCGAGGCAGCCCGTCGGGTCCTCGACGAGGCCGTGCCCGGCGAGCTCTTCAAGATTGGTCCCGATATGGGCGCGCGCCGCCTCGGCCGCGCCGGGTGCGACGTCGTGCAGCGCGACCGCGAAGCCATGGCTGGCGAAGATGGTGGCCCAGGCGCGGCCGATCAGGCCCGAGCCGACGATGGCGATGGTGGTCATGTGAAGTCTCGGTTGACGGGACAGGCGCGGGGAACCCCTCTCCTGCATCGAAGTCGGCTGTTGCCGACTTCGATCACTTTGAGTGCTGTACTCGGGTATACCCGAGTACAGTGAGAGGGGCAGGGGTGAGGTGACGGACGCTGGACCGGTTGCGTGACACTTTCGAAGCTGAGCAGCGGAGGGGTAGCACTCCATGCGAAGAAGGGCCGACCCCTCACCCCTGCCCCTCTCCCTCCGGGAGAGGGGTTCCTCGCGCTATTATTCGATGAGGCGGTCCTGATCTGCGTCACAGCCACAGCACCTGCCGCCGCAGCGCCAGATCCTGGCTCAACGCCCGCGACGGCCCGGTGTGGACCACCGCGCCGCGCTCCAGCACCACGGTCCGGTCCGACAGCGCCAGCGCCAGATCGAGATGATGGTCGACGATGACGATCGCGATCTCCTGCCTGAGCTTGTCGAAGGCCTCGAACAACTCCTCGACCACGGCCGGGGCCAGCCCCTCGAAGGGCTCGTCGAGCAGCAGCACGCGGGTGTCGCCCGACAGCGCGCGCGCCACCGCCACCATCTGCTGTTCGCCGCCCGAGAGGTAGTCCGCCGGCGAATGCCAGCGCTGCCTGATGCGCGGGAAGAAGGCGAAGATCTTCTCGTCCTCCCAGCGCAGGCCGTTGCCAGTCCGGCGCTTGAGCCGCCCAAGCTCCATGTTGTCCTTGACGCTCATGCCGGCGAAGAGCCCGCGCCCCTGCGGCACATAGGCGACGCCCGCGCGCGCGATCGCGGCCGAGGGCTGTCCGGCGATGTTCTGGCCGGCCAGCGTGATCGTGCCCGCCGCCGGCGGGGCGATGCCGGTGATCGTCTTGAGCAGGGTCGATTTGCCCGCGCCGTTGCGGCCGAGCAGCGCGACGATCTCGTTCTCGTGCAGGTCGAACGAGACCTGCCGCAGGATATGGCTCTTGCCGTAGAAGGTGTCGACGCCGTCGAGGCCGAGGAGAACGCTCTCCCGCGCGGCGCTGACGCGCGGCTTTTCGGCGAGCGCATGCGCGCCCGAGCCGATATAGACCGCCTGCACCTGCGGCGACGAGCGAGCGTCCTCGACCGTGCCGTCGACCAGCACCGCGCCCTCGTTCATCACCGTGACATGGTCGGCGATGGCGAAGACGCGGTCGATGTCGTGCTCGACCAGCAGCACCGGCAGGTCTTTCGAGATCGACTTGATCAGGTTGCCGACGCGCTCGCGCTCGGCTGCCGCCAGCCCCGCCAAGGGCTCGTCGAGCAGCAGCACGCGCGGTTTCGTCGCCAGCGCGAGCGACATGTCGAGCAGGCGCTGGCCGCCATAGCTCAGCGAGCCGGCCTCGGCGGTCTCGATGCCGCGCAGTCCCATCGTGTCGATCACGGTCGTGGTCTGCGTGTTGACCTCGGCGAGCGATCCGGCCGCGCGCCAGAAACCGAAGCGCTCGGAGGCGCGCGCCTGCACCGCGAGGCGCACATTCTCCTCGACCGAAAGCGTCGGGAACAGGTTGGTGATCTGGAAGGCCCGGCCGATGCCGGCCTGCGTGATCGCTTCGGGAGTCATGCCGCCGATCTGGCGCTCGCGAAGATGCACCGTGCCGCGATCGGGCGGGAACAGGCCCGAGATCAGGTTGAAGGCCGTGGTCTTGCCCGCGCCGTTGGGGCCGATCAGCGCATGCAGCCGCCGGTCGCGCAGCTGCAAGTCGACGCCCTCGACCGCCTTGATGCCGCCGAAGCTCTTGGCGAGGCCGGTCGCGGTGAGGATCACGCCGTCGCCGGCGTCGGACGGCTTCATGAAGTCCGGCAGCGTCACCGTGCCTGCCTTGCGATCCGCCATGGCGGCGTCGCCGGCGACCTTCTTTCGGAATGGCGCCAGCAGGCGCTCGGCCACCCCGACGAGCCCGGTCGGCGAGAAGACGATGAAGGCGACGAAGAGCAGCCCGAACCAGAACAGCCAGTTCGGCGTCATGCTGGAGAGGTAGTCGCGAAAAATTACGAAGAAGAGCGCGCCCAGCGCCGGCCCCAGAAACGACCGCATGCCGCCGATCACGACCATGGCCAGCAATTCGCCCGAGAACGCGACCGAGATCGGCTCGGCCGAGGTCATGCGGTTGTTGAACAGCAGCAGCGAGCCGGCAAGCCCGGTCAGGGCCGCCGAGAGCGTGAAGGCGATCAGCTTGTAGCGGTCGGTCGCATAGCCGAGGAAACGGGCGCGCTGCTCGTTCTCGCGGATCGCCACCAGCACCGTGCCGACCGGCGAACGGTGGAAGCGCCAGAGCCCGTAGACGACGCAAAAGCCGATCGTCGCGACGAGGATGTAGAAGGGCAGGGCGACCTCGAAATCGACGCCGAGGAAGAGCGGCCGCTTGATGCCGCCGAGTCCGTCCTCGCCGCCGGTCACCGCCGTCCAGCGGAAGGCGACCGAATAGGTCATCGCCGCCAGCGCCAGCGTCAGCAGCGAGAAATACACGCCCTTGCGGCGCAGGATCAGCGCGCCGAAGGCAAAGGCGATCAGGCCGACGAACAGCACCGCCAGCAGGATCGGCAGGGCGAACTGTCCCGGCAGCCAGTTGCGCTGGATCAGCCCGGCTGCATAGGCGGCGAGCCCGAACCAGGCGCCATGGCCGAAGGAGACCAGCCCGGTCGCGCCGACCAGTATGTTCAGCGCCATGCAGGCGATGGCGAAGACCACGACCTCGGTCGCGGATGTGGTGCCGAGCCCGATCACATCCATCAGGAAGGGCAGGGCGATCAGGCCTGCGGCGGCGATGAGGAGCGGCGCGTGGTCGCGCTGGGAGGGGGTCATGACGCTCACTCGAACCGCTGGATGCGTTCGCCGAAGAGGCCGCGCGGGCGGAACAGCAGCACGAGCAGCATCATCAGGTAGATCACGGCCGTCGACCATTGCGGGTAGCCGAGCCCGATGGTGACGCCCTTGACCACGCCGACCATCAGCGCCGCCACGACCACGCCCCAGAACGAGCCCAGCCCGCCGATGACCACGACGACGAAGGCCGGCGTGATGATCTCCTGCCCTATTGCCGGATGGATCGAATAGATCGGCGCGAGCAGCACGCCTGCCAGCCCCGCCAGTCCGATCCCGATGCCGGCGACCGCGACCATGTAGGGCTGCAGCGAGATGCCGAGCGCGCCGACCATGTCGGGATTCTGCACGCCGGCGCGGACGACGCGGCCGAAGGCGGTGCGCTGGAGCAGGAACCACAAGGCCGCCACGCAGGCGACCGCGACCAGCAGCAGCATCGCCCGGTAGCGCGAATAGATGAAGTCGCCGACGAAGATCTGGCCGCGCAGTGCTGGCGGGATCGAAAAGGACAGCGGCGGCGCGCCGAAGATCATGCGAAGGCTCTGCTCGGCGACCATGGCGAGCCCGAAGGTCAGCAATAGCGAGAGGATCGGGTCCGAGCGGTAGAAGCGCTGGAACAGGCCGCGCTCGACGACGATGCCGATCAGCGCCACCAGCACAGGCGAGGCGACCATCGCGCCGCCAAAACCGATATGGGGCGCGAGCAGGATCGTGAGATAGGCCCCGATCGCGTAGAACGCCCCATGCGCCAGGTTGACGATGCCGCCGAGCGAGAAGATCAGCGACAGCCCCAGCGCGATCAGGAGGTAATAGACCCCGTCGAGCAGTCCGTTCAGCACCTGCTGGATGAAGAGGGTGAGCAAGGCAAGGCTTTCGATTGGGAATTGCTGCTGTGAAACACGCCGTCATGCTCGGCCTTGTGCCGAGCATCCACGTCTTGGTCACGACACGCGACGAGGCAAGACGTGGATGGTCGGGACAAGCCCGACCATGACGGGATGGGGTATCAACGGAGCAAGGTCGCGACGACCTCCTCACGCCATCTTGCACACCGCCTCGTCGCCGGTCGTGGCGATCACCTCAAGGCTCTCGCCGGGACCCGGCACCGGGGCCGATGAGGTGAACAGGTCCCACTGGTTCTTGACCTGCGCGGCGGGCAGGGCGGTGACCGTATACATCTCGTGCATGAACTGGTGGTCCGAGGCGCGGAAATAGCCTTCGCGCGTCTTCATCACGTCGAACTTCGCGCCCTTCTCCCAATGTTCCATGATCTTGGCCGTATCGGTGCTCTTCAGCTCGTTCATCGACTGGGCCATGATCTTCATGATGCAGTAGTCGCCCCAGGCCTGGTTCTCGGGCGGTTTGCCGTATTTCTTGGTGAAGGCGGCGACGAATGCCTTGGTCTTCGGCGTGTCGATCAGATGGTGCCAGACAACCGGCCAGACGCCGCCGAAATTGTCCTTGCCCGCCGCCCAGGCCAGCGCGGTGTCGAAGCCGAAGCCGGCGACCGGGAAGGTCAGGCCGAACTCGGAATACTGCTTGAGGAAGTTGGTGATCTGGTTGCCGGCGAGGTTGGAGATCACGAGGTCGGGCTTGGCCGCCCTGATCTCCAGCAGCAGGGCGGAGAAGTCCGTCGCGTCGGTCGGCACCAGCTTGTCGGCTGCGAACTGGCCGCCATTGGCCTCCATGAAGCGCTTGGCGACCTTGAGCAGGTCATGGCCGAAGGCGTAGTCGGCGGTCAGCGAGAACCATTTCTTGCCCTTGACCAGCCCTTGCGCCATCAGCGAACGGCCGCAGGTTTTTACATACATCGAGTTCTGGCTCTCGATGTGGAACATGTATTTGTTGCAGCTCTCGCCGCGCAGCGCGTCGGAATTGCCGCCGGTGTTGACGTAAAGCGTCTTGGTGCGGTTCGCCACCTGCGCGATCGTCAGGCACGACGCCGAGGAAATCTCGCCGAGCAGACAGGCGACCTTGTCGCGCTCGACCATGCGCTCGGCCTTGGTCGAGGCGGTCTGCGGATTGACCGAATCCTCTTTAAGCACGTCGAGCTTGCGGCCCATGATGCCGCCGGAGGCATTGATCTCCTCGACCGCGAGATCAACCGCCATCACGGCGAACTCGCCGAGCGGCCCGAGGAAGCCGGTGCGGGGCGTCAGATGGCCGAAGCGGATCGCGTCCGGAGTCTGAGCCAGGATCAGCGAGGGGCTTGCGATCAGCCCGGTCGCCGCGCCTGCGCCAAGGCCGGCCAGCGCCTGCCGGCGCGAGATGCGAGACGATTTGATGATCCCTGACATGACGTTCCTCCCAGAACGGTGCGCCGCGCCTGTGGCGTCGGCTGGTCTTGGCCAGCGGTCTGATGCCGCTTGTCGTGATCTGTGATCACAGTTAGGTTGGCAGACATGATCGCCCCTGTCCAGCCCCTGCCGGCGCTTCCCCGCACGACCGCGATCGTCCGCGAGACCGGGCTGCGCGACGCCTCCGCGCTCGACGATGTCGGGCTGCTGGCGCGCGAGACGCTGGGCGAGCGCGTCACCGCCGAATTGCGGGCGCTGCTGGTCGCCGGCCGGCTCGCGCCGGGCGAAAAGCTCTCTTTGCGCCGCGTCGCGGAAGCGCTCGGCGTCTCGATGATGCCGGTGCGCGAGGCGGTGAGCCGGCTCGCCGCCGACAGGGCGCTGGAGGTCCTGCCGGGCCGGGCGGTGCGGGTGCCGGTGCTGACGCTGGAGCAGTTCCGCGAACTGACGCGTCTGCGCCTCGTCGTCGAGGGCTTTGCCGCCGAGGAGGCCGCGCGGGTGGCGAGCGAAGAGCAGATCGCACATGTCGCCCGGCACGAGGCCATCTTCGCTGAGGCCGCCAATGCCGATCCGCCGCGCAGCGCCGACGGCGTCGCCGCCAATCGCGACCTGCATTTCGCCATCTACGAGGCCGCCAACATGCCGGCGCTGGTCGAGATGATCGAGCGGCTCTGGCTCAAGGCAGGCCCCATCCTCAACATCGACATGCGCCACGAGCCGATACGGCTGAAGGGTGGCAACGCCGTGCAGGCCCATGCCGCGCTGCTCGACGCGCTGCGGCGCCGCGATCCCGCCGCCGCGCGCGCGGCGCTCGAAAGCGACATCAGGGCCGCCGCCGCCCATATCGAAAGCACCGGCCGGCTGGCCGATTAAGCGAAGAACCGGGAGAGAGACGATGGACCTTCAGATCAAGGGCCTGCGCGTGCTGGTCACGGCCGGCGCGAACGGCATCGGCCGGGCCACGGCGCGCGCCTTCGCGGCGGAGGGCGCGAAGGTCCATATCTGCGACGTCGATACCGCGGCGCTGGCCGAGATGGCCCAGAGCGATCCGGCCATGACGCAGTCGGTCTGCGACGTCTCGGACCGGATGGCGGTGGCGCGATTGATGGACGATGCGCTGGCTGCGCTTGGCGGGCTCGACTGCCTCGTCAACAATGCCGGCATCGCCGGGCCGACCGGCCGCGTCGACGAGATCGACCCCGCCGACTGGGATTCATGCGTCGCCATCGACCTGACCGGGCAGTTCAACTGCACGCGGCTGGCGGTCCAGCATCTCAAGCAGTCGAAGAACGCCTCGATCATCAACCTGTCGAGCCAGGCCGGCAAGCACGGCTTTCCGCTGCGCTCGCCCTATGCGGCCGCGAAATGGGGCGTGATCGGCTTCACCAAGGCGCTTTCGGCCGAGCTCGGCGAATTTGGCATCCGCGCCAACGCGATCTGCCCCGGTCTGGTCGAGGGCCCGCGCATCCAGAGCGTCATCGCCAACAAGGCCCGCAGCTTCAACGTCTCGCATGAGGAGATGACGGAGCGGCTGTTCGCCGGCGTTTCCATCAGGCAGTTCGTCGATCCTGCTGATATCGCGAAGCAGATCGTGTTTCTGGCCTCTCCCTTCGCGAAGACGATCTCGGGGCAGGAGATTTCGGTCTGCGGTGATACGCGCATGCTGGCGTGAGGGGTTTCCGCCTCTCTCGGCGTCGTCCCGGACAAGCGGCGAAGCCGCGCCGATCCGGGACCCATTCCTGAACCGTTCCGGAGTGGGTCCCGGGTCTTCGCTACGCTACGCCCGGGACGACACGCTGGGAGGAAGAACCGAATTCATCCCTCCAGCCGCGTTCCCAGCCGCCCGGCAAGGTCCTGGATGTACTGCCACGCCGTGCGGCCCGAGCGCGAGCCGCGCGTCGTCGCCCATTCCAGCGCCTCCTGGCGCAGCGTTTCGGGTTCGATCGCGAGCCCGAAATGGCCGACATAGCCGTCGATCATCGAGAGATATTCGTCCTGGCTGCATTTGTGGAAGCCGAGCCAGAGCCCGAACCGGTCCGACAGCGAGACCTTCTCCTCGACCGCCTCGCCGGGATTGATCGCGGTCGAGCGCTCGTTCTCCATCATCTCGCGCGGCAGGAGATGGCGGCGGTTCGAGGTGGCGTAGAACACGACATTGTCGGGCCTGCCCTCGACGCCGCCGTCGAGCGCAGCCTTCAGCGACTTGTAGGAGGTGTCCTGCCCGTCGAAGGAAAGATCGTCGCAGAAGACGATGGCGCGGTGCGGATCGGGGCGCAGCAGCCCCATCAGACCGGGGAGTCCCTCGATGTCCTCGCGATGGATCTCGATAAGCTTGAGCGGAAGCGTCTCGCCTTTGAGCCGCGTGTTGGTGTCGGCATGGACCGACTTGACCAGAGACGACTTACCCATGCCGCGCGCGCCCCACAACAGCACGTTGTTGGCCGGCAGGCCGCGCGCAAAACGCTCGGTGTTCTCGGCCAGCGTGTCGCGGACCCGGTCGACCCCGCGCAGCAGCGAGAGCGCGACGCGATTGACCTTCGCGACGGGCGCAAGCTCGGCCCCGGCCGGATGCCAGACGAAGGCATCGGCTGCGGTCAGGTCGGCGGGCTTGCGCGCGGGTGGCGCGAGGCGCTCCAGCGCGCCGGCGATCCGGAGCAGGGTCTGCAGGGTGAGGTCGTCTGTCGGTGCGGTCGTCATGGGTCTCGTCGGCATGATCTCTTGAACATGATCTCTTGGCATGATCTTGGGCCGATCATGCCTCGGCCATTGCGCGAATGCCGCCAAGCTCATAGGTGATGGCGTAGCAGCGGTCCATCGGTCATGACCGAAGGGCCTGCCGCGATTGATTTACCGGCGTTGCTGGCTATAGTCCGCGCGCTTTTCTAGGCCTGCCGAAACGCAAGGTCTGACGACATAAACGCCGCGAGCCGCGGCCGGTGGCGCTTTGCGCCGTCGACAGGAAGGAGCCCTTTCGTGATCACCCCTGCTTTTGCTCAAGGAGCCGGCGGCGGCTCCACCGACGTCCTGATGTCGCTGGTGCCCTTCGTCCTGATCTTCGTGATCATGTGGTTCCTGATCATCCGGCCGCAGCAGAAGCGGGTGAAGGCGCATCAGGAGATGATCAAGAACGTCCGGCGCGGCGATACGGTCATCACGGCCGGCGGCATCGTCGCCAAGGTCACCAAGGTGACCGACGACGCCGAGCTCGAAGCCGAGATCGCCGAGGGCGTGAAGGTCAAGCTCGTCAAGGGCATGATCACCGACGTCCGCACCAAGGGCGAGCCCGTCAAGAGCTGAAGATCGTACCGGCCCGGACGGGCCGGTACGCGATAAACAGGGCTTTATCCGCAAATGCTTCGTTTCCAGGCCCGCAAGGTCATCGTCGTCCTGCTCGTGCTGTTCTTCGGCTGCGGGCTTGCTTTGCCGAACCTGTTCTCGTCCGAGACACGCAGCGCGATCGAGCGCGGGGCGCCGTCCTGGATTCCGAAGTTCCTGCTGCCGACCAGAGCGGTTGTGCTTGGGCTCGACCTGCAGGGCGGCTCGCATGTCCTGCTCGAGATCGACCGCGCCGACCTCGTCCGCAGCCAGGTGATCCAGCTTCGCGACGATCTGCGCGCCAGGCTGCGCGAGGAACGCATCTCCTTCCAGGGCGGCATCGGCGTGACCGCGCGCGGCGTGCAGGTCCGCGTGCCCGAGGCCGCCGACCGGGCGAAGCTGCTGCCGAGGCTGCGCGAACTGGCGCAGCCGGTCGGCACGCTCGGCGCCTTCGGGCCGTCCGGCAACATGACGATCGAGGTGACCGAGCAGCCCGACGGCCTGGTCCAGATGATCCTGACCGAGGCCGGCGCCAACGAGCGCGTCCGCCGCGCCGTCGAGCAGGCCATGGAGGTGCTGCGCCGCCGCGTCGACGCGCTCGGCACGACGGAGCCCAACATCCAGCGCCAGGGGCTCGACCGCATCCTCGTCCAGGTGCCGGGCCTGCAGGACCCGCAGCGCCTGAAGGACATCCTCGGCCAGACCGCCAAGCTCCAGTTCCGCATGGTCGCCGACAATCAGGGCGGCGACGTCGACATGCTGCCGTCGCAGGATGCCGGCGGGTCGCTCGTACCGGTCGAGCGTCGCGTCATCGTCGAGGGCGAGGACCTGATCGATGCGCAGCCCGCCTTCGATTCGCGGACCTCGCAGCCGATCGTCAATTTCCGCTTCAACATCCGCGGCGCGCAGCGCTTCGGCCAGGCGACGACCGAGAATCTCGGCCGCCCGCTCGCCATCGTGCTCGACAACAAGGTGATCTCCTCTCCCGTCATCCAGTCGCCGATCACCGGCGGCTCGGGCCAGATCTCCGGCAATTTCACCGTCGAATCGGTCAACAATCTCGCCATCCTGCTGCGCGCCGGCGCGTTGCCGGCCAAGATGACGATCGTCGAGGAGCGCACCGTCGGCCCCGGCCTCGGCGCGGATTCGATCCAGGCCGGCACGGCGGCCACCCTGATCGCGACGGTGCTGGTGATCCTCTACATGATCGGCACCTATGGCACGTTCGGGCTCATCGCCTCTGTCGCGCTGGTTGTCCATGTCTGCCTGATCTTCGGCCTGATGTCGGCGCTGGGCGCGACGATGACGCTGCCCGGCATCGCCGGCATCGTCCTGACCATCGGCACGGCGGTCGATTCCAACGTGCTGATCTACGAGCGCATGCGCGAGGAATCGCAATCTGGCCGCAGCCTCGTCTCGGCGCTGGAGGCGGGCTTTACGCGGGCTTTCGCCACCATCATCGATTCCAACGTCACCATGCTGATCGCGGCGGTGGCGCTGTTCACGCTCGGCTCCGGCCCGGTGCGCGGCTTCGCGGTCGTCTTCATCCTCGGCATCCTGACCACGGTGATCACGGCTGTGACGCTGACGCGGATGCTGATCGCGCTATGGTATCGCTGGGCCAAGCCCAAAGCTCTTCCTTTCTGACGCAGAGCCAACCCTTTTCAGGAGAAAAGCGCATGCGTCTGCTTCGCATCGTTCCCGACAACACCAAATTCAAGATCGTCAAGTGGCGGCGCCTGAGCTACCCGTTCTCGGCCGCCTATTCGATCCTGGTGCTGGTGCTGTTCCTGACCGTCGGCCTCAATTTCGGCATCGACTTCCGGGGCGGCACGCTGATCGAGATGCAGTCCAAGGCCGGCCGGCCCGACATCGCGCAGGTTCGCACCACCGCAAACGGGCTGGGCTTCGGCGAGGCCGAGGTCCAGGAATTCGGCTCCGCCGGGGAGATCTCGATGCGCTTCGCCCTGCAGCCGGGCGGCGAGCCGGCCCAGCAGCAGGTCGTCGTCAAGGCGCGCGAGGCCTTCGCGCAAACCTATGATTTCCGCCGCGTCGAGACCGTCGGTCCGCGCGTCTCGGGCGAACTCGTGCAGGCCGGCACGCTCGGCGTCGTTCTCGCCATCGTCGGCGTGCTGATCTATCTCTGGTTCCGCTTCGAGATGCAGCTCGCCATCGGCGCGATTCTCGGCACGCTGCACGATATCGTGCTGACGATCGGGTTCTTCCTGATCACGCAGCTCGAATTCAACCTGACCTCGATCGCGGCGATACTCACCATCGTCGGCTATTCGCTGAACGAGACCGTGGTGGTGTTCGACCGCACGCGCGAATTGCTGCGCCGCTACAAGACCATGTCGATCCCCGACCTGCTCGACCTGTCGATCAACACAACGCTGTCGCGCACAGCGATCACCTCGACCACGACCGTGCTGGCGCTGGTCGCGCTGGTGATCTTCGGCGGCACGGCGATCGAGGGTTTCGCGCTGGTGATGCTGTTTGGCGTCATCGTCTGCACCTATTCGGCGATGTTCGTCTCGACCCCGGTGCTGCTCTATCTCGACATCCGCGCCGGCCGGCTCGACCATGCCGAGGACAAGGCCCTGAGCCCGGTCAAAGCGAAGGCCTGAGTGGCCCTGTTCGACGGCTTCGTGCCCGGCCGGCACCAGCTCGACGCCTTCGGGGCCGGCGGCTTCCGTTTCGCGGGGATGAGCCATCGCGGCTCGATCCTGGCGACGCCCGCCGGCATCCGGATCTGGCCGGTGACGGCGTTTTCGCAGATCGGAGCCGAGAGCCTCCAGCCCGTGCTCGACGAGGCCGACGCGATCGACTTCCTGCTGATCGGCGCCGGCGCCGATATCGCCTTTATCCCGGCAGCCCTGCGCGAGCGCTTCCGCGAGGCGGGGATCACCATCGAGGGCATGGCGACGGGCGCGGCGGCGCGGACCTACAACGTCCTCGTGGCCGAGGACCGGCGCGTCGCCGCCGCCCTGATCGCCGTGGACTGAACGCGCGCCCGCCATCTCGATCAGGCGTAGCCAGCGGCGTTCTCCTTGGCCTAGACTGGCCGGCGGAACGGGGCAGAACCGCTGCTATCGCCGAAGGCGCATCGATGCCGCAGACGACGAAGACCGATGACCGCCGCGTCGCCGCGCCGCTCGCGCTGCACGAGGCCTATTCGCATTGCGCCACGCTGATCCGCGAGCACGACCACGACCGCTACATCGCGACGCTCTATGCGCCGGAATCGCAGCGGCCGGCGCTGTTTGCGCTCTATGCCTTCAGCCATGAGATCGCCCGCATCCGGGCACTGGTCAGCGAGCCGCTGCCGGGCGAGGTCCGGATGCAGTGGTGGCGCGACCTGCTCGAAGCCGAGGCCAAAGGCAAGCCGGAGGGCAAGGCGGATGACAAGGCCGAGACCGGAGACGGGGAGGGGGGCGAGCTGCAGGCGCACCCGGTCGCAGCCGCCCTGCTCGACGCGATCGCGCGCTACCGCCTGCCGATCGCGCCGCTGACCGGGCTGATCGAGGCCCGCATCTTCGACCTCTACGACGACCCGATGCCGCGCCTGTCCGACCTCGAAGGCTATGCCGGGGAGACCGCGAGCGCGCTGATCCGGCTCGCCTGCCTGGTGCTCGCCAATGGCCGCGACCCGGGCGGCGCGGCCGCCTGCGGCCATGCCGGCGTCGCCTTCGCGCTGGCCGGGCTGATGCGGGCGTTCCCGTGGCACTCGGCCGCGGGCCAGGTCTACATCCCCGCCGACATCCTTGGCCGCAACGGCGTCACCCGCGACGACATCGTGCGCGGGCGCGGCGGGCCGGGCCTGCACTACTCGCTGAAGGAACTGCGCGAGATCGCCCGCGCCCACCTCAAGAAGCTGCGGAGCCTGCGCGAAACCGTGCCGCCGGCGGCGGCGCCCGCCTTCCTGCCCGTGGCGCTGGTCGAGCCCTATCTGCGCGCGATGGAGCGGCCGGGCTACGATCCCTACCGCACCATCATCACCCTGCCGCCCTGGCGGCGGCAATGGACGATCTGGCGCGCGGCGCGGGCGGCGCGCTGACGGGCGACGCGCGGAAAACCCCGCCGGCTTTTCGCCGCGAGGGTTTCCGGCAGTCCATGTGCGTATTCCCAAGGGGGATGCGCGGGGTCCGGGCGGCGTCGCAGTCGACGGCTGCGTGCCGATGTCGATGTCGAGTCGAAGTGTCGAGCAGCGCCATCTGGCCACTGCCCGGGCCCCGCGCGCGGTTCTCTGTCACGTCCTCGTCGCTTGAGAGTCCGGCGAAGGACCCGTCCC
>JAESGD010000146.1_pt1 | contig 20245 bp, 12 predicted proteins | sample 9269581 | NCBI WGS metagenome assembly JAESGD01 (sample SAMN14515903, study PRJNA621661) | algae metagenome | isolation source: Cyanomargarita calcarea GSE-NOS-MK-12-04C and co-occurring heterotrophs from... | place: USA: Grand Staircase Escalante National Monument, Utah | collected 2007-12-30 | reverse complement strand
TTGGTTGTGGGACAGAGCAGATGTCCAGTAATCCAATAGCCCGTGAGGAGTCGGAACCTGAAAGGGTAAACGAAACTCACGCAGTGAGTTGGAACCCCCCGGATTTATCCGTGGGGTGAGTTCAGTCACCAGATTTGGGTATGCGATCGCCTAGTAGAACTCTCAACCCGTGAGTTTAGCATGATCGAAACTTTTGTCCGTCAGCCTAAGCAAGTTATCAGTCGAGAGCAGCTATTAAGTAAAGTCTGGGGTTATAACTACGACCCTAGTTCCAATATCGTCGATGTTTATGTCGGATATCTGCGGAAAAAGTTAGGGAGTCAGTTGATTGAAACCATTAGGGGAACTGGCTATCGTCTTCTAACATGAGAAAAGTCTCATAAATATTGAATTGGCAATTGGTCTAGTCTAGAGTTAAATCATTAAGCGGTCAGCAAAGTAAATAATTAGGATGCTTCAAAACAATAGAGGCATTCGGAATTTTGAACTAGGCTAACTTCTTAATAACCAGAGAGGATTGTACAGGCACTTGTGAATTAACCGTAATTTTTTCTTTCTTCGGTAAAAAATCAAGTTTTGCTCCAAATCCTCACTCTTTATTTCCCTGTAGAACTCTTGAGGACAAAAACATGAAAGACGTAAGTAAGAGAACTCTTTTAGTTGAAATAACTCCTGAAGAAGCTGTTGCTATCAATGGTGGTGGTGGCTACAAAAAAGATAAGTACGACAAGTGGAAGAAGTACGACAAGTACGATAAGTATGACAAGTACGATAAGTATGACAAGTGGAAGAAGTGTTAGTAAAACAAAGGTCTACTCTAAGCGCACTGCATAGCTTCTTATCCCAATCGGTGTGCTGTCTACCCTATCTCTCCTTAGCTCACTAGCCATACAAGTCTGATGCTGTGAAATTCAGATTGATGGAATCTAGAGCGATGCTGTGTATGTCTACGGCTTTAGCCGTATCGCAGTGTTTAAGCAAAAAAAACCGTCAACCAGCGACGGGAGAAAATGAACTTTTTAGGCAGGGCATTAGCTCTGCCATTTTTTGTGCTTTCATGTTTTAAGAGTTAGTTTTTAACTATGAAATATCAGAATATTTTACAGCAAAACGAAGAAGATTGCGGTGCTGCTTGTCTTGCTTCTATTGCTAAACATTACGGACGGACATTTACGATTAACCACATCCGTGAAGCTGTAGGAACTGGTCAGCTAGGAACTACAATGTTGGGTTTGATTCGTGGCTCAGAAACACTGGGGTTTAATGCCAGAGGTGTTAAAGCTGACCCGGAAATCCTCGACGAGATTAATGAAATACCTCTGCCTGCAGTTATTTATTGGAAAGGCTGTCATTACGTTGTTTTCTATGGACAACAAGGTAGAAAATACATCATTGCCGATCCATCTGTGGGTATCCGTTACCTCTCTAAAAAAGAGCTCTTAGAAAACTGGACAAAAGGGGTAATGCTCTTAGTCGAGCCAGATCCAGCCCGGTTTTTTGCCCAAATAGATGATGATATTAGCGGCTTTTGGCGTTTCTTAAAACCCGCTTGGAATTATCGGGGTATTTTGTCTGAGGCACTGCTAATTAACCTCGTTTTGGGTATTTTGTCCCTCGCTTTACCCTTTCTGATTCAGATTCTCACCGATGATGTTTTAGTCCGAGGAGATAATCAGTTACTTGCAGGTATAGCGATCGCTGTCTTTTTGATGCAGTTGTTGAGCAGCAGTTTACAGTTGGTACAATATAATCTTATCGCCCATTTTGCCCAACGGTTGGAATTGGGGCTAGCTCTGGAATTTGGACGAAAAATTCTCCGCTTACCTCTTTCGTATTATGAATCTCATCGCAGTGGCGAAATTGTCAGTCGTCTGCGAGATATTGAAGAAATTAACCAGCTAGTTTCCCAAGTTGTTGTTAGTTTGCCCAGCCAATTTTTTATTGGAGTTGTGTCCTTGAGTTTAATGCTGTTCTACAGTGGTAAGCTGGTTATTTTTTCCTTAGTTATTGCAGTTTTGATGACATTATCAACAGTAATTTTATTACCTACATTGAGGCAAAGAATTCGCAAATTATTAGTCCTAGAAGCGGAAAATCAAGGTATTTTAGTCGAAAGTTTTAAAGGCGCACTCACTGTAAAAACAACAACCGCTGCTCCACAGTTTTGGCAAGAATTTCAAGCTCGTTTTGGACATTTAGCTAATGTTAACTTTAGCACAACTCAAATTCAAATTATCAACAGAACTTTTTCTATACTAGTTTCTAGTATTGGGAGTGTCTCCCTGCTCTGGTTTGGCAGTAGCCTTGTGATTAACAAAGAATTAAGCATAGGTCAACTGCTGGCATTTCAAAGCATGAATGATAATTTTTTATCATTCCTCACTATTTTAGTCCAATTTTTTAATGAATATATTCGTGCAAATACAGCAGTTGAACGTCTTACAGAAATCATTGATGCTACACCAGAAAACCCAAATCTTAGCCAAAAGCCTTTTGCCCAAATTCCTGATAATATTGACATTATTTGTACCAATCTTAACTTTCACCACGCTGGCAGAATAGACTTATTAGAAGATTTTTCTGTGACGATTCCTGGAGGGAAAGTTACTGCTCTCATTGGTAAATCTGGCTGTGGTAAAAGTACCCTAGCAAAACTAATTGCAGAGTTATATATTCTCCAATCTGGTAATATTCGCTTTGGTATCTACAACCAACAAGATTTATCTCTTGATTGTCTCCGTCAGCAAGTTGTCCTTGTTCCTCAAGAACCGCACTTTTGGAGTCGTTCGATAATTGAAAATTTCCGCTTAGGTGTTCCCAATGCTACCTTTGAACAAATTGTTAAAGCTTGCCAAATTGCCGAAGCCGATAGTTTTATCAGCAAACTGCCTGAAAAATATCAAACAGTTTTAGGTGAATTTGGCGCTAATATTTCTGGTGGACAACGGCAAAGATTAGCCATAGCACGTGCTATTGTCACCAATCCACCAATCTTGATTTTAGATGAATCAACTGCTGGACTTGACCCCGTAAGTGAAGCGCAAGTTCTAGAAAAACTATTATTTTACCGTCAAGGCAAAACTACCATTATTATTAGCCATCGTCCTAGAGTTATCGAGCGTGCCGATTGGGTTGTGCTGCTAGATAATGGTAAGTTGAAACTGGAAGGTACTCTTTTAGAGTTGCGCGGACAGCCCGGTGAGCATTTAGATTTTTTAATTCCTTAATAACAATTGGTAAGCATTTTATTAAGTTTCTACAGCAAATTCCATAGGGTCTATGTCCCAATTTACAAATGATGTTGAAGTAAGGACCGAAGTTGGAAGAAGGAATAGCTAATAAAAATGCGCGTTCGTAAGTTTAGAGCTTCAGTAAAAAAAAAGATGTTTTTCGAGTCCTTTGTAGCGCGTTCACGTAGTGTCTCGCAGAGAAGAAAAACAGTGTCCTTGTTTCAATCCCACATGAGTGCTCATGTGGGTACTTCTTCCTTTTTTCTTCTTTCTTCGTGAACCAGGAAATTGCTGAACGTGTATGTTTATTTGCGCAACTTAGTACATAAACCACATATTTATCATTTTCTTAAGTGATGAAAGTTACCATAAAATAAAACCATTATTTCTAGTCCATTTTAATGGACTTCTGCTATTAGACAGGGACTTATAGTCCCTGGCGGGTAGGGATGTTAATCGATTTCACCAAGTAGTAGCAGTGATGATTTTGACATTCTTTTTGAGAGCAGCAAATTATTCGTTACCCAATTAAATCGGCACGGGGTTTAAAGGTTTCAATCTGCCGCAATTTTTCGTAAAGTTCCCGTTCTTCTGGACTAATAGTTTTCGGGGTAACTATCTGAATTTCGACTAATTGGTCACCACGTTTACTACCTTCCAAGGGATAACCCTTATTTGCCAACCTCAATCTTTGACCCGATCGAACCCCTGGGGGAATAGTCATTTTCACCGGTCCGTCAAGGGTTGGTGCTTCCACCTGTCCACCCAAAACTGCTTCGCTGGGAGTAACGGGTACATGGCACAAAACATTAGAACCTTCTATTTTAAATACAGGATGAGGATCGACAGTAATTTTTAAGTATAAATCGCCACCAGAAATGCCTTGATTTCGCAAGCGGATGGTTTGACCTGTGACCATCCCTGAAGGCATATTTACTTCTAGCGATCGCCCATCTTCTAAGCGAATTCTTTCTAAACCACCTTGATAAGCTTTTTCTAAAGGTATAGTTAACCTCGCTTCAATATCTCGACGTGGTGCTTTGGGTGGGTTTTTAGGGACTGTATATTGAACTTGTGTTTTGGGGGAACGAAATGGGTCGTTGTTGGCATCATTCGACCGGGTATTTGTCCGAGAATCTTTAACACCAATAACTTCATTAATAAAGGTAGTAAAATTAGGATAATCGGCTGGATTAACGTCGGGGTTGCTGCGACCGTTAGCACCATTGTTCGAGCTTCTATCCTTTGCGGGCTGTTTTCCTCCGGGAAAGCCTTTTTGCTTCCAAAAACGGCTAAACTGGTCATATTGCGCTCGTTTGGCTGGATCGGAAAGAATTCCATAAGCCTCACCGATCGCCTTAAATTTTTCCTCTGCTTCTTTGTTTCCGGGATTGAGGTCGGGGTGATACTGCCGTGCTAACTTCCGATAAATCTTTTTTATGTCTTCAATCGAGGCATCTTTAGACACTCCCAACATTTCATAGTAATCGCGAAAATCCTGCAAGTTCTGCATAGTGTCAGTTGTAATTGAAATTTGAGATTTAAAATGCTAATGGTACATGGATTAGATATTAGTTAACTGTTAACTGCCAACTGCTAACTGTTAACGGTTAACTATATACTTTTAACTTTTACTAATTACCCATTACCCTTTTCGGAATTTCCGAACAATTTTAGTCTGATGAATCATGGCGGCTGACGGGATTTGACCCCCGTCTGTTCAAAATTTACAACCAATCATCATCTTCATCATCCCAGTTATCTTGGTAGCTGGGACGAGCTTTTCGTGAAGATCCGCCACTCCCAGAGTCCCTACCAGAATCCCTGTAACCCCCACCAGAGTCCCTACCAGAATCCCTACTAGAATCCCTGTAACCTCCACCAGAATCCCTATTAGAATCCCTGTAACCTCCACCAGAATCTTTACTGGAGTCTCGACCATAACCACCGTAGTCTTTGCCTGAGTCCCTACCGGAGTCTCGACCATAACCACCGTAGTCTTTGCCTGAGTCCCTACCGGAGTCTCGACCATAACCACCGTAGTCTTTGCCTGAGTCCCTACCGTAACCACCACCGGAGTCGTTCCGACTATCTCTGTAGGGTGGCTCACGTTCTTCCTTATCACCGCCGGTAAAGATGTCCCGAATCGTACCAAACAAGTCTTCCCCTTCCTCATCCTCAGTGTAATACTGGCGGACTTCTCGGTTTAGTTCGTACAAAGCATCTTGCAGGTCAGCATAGGCTTGGTCAATACCGCGATCGTCATCTTCTTTTAAGCTCTCCCGCAACTCCCGGCAGATATTATCTATTTTTTGGCGACGACTGCGAGCAAACCCCATGCCAAAATCCAGCGCTACTTCTCTAAGTTGCCGTTCAGATTGTAAAATTAAAGCTTCTGCACGAGTGCGCTTTTCGACTCTTTCCTTGCGTTCGCGGTCAACATCTGCATATTTTTGCGCGTCCTGAATCATCCGCTTCACCTCCGACTCGCTCAATGTGGAAGCGCCTTGAATAGTGATACTCTGTTCTCGGCCGGTGGTTCTATCCAGTGCCGTCACCTGTAAAATCCCGTTAGCATCAATATCAAAAGATACCTGCACTTGTGGGACTCCCCTGGGTGCGGGAGGAATACCATACAGCTTGAAACGCCCTAGGGACTTGTTATCTGACGCCATTTCCCGTTCGCCTTGGACTACGTGGATTTCCACAGTATTTTGGTTATTTTCTGACGTAGAGAAAATATCCGAACGGCGTACGGGGATAGTAGTGTTGCGGGGAATCAGCTTTTTCGCGACACCGCCAATAGTTTCCAATCCCAAGGATAGGGGGGTAACATCCAACAGCAGCACATCTTTGAGTTCGCCGGCGAGGATGCCCGCTTGAATTGCCGCACCCACTGCCACGACTTCATCGGGGTTAACAGTTTCGTTAGGTTCGATGCCAATTAACGCCTGGACAATTTGCTGTACCATTGGCATCCGTGTAGAACCGCCAACTAATACCACTTCATCGATATCTCTAGGGGAGAGGTTAGCGTCTTTGAGTGCCCGTTTGACGGGGGTCCGCACTCTACCTAACAAATCTTCACACAAACCCTCAAACTGGGAACGAGTGAGACGAGTTTCTAGATGTTTAGGACCGTCCTCAGTGGCGGTGATAAAGGGTAGATTAATATCGGTGACGCTGACAGCAGAAAGTTCAATTTTTGCCTTTTCTGCGGCTTCCATGAGACGTTGTAGAGCTTGGCGATCGCGTCTTAAGTCTACATTTTCCGTCTCTAAAAATTGTTCTGCCAGCCAATCGACAATTTTCTTATCAAAATCATTGCCACCGAGTTGGGTATCACCACTGGTAGACTTCACCTCAAACACGCCATCGCCGACTTCCAGAATCGACACGTCAAAGGTACCACCACCCAAGTCAAAGACCAAAATGGTTTCCATCTCACCCCGATCTAACCCATAAGCCAAAGAAGCGGCAGTTGGTTCGTTAAGAATTCTTAATACTTCCAACCCGGCAATTCTGCCGGCATCTCGGGTTGCTTGGCGCTGAGAATCGTTAAAATAAGCGGGAACAGTAATCACCGCCCCCGTCACAGCTTCACCCAAATAGCGACTCGCATCATCCGCCAATTTTTTCAGCACCATTGCCGAAATTTCTTCTGCGGCAAAATCCTTAGAAAGACGGGGGCAGACAACTTGAATATTACCAAGTTCGCCTTTGCGAATCGTATAAGGAACGCGCTTCGACTCTGGGGTGAGTTCGGAATATCTGCGCCCGATAAAGCGTTTGACAGCAAAAAAGGTATTTTGCGGGTTCATGACATTTTGTCGCCGTGCAGGCAAACCAACAACCCGTTCACCTTCTTTATTAAAGCCAACAACGGAGGGTGTTGTTCGCATTCCTTCTGCATTAGCAATCACCACCGGCTTGCCACCCTCCATCACGGCGACTACTGAGTTAGTTGTACCCAAGTCGATGCCGACTACCTTGCCCATGCGTTGCTGTTCTCCTAATCCTAATGTTTCTTATAAATTTATTTGTTTACAAGCAATGCTTGATTTATTCTATCTTGCAGTTGAGAAATACACGGTCAAAACTGCTAACTGTCGGGGGTGCTACAAGTGAATTTAAAGAAACAACTCGAAACTCACCTGACTCATATTGCCCGAGAACGCGATCCATATCTCGCAACAGCGGGACATTTTTTTGCCCAACAATACATTCGCCAAGAATTTGCCCAATGGGGAAGTGTGGATACCCACACCTTCATAGTAGGTGGCAAACCCTGTCAAAATCTCATATTGAATTTACCTTCTAAAACTGAATTAAAAAAGAGGGATTTGCCACCAATTCTAATTGCAGCTCATTATGATGGGGTTCCGGGCACTCCTGGTGCTGATGATAATGCCACAGGTGTAGCAGTTTTACTGGAATTGGCAAGAATGTTCCAAGATCAACCGGCAAGGCATCCCCTAAGGCTGGTAGCTTTCGATATGGAAGAATATGGTTTAATCGGGCCTTCTGGTGCTTCCGAGTATGCAAGGGAGTTGCGACAACAACAGCAACCACTACGCCTGATGATCTCTTTAGAAATGCTGGGCTATACAGATTCTACCCCTGGCTCCCAAAGTTACCCTTCTCCTTTGGAACATTTTTACCCTAATCGTGGGGATTTTATCGCTTTAGTTGGCAATTTGCGAACGATTCCCGATCTAATTCGCCTAAGTAGGATTATTCGCAAATCTGGAACACCCAGTCAGTGGCTACCAGTACCAAATAGAGGTTTAATACTTCCGCAAACCCGACTTAGCGATCATGCCCACTTTTGGGATGTTGGTTATCCAGCGATGATGGTGACAGATACGGCAAATATGCGAAATCCACATTATCACAAACCGAGTGACACTATTGCCACCTTGAATTTAGATTTTCTCACGGGTGTTTGTGAAGGTTTGTTTATGGGTATTCGACGGTTGTGAAAATATTCTGCCCCCTAAATCCCCCAGAATTGGGGGTAGGGGGCTTGCGAGTCTTCCTTGGAAATATTTATTTATTGGCGTTCCTTTGCATTAACCTTTGCTAACTGGTGCGTTTAAACTCCGATTATTTTTCTTACACGATCGCGCACTTGGAGTCAGACTAATTAAATCATCGATATTGCGTTTCATCGTATGACAAATCTTATCTAACGGTAAATCATTAGCATCGTAACCAAATGGATTTTCTATTTCCAAACCAATCGCTTCAATACCAAATAAAGTAAAACTAACCAAAGATGTAATTACACCAGTCAACCAACTTAGGCTTTCCACCAATTCAAAAGGTAATAGTATGCAATAAACTAATAATAATTGTTTGAGATGAATAGCATAAGCAATGGGTATCGGTGTTTTCAAAATTCGCTCGCAAACGCCTAAATTATCCACCAAATGATTCAATAATTCTTGGATGGATATCAGTTGATAGCTGTTGATACAATCGCGGTTGTACTGATGCTGTAAATAATCTCCAATCCAAAAAGCCACTTTTAAAGGCGGATGATTCATCGTTTGGAGTTTGATGAGTCTCGAAGGCGAAATTAATCCTTCTAACTCACTATTTACAGTTTCTCCTCGCAAATGTAATTTTGTAGTCACCGCAAAAGCTACCAATAAATACAATGTCGAAATTTTATCTTTTTTATCTTCCGGGGTAATTTCATCCACAGATACCCAAATTTGGCGTGCTAAATTTCGGACATTGTTTACCATAGAACCCCAGGATTTTCTTCCTTCCCAAAAGCGGTCGTAGGCTGTATTGGTGCGGAAAACTAATAATAAACCTAAAACAATGCTGGGAATAACACTTGCTAAAATTGGTTGAGATACGGGTAATTTAAAATAGTAAAGCACAGAAATAAAAACACCAAAAATGCCGCAAAATATCACTCGCGGATAAATGGCTACAAGTATAGAACCCTTTATCTGGAAAGCTGTTTTGAACCAGTGCATTTTTTCGCTTGTCATATTTACTGATGGATTATACCCAATATAGTAAAGATTTTCCTCTCGCTAAAGTGCTGGATATCGATAAAGGTAGATCCAGCAACTTAATGCTCAATTAGGCTAATTCTAATAATCTGGAGTCAAACAAGGAGAAATACAAAGAAACGGTTGGGACTAGTACAGGTAGGCGGAAATAAAGCTACCATTTGAAATAGGTAAAAAGCTTACAACATAGGTATTCTTTTTTTTACTTTCTTACAAAGTACCAACGGACAACGCGAAGCGCTATAGGCGGGACGGAAACCGACTAAGCAACACTTTGCGCTTTTTACTTTTTAATGAGTGCCTTGTTGTACTAGTGGTTCATTTCATTAATTATAATGGTTAAAAAAAAATTAGGTAGTGCGTAGGCATAACCAACTATTTCGGCGTATGCGACCCCGCTCGCTATGATGGATAAAAGCGAGCAAGAATGTGGTTCGATCAATGAATTTCTGGCTGGCAATTTTTGCATAAATCCTATATTCGTGAAATCCACAAGCTAGAAATAGGGAATATTTCTTTGCTAAGTGGTCGATTATTTTCAAATCCGCGATCGCGCACTTGGAGTCAGACTAATTAAATCATCGATATTGCGTTTCATCGTGTGACAAATCTTATCTAACGGTAAATCATTAGCATCGTAACCAAATGGATTTTCGATTTCCAAACCAATCGCTTCAATACCAAATAGAGTAAAACTAATCAAAGATGTAATTACACCAGTAAACCAACCTAGGCTTTCCACTAATTGAAAAGGCAATAATATGCAATAAAGTAATAATAATTGTTTGAGATGAATAGCATAAGCAAGGGGCATCGGTGTTTTCAAAATTCTCTCGCAAGCCCCTAAATTATCCACCAAATGATTCAATAATTCTTGGATTGATATCAGTTGATAAGTGTTGAGACAATCGCGGTTGTACTGATGCTGTAAATAATCTCCAATCCAAAAAGCCACCTCTAAGGGAGGATGATTCATCGTTTGGAGTTTGATTAGTCTCGAAGGCGAAATTAATCCTTCTAACTCACCATTTACAGTTTCTCCCCGCAAATGTAATTTTGTTGTCACTGCGAAAGCTACCAATGAATACAATGCCGAAATTTTGTCTTTTTTATCTTCCGGGGTAATTTCATCCACGGATACCCAAATTTGGCGTGCTAAATTTCGGACATTATTTACCATAGAACCCCAGGATTTTCTTCCTTCCCAAAAGCGGTCGTAGGCTGTATTGGTGCGGAAAACTAATAATAAACCTAAAACAATGCTGGGAATAACACTTGCTAAAATTGGTTGAGATACGGGTAATTTAAAATAGTAAAGCACAGAAATAAAAACACCAAAAATTCCGCAAAATATCACTCGCGGATAAATGGCTACAAGTACAGAACCTTTTATCTGGAAAGCCGTTTTGAACCAGTGCATTTTTTTTTACTTGTCATATTGCCTGATGGATTATACCCAATATCGTGAAGATTCCCCTCAGCCAAGAGTCCAGGATCTCGATAAAGATACGCTTACCAACTTACTGCTCAATTACGATAATTATAATAATCTGGAGTCAAACAAGAAGAAATACTCCGAACGGTTGGGCTAGTGGTCTGTGTCATTAATTCAGGGATCTAAAAAAAGCAAATCATAGTGAATGGCATAGATCACTAGTTGACAATCAACATCTTAACAGCCTCATTGACATTTTCAAGTGCGTGTCAGTTCAGATTTGGGTTGGCTAACGCAAGACCCTAAAAAATATTTGTTGTAATAACAATTTATCCCCACCACTGTCAAGGAGATTTAAACGGAAATCTAAAATTATTCTTGCCATTATCTAAACTATTTTATAGATTTTCACTTACTTAATAAATAGGTTAAATTGCGTTTCTCAGTGTAATTACTATTCAATTAATAAACGTGACATTTCTAAATATATTAGCTAATATATAACTTGATTAATCACTTGTTAAAGCTACTCACTTAATGTGATATCGAGTTGAATGTCAATTCAGAAAAAAATAATAATTCACCAGCCAGAATTCGGTCAATTAATTTACGAAATCCGGCTTTTAGTGGAATTGACACAAGAAGAGTTCGCTACGGTTATCGGTGTGACTCTCCCAACCGTTAATCGTTGGGAAAATGGACATACTAAGCCTTCTAAACTAGCTGTACAACAGATTAAAGCTTTAGTGGAAAAGCTTGGCGATAAAGGTCAAACAATATTGGCTAAGTACAACCAAGATATTTCCAATTCGACTTAATGTATTTATCAATCAATAGCTGTTTTTCCTTGCAATGCAATATTGATTCAGTAATTTAATAAATCAATTTAAACATGGGTTTATACATGGCAATGCTTGTTTAAACCTGCAATTTATTCTGTGATAAAATATGACATTAGCTTGCCAAATCGATCTTAAAAATAAGCTGTCAGGAGAAATCTATCTATGAGTTTTAGATTCCTCAAACATTGCTTAAGAAATTACTCAATTACAAGTATTGTCTTTTTGGCTCTAATCTCAATTTCTCAACTATCTACCGCATTTGCTCAGACTACCCCAACAGGAGGAATTGACTGGATTTTAGTCGTCGATACTTCTGCTTCCATGCGTGGTGTAGGTGGAACAAAAAATATCTTCGAGCAGGTGAAAAATTCGATTGATGAGTTTGTTAATACAGCGAGATTAGGGGATACCGTTACTGTTTACAGTTTTGACAAAGATGTAACCCTAAATGCTACGAGTATTCCTATTACCGACAATGCAGACCGGGGTAAACTTAAGGAGATTATTAAATCACTCCAAGCTGAGGGTATGCGTACTCATACGGGTAAAGCAGTCCAACAAGCACTACAATATTCTGCTCAGTTAAACCAACGTCCTGATACTCTTGGTCGCACTGTCAGCATAGTATTACTAACAGATGGAGTCGAAGATGTGCGGGGTATTCCTAATCCCGTTCCCATTCCAAGTAATACCGAATTTTTGCGTCAGCAACAGTGTAAACCTTATATATTTTTTGTATCTCTAGGACTAGAAGAACACGAAAAGCAACTGAATGATTTTGCGAATAATCCAGCGCTTTGTGGCAAGGGACGGGTATTGCGTGACCCTGGAGGAGTTCAGCTTAACCAATTAGCTCAAAATATTCGACCAGTGCTGGTTCAACCTAAGCTTGATATCAATTTACCCACCACAAATTTGCAGCCCGTATTGCCTGGAACAACTACCGAACCGCTCAATATTAATGGCATCAGCAATGTTAATGCAAAGCTAACTGTACAACTCGAAGACCCCAAGCAAACCGGGATTCGTTTGATTTCATCTAACAGCACAATCGACTTGGCTGCGAATAAACCAACAGCTATTCCCGTGCGTTTACAGATTCCAGCAGATGCAAGGGGAGGTATTAATGACTTGCGCTTGGTTTTAGTTACAGCAGGTAATACTATCGCACCAATGGTAATCGACCTGCCAGTAACAATTAAGCCAATACTACAATTACAACCAACAAAAATAGATTTTGGCTTAACCGAAGCAGGCAAAACAACAAAAATCGAAACTTTAGTAGTCAAAAGCAATATATCTGGGACTGCAAAATTGCAGGTGCAAGGAGGGTCTAATGACATTACCGTGCCAGAAACTTTAGCAGCTATATCTTTGCAAGCAGGAGAAACTAAGGTACCCCTACAGTTGCAGGTTGCTGATGGCAGTTTTGAAGGTAAGCCTACTTTTTCTTTGGTATTGACCCCAGATAGCCCAATTGCCAGCCCTATTAGTACAGAGGTTCATGTAAATATTTTTATGCCACTGTGGCGAAAAATAATCCTTTGGTCGCTATTAATACTGTTATTGTTGCTAATCACCGTAATCGCAATTTGTCTGATTCAACGCAAAACTCCTCTGGAATTACTCGAAGATATCCGCGATCGCAAATATTTAGAAGGAGCGTTGGTAGTCCTCGAACCCCTACCACAATCGTTGTCAGACGAAGAGATAAGTCTGACTCGCCTGCATAAAAGCAAAGTATACTTAGGCGATTTAGTACCAACAATTGCAACGACCGATTCTGATGCCGAGTTAGTTATAGCTTGGCAAGCAGGTAAAAAAAATATTCACCTCCGGTGTTTAAAAGGTGTAATTTTTGTCAATACTAAGAAAATAAATACTGTCGAACTTTACGACGAGGACATCATCGAGATTGGTAACGTTAAGCTCCAATTTAACTGGATTAAGCACCGAAGACCCTCTGAAAGCAGCGGGCAAACAAACTTTTATTAATTATTTATATTAGGGGAAAGTGAATGTCGCGTCCTACTGTTGTTTTTCGTCCCACCGTTGTCATCGGGTTAGGAGGCACAGGTTATGAAGTTGTCCTCAAGCTCAAAAAGCGCTTTATCGATGTTTACGGCTATGTACCGGAAATTATTCGCTTTCTTTCGATTGATACTACCGAAAATATCCAAGAACGTGAAAAATCACCTGATGGCACCAAGGTTGTCTTAGAACCGAATGAACTTTATGCCATCTCAGTCGCAAATCCAGGCAGCTTAATCGGACGAAGTAACGAACACATTGATGAATGGTGGCCCAAGGATAAGGTTCCTTGTACTAGCATTCTGAGCGGTGCGGGACAGATTCGGGCAAGAGGACGATTAGCATTATTTGCCAAAGTTGGTGATATTAACGCTTTAATCGGTCAGGCAATTAATACTGTCAGGGAAATTCGTACTAACAAACAAACATTTGCAGATAACTTTCAAGTTTCCAGCCGTGATGGTGTGGAAGTTTTTATTGTTGGTAGTTTGGCTGGAGGGACGGGTAGCGGCACATTCTTAGATGTGGCATTTCTAACACGGCAATATCTGAATAGTTTTTCCAATATTACAGGAATATTTGTTTTACCTAGAGTATTTTCTAATATTTCTCAAACTCACTTGGTGAAGTCGAATGCATATGGTGCCCTCAAGGAAATCGAACACTTTTGGGAATTGTCACCATCGAAGGCAATTGAAATAGATTATGGTATTTGTAAGGTCAAAGTTGATCGTCCTCCCTTTGATGCGGTATTTTTGATTGACGGTGTTAACAAAAACGGTACTGTTGTTAGCCGTCCTGATGATTTACAAAATTTAGTTGCAGATGGTTTGTATGTTCAAATTGGTTCTCAAATCGGTCTAGATGCTGCTAACGTTGCTGACAATATTCGCGCTTATTTGGCAACTGGTGAAAAAGTTAGAGGACGGAATATAAACTATTGTAGTTTTGGTTTTGCAACCCTGACTTTGCCCGTACAACAATACGAGCGAATGAAATTAGAAGATGGTCAAAACTTGCTACACAATCACTTAATGGCATCCCCACCTATAACGGATTTAGAAAATGAAGTTGTACGTTTTTTACAAGATTGCAACTTAGGAGAAGCTACTTCTGTCTTAAATGCGCTGATTGAAAGCGCTGGTGGTGGACAACTCAAACCTGAATTTAGAATTGGTGAAATCCGTTTCGACAAGACTGCTTTAGCCACTATCAAAGAACTCTACAAGCGGCAGTTAGACCAATTTGAACAACGGACGGCTAGAGAACTAGCAACAAATTTTCAGCGCTTACAAGAAACTGCAACTACTGCCATTTTTACAAGCTGGGAACGGGGTATTAACCGTCCGAATGGTTTAGCTTACGTCTCGCAATTTTTAACCAAGCTTTCCGAAAAACTGGATGAATTGCAACAAAGTGTACAGCGCAAGTCGCAAGAGACACAATCGAGCTTTAATGCTTTGAAATTAGAATCACACGAAGACAACATTAAAAAAGCCACAGAAGCTTTATTTTCAAATAAGAACAATATCCAAGCAGCTTGCCAGAAGTACAAAGAACGGGCAGACCAAAAGTGGAAAATGTACTTACACTGGAAGCGGTGCGATAAAGCATCTGAACTCTACGGAGCGTTGCGAGCGAAGATAGAGGAAATTCAAGAAAAGTGCCAGCGTTTTCACAGCAACCTAGATAGAGTTTATCGAGATTTGCAACAGAATTATCATGAAGTCAGCCGTCAAGGAGCTAACGATAATCCTTTTATTCACACCATCCAGCGCGTTAATTTGCAATCGAAACGTCCTAAAATTATTGGTGAAGATTTCATCCGCTGGTATCGAGAACAATATCAAACTTTAACTAATTGGTCCGATAAAAAAGCTCTTGATGTCAAAAACGAAATCTTGGCATTTTTAAATGAAGCTTACCATCCCCTTACGAGTATGACGGTTGAGCAGGTTTTAGCAGATAGCAATCCTGAAGATGCTGGAGAAGATTTGCGACAATTAGGCAAATTAGCAGTTCCTCTGTGGCAGTTTGATGAATCGGAAATTCCCACTCAACAGCAGCATATAATTACAGAATTTTATTACTACGGAGTCGGGGATAACCAAACAGTCTTTAGCAGTCCACCCCTTTCAAGTCGGGTGCCAAAAGGAAGAGATAATCCCTCTTTCGTGCCGACTGGGGAACCACACAAAGTCACGCTATTTCGTGTAGAAATCGGTGTACCCTTGTTTGCTTTTAACGGCATGAAAGATATGGAACTAGCCTACCTAGATCCAAATAAAGCCTTCAAGCACCTGCACCGCAATTGGACAAACTTTCCGAATTTAATCCCACCAGAAGACGACGGTGGAGCATTGCGTTGGTTTGCCTTAGCTTTGGCCCCCGACCCATATAAACTAATTGCCAGACTCAAAAAACAATACTGCGTTCACACCGAACAAGCACGAAAATTAGAGGGTGGAATTTTGCCTTTAGGAGATAATCGCAAATCAGCACTTAAAGCTTTCAAAAGTAATTTACCTCTAGTGAAGGAAATTGCTCGCAAAGTTGACGATATTACTTATGAAGACAAAGACAAAGCCAAATCGATTCTGGAGAAATACATTGAGGAACTCAATCAAAATTTAAAGAGCGGCAGAATTGATCCTCAAATTCAAGAACAGGTACAAATGGAAATCCAGGAAATAGAAGCGTATCTAGAAGATTTGGATGTAATTATCTAGAGAAATTACGCAAAAACCCTCTTAACTTCGTGTCCTCTGCGTCCTTCGTGGTTAATTCTCCATATTCCATGTCCCATGCCAAAACCAACTATTTTACTTGCACTCGACCCCCACAGTGCTGATATCTAGAAGATTTGGATGTAATTATCTAGAAAAATTACGCAAAAACCCTCTTAACTTCGTGTCCTCTGCGTCCTTCGTGGTTAATTCTCCATATTCCATGTCCCATGCCAAAACCAACTATTTTACTTGCACTCGACCCCCACAGTGCCGCTTTTTGTGCAACCATTCAACGGCAACTTCTAAAATTAAACAATCCCCAAAGTTGCTTAATTCAAACTTACAACCTGACTTACAACGGTCAAACCTTTGGCTTTAATTCCGACTTAGACCAATTTGCTGACATGAGTTTTGACCTCACTCAAACCCATAGCAAACAAGCATCTCTATCCGAAATCCGTACTAAGTTCAACCAAGAAGCAAGTTCGCTACAAACTGCATTGATAGATTTACTGAAATCAGCAAATCAATCACCTAACGCGATCGCAGCCAAAAACCAAGGTGTAAAAATCAGCAGCACCCATCGTATATACCTAATGCTATCAGCCAGCAACCTGAAAGCAAGGGGAGTAGTTTTCGACCTAGTAAAGTTAATTCGCTGGTTATTTTCCAAATATTTTACAGATATTCCCCACAGCTTAGAAGCTTTATTATTGCTACCAGGTTTATTTGCCGAAGTCACAACTCACGATTACAGCGATGCTTACGCACTCCTCAAAGAATTAGATGACAAAATGACCGCAGGTGGTCAAAAAGCCCCTCCCTTTGATAACTGTTGGTTAATCGACGAGCGAATTGGCGGACTTAGAGATAATTTACGCAGTTATGCTGATGCTTTTGTCGGTTTTCTGACTGCGGAAACTGAAACAAACGGCTTATTAATTGGTACTCAAAAAGTCCGGGGAAAAATTCCCGCTTACAGTACCTTTGGTTATGGAGAACTCTTTTTCCCAGGAGAAACAGCTATTAAGCGTTTGAGTGCGGCATTAGCGGCCGATATCTTAATCGAGCAATTTTTGCCGAAAGTTGAATTTAATCCAGAGACAAATCGCAAATGGCTGTTAGATGCCAAAGAATTTGTACTGAGCGAAGATTTTACCGATGCTTTTTTACAATTAGAACGAGACAACGGCAAACCAGTTTGGCAAGATTTTAATCCCCGCATTGAGATGGGTGCTGGTATGTCTAGCGAATATGGGGTGGAATTGCAGCGTGCTTATCGGGAATTTCAAAATAGAGAATTACTTTCCTATAAGCGCACGTTGGAAAATTCTTGCAAACAAGTGCAGGCAACGCTCACAGCTTTTTTAGACCGCAGTATTAATCGCTACGCCGATGCTAACAAAAGTGGTTTGCATGAAGCGGTTATACTCTTAAAGCGATTGACTTATTTATACTTAGAACTGCAAAACAATACCCCCCGCGACCAATGTTACAATCTCGTGACACAATTGCGTGCGGCTGAAGCATTTCTTGATTCCAGGTTGCAGGTAAAAATTGATAACGAAACCACTAAAAATCTGCTGAATGAAATCCTCTCTTTACAATTACGGCAGCAACAATTACAGGATAGTTCAACTCAAGAAGAATTACAAACAATTGCCGAACAATTAAGGACAGCGATCGCCGATTATCAAAAAGCCTCAAATGCCGAAATTGAACAAGCTCGACAACTTCGTATAATGGGTCGCACGCAGGCAAACGAACAAGACAGTAAAGCGATTGCTGCCAGTGAGAAACACCTAACTGTCACTGAAAGCCATCTGGAAACAGCCACTGACAAACTAAACGAGTCAATAGCAGAAAAAAGTCGTTTTCGCAATCAGTATTTGGTTATATATCCTGCATTGATTGCTGCTGTTTTATTAGGCTTGCTGATTTTCATCGGAATTTTCAGCCAATCAGCACTATGGGCATTATTACAAAATATTGCAGCTAACTTAGTGAATTACTTGCTAGGAAGCGCGATCGCAATTCTGACTTATTTAGGTATAGTTTGGCTTAAGTACAGTACAGAGATACGCGATCGCATCCTCAAAGTTCAAAAACAAATTAAACAACTAAAAAGTACCGTTAAAGCAACCGCAATCGAATTACGTCGCAACTATAACGAGCAATTAAAGTTAGAGTACGACTTATATGCCCAAAATCTCCGCGTTGAAGCGTTGAATTACTTAATTAAGACAGCTAAACAAAAGACGGAGACTTTACGTCAAACTACTGATAATTTCTCTCAAATATATAGTAGTTTAGTGCAAGAGCGCGAGCAAGCTACAATCAAGTTTTCCGAAATTCGGCTCGCAGTTTTGACTGATGCGGATATTGATACTTATTACCAAAGCTTCCTTTTAACCCTACCAACTAACAAGTTTACTCAAGAATGCGTCAGTCGCGCTCAGTCATGGAAAATTTCTGCTCAAGAATTTCAGAACCAACTTATCCCCTTTGCTCAGAAGCAGTTCGAGCAATTGAGTAATTTGTCGATTGCATCTGTACTAAAGCGATCGGATTTAATTGCGGCAAACACTGCCACCTTGCGTTTAAACCAACTTTATGATATTGCAAATTTGTTGCTACGGCTTCAAGATATCGATACTAATTTAAACCCGACTTCGCAACGGGAGACTACCTTATGGGTGGGAAGTAAAGATAAAGAAGAAATTTTGGGGTTTTACAGTCGCTTAAGTCGCAATTTAACCACTTTGGCAGGTGAAGACGAACAACGGTTATGCATTTTGACCCGTTCGTTAGGATTTCCGGCTTATTTTCTCAGTCAAATCGAGTTTTACCGAGACTGCTACGAACGCACTCAAAACGAACAAGACGAAATTCCCGATTTAATCCCAGATGAAATTGGTTCGAGTCGAGAATTGAAGCTAAGTTATGAAAGTTTGCTTTCGGCGATCGCGCTAAAAATAGTATCCCAAAATTCTCAAGGAGATTATCAGTTTAACGGTCAGTCACTTGGTAAAGACCGAGAACAAATTGCCTCAGCTTTCGCAACTGAGTTCAGCTTTCAGGAACTATATGAGGAACTTAAAGAAAGCATAGAAGCGTTTGAACACGATTTGATTTACCAAAATTTACATGAACTGACAACATCCGTAAAAAGTTTAACTCGTTACGAACGTAAGCTTTTAGATAACCTACTCTCAACCTATAACCCTCTGAATTAAACCCATGTAAAATCCGTTAAGCTGAAGCAATAACTCGCAAAGGTTAAAAAAACTGGCTGAAAGTAACGGAGTAAGCATTAATAAGCTGATTGAAGAACTTTCTACTGTAGCTCTGGTTTAATTTGATATCCGTACCAGTGCAAGAAAAGCGACAAAAAGGGAGTGTCAACAATATGAGTCAGGAATCTGAGTTTCCTTTTGACAGAGCAAGAGGAGTTACACCAGAAGAAAACCAAAAATTCAGAGAGGCGATCGCGGATCAGTTTGGGGTTACACTGAGGAAGCGTGGACGACCCGCTAAGGATGAAGAAGAAAAGTATGAGCCGATTTCTATCAGATTTCATCCTAAAATCATAGCCTGGGCGAAAGAAGAGGCAGAAAAACGAGGTTTAGGCTATCAAACGGTTATCAATGAAGCACTATTGGAGAAAATAGGCTGATAGTAGGATTTAAGCCATCTTAAAACTTCAATAAGGCTGAAACTTAACGATCGCACTCTCCCCTCAACCCAATAAACGCGAAGACTTACGTCACGCAAGCTTCGCACTTTCCCACAAACCCAAAACGCAATGATAATTTGTGCTTCAACTCAATCGGGCAGGAGTCCCACACCATAATCTTGCCCGTATAGGGCACGCTGCGCGAACGATTTGGTGTTGAGAGGAATGCCCGGTTTGTTTTATTGCGTCTCCGGACCAATTCCTCACACA
>JAESGD010000145.1_pt1 | contig 22576 bp, 27 predicted proteins | sample 9269581 | NCBI WGS metagenome assembly JAESGD01 (sample SAMN14515903, study PRJNA621661) | algae metagenome | isolation source: Cyanomargarita calcarea GSE-NOS-MK-12-04C and co-occurring heterotrophs from... | place: USA: Grand Staircase Escalante National Monument, Utah | collected 2007-12-30 | reverse complement strand
CGCTGTTGTACGCAGCCGCTACGAGAAGCGGGTTCTGGAACTCATCCAGGAGGAAGCGCAGGTACTTCACCCCGCCCTCGATGTTCTGGGCAGGGTCGCAGATATCCTGAACACCGAAGCGAGCCGCGGTTGCGGGGATAAGCTGCATTGGTCCGCGTGCGCCTTTCGGTGAATTGCGGATCTCATCGAAGCGGCTTTCGGCCCAGGTAATCGCAACCGCGAAGCTCTCATCGACGCTGTATCGACGCGCGGTAGATGCAACCAGCGCTTTAATCTCGTCAGGTGACAGGGGCGACGGCTCGCACTCTTCAACGGGAGTTCCTGCCCCTAGATTTTCGGGGGTATCACTAGATGTAGTATCTAGAATTGGAGTTTGGACAGGATCAATGCGGCCTGTGGCGCGCTCTGAGACATCAAAATACGCGCTGACATACGCATCAATGTGATGCCCTTTGGCACCCGCGTCGTTCGGCGCTGTTACGCCAAAACCTTCGGCTACGCCCTTCGTGACAACACCGTTTGCACCAAGGACGAATTCCTTCTCTGATGTCTCGCCACCGCTCCAGCGATCTTCGAAGTTTGTGACAAGAGATTCTTCGTTGATTGTCACAGAACCGTTGTAATTGCTGGAATTGCGCCCTGATGTGGCTAGGTCTTGTGACGCAGCTGTATTGGCAGCGAGCAGCACGGATAATGCTGCGCTAGTCAGGGTTCGCGGGCCTAGATACCCTGCATAGACAGTGTTTTTATCCATCGCACCCGCCCGTCAAACGGTGTTGTGATCGCCACGAAAACCGACTAGAGTTAATGCACACATGATACCTATATGATGCACTCTTACAAGTTTTCTGATCGGTGTTAAACCCTATTTTGCAGGGTCAACAATCGCACTTCGGATGGTTAGGGCTAGATTATGAAACAGGCCATCATTCCCGCGCTTCTAAGTTGCGCATTGGCAACACAAGCGCTTGCCGCTCCTGCGGTGAACAAGGACTACATCAGGTCGCTGGCGGCGCCGGGCAAGACGGTTCTTGTCGTCGAGTATTACGACGGGGCCGGCAAAGTCGCTGACCGCAAAGGTTACGCCACGGCCAATGGCTTCAAAGCTATCTCGGCGACTGAGTTTCGCGTCGATGAATCGACAACGTTGCATCTGTATGGCGTTCAGCCTTGCAGCAGCGATCTGGTCAATCGCGCCGAGGACTATTCCGGGACTTGCGAGGAGTTTGGTACGCAGCAGCTGCAAACGATGCTGCAAAGCCCCAAGGTCCTGTTCTGCAGGGCCTTCATCAGTGAGCAGACCGCCCCCGTTCAGGATGTCACTTGCTACGGCTACTATAACTATCCTGGAGCAATGGACACGGTTGATAATCTTGAGGAGCAGCTCCTGTCGTTGGGAGCGGTTCGTCTCACGAAGAAGGCCGATGGCTCATTCGAACGTCCGGATCTCGCGGAAGCTCAGGAGATCGGGCAGAAGGGCTCCTTCGGGATGTGGGCCGATCCTCGGGTGAAGGCGCAATGAGACTTGCTGCTGGACTCGTCGCGGCTCTGCTGCCGTTTGCAGCCAATGCCGCACCTGAAGGGTACTTCGATCTTGCTCCCGGCATTACCTTGGAAACGGGGGACACCTGGATCTCTGACGGAGAGCGGTTTCGTCTCTATGGCATACAGTCTTGCTTGCGCGGCACTGCCTACACGGATGGTCAGGGCAATAGACAAGACTGCGGTGAGGCATCGCTTGCGATGTTGGCTGCCTACATCAAGGACACTAAGCCGATCTGTGCCCCCGTGGCGAAGCTTAATGGCATCTCATATGTCGTTTGTTACGCCACGGTTGGCAGTCAAAGGCTCGACCTCGCGCAGATCATGGTGACAAGCGGCTATGCATTCGCCGCCTTAAAGACCGATGGTCTCCCTTATCATGCCCCCTACGCCATAGCCGAGCAGCTTGCTCAGCAAAAGAAGGCCGGCCTTTGGCAATTCTCCGACGTTCAGCATCCTTCCATCCTGCTTAGTCGTGAGGCGAACCAGCGATCAAGGAGCGCCCAGCCATGAGAAACCGCCTTATCCTTGCTATCGCCGCAAGCTCTTTGGCCCTGCCGGCGTTTGCCGCCGATCCGATCTATCAGAACTGGCACGCATTACGTGGCCAAGCTGCGCCTCCCGTTGCTGCTGCTGTTCGGTTGCCGACATTCAAAGGCCCGGTAACCGTTCTCGACGGCCGCACGCTATGGTTCGGCACGCTTGGCAATGGCTATAAAGTAAGGTTGGCCGGCATCGACACCTGTGAGCTTCCTCAATGGGCTTTGAACCCAAAGTGGATCAACCGGGACAAGCAACAGGCTCCAACCCCCGTCCCATGCGGACCCTTCGCCAAAGCTTGGCTGAAGAGGACTATCGGAAACAGACCCACGACTTGCGTCGCTCTGGCCTACGCAAACGATGGGATACCCGTCGCGCAATGCACGACTAACGGTGTGGATCTCGCCGCAGAAATGCTGCGCGTCGGTTGGGCTCGTCTCGATTCCCCTTACATCAACGCCCGGTATTACGCCTATCAGACCAACGCGATGGCCGCCCGGTATGGGATGTGGGGGACCTACGTCTTGGACATGAACGAATGGCGCCGCAAAGCCGTCGACAAGACGCTAGATCGGCATCCGATTGCCGACTTCAATCTACTGGCCGAGCGGAAAAGCGAGATCTCTCCTCCTTTTGCTGATGCGCGAAACAAGCCGAAGAGGACAGACCGATAGTTGCCAGACCTCGCACATATTGCGACCTCTCTCGCAACGGATCCTTGGCTGGCTTGCTGCTTGCCATCCCCCTTTGGATCGCCCTGATCATCCCGGCGCAAAAACTCTGGTGGATCCACGCGCCGCTTGCGATTTCCCTTCTCATTCTGTCGCTGGCCTTCCACGACAAGCGCCATTTGTCGTTCGACAGCTACCTGGTCGGGCTCTTCGCCTTCGCCGCCGTTTCTCGGGATATCCCCAACCAGTCACTGCTCTATCGCATCGGCATTTCTTGGTTTGCGTCCTTCGCCCTGATTGCGGCTGTCATCTACGCTGCGGGCGAACGCATCCAACACAGGATTCCGCTCGAAAGACTCCTTTCCGAGCCGGCAATTTCAGCAGCATTGATCAAGAGGGACACCTGATATGAAACCAGTGTTTTTTGCCGTAGCCGGTCTCGCGGCTCTTGCTATGTCTCCTCCGTCTGCCAAGGCCGAGGATGCCTCATGGGGGTGCCAGATTCTCTTGTGCGCAGCCTCGCAAAGCCCGTCCTGGCATGGCGTCCCCTACTGCGTTCCCCCGATGAAAAGGCTCATATTAGCTATGGCGAAGCCCGGCTTCTCCTGGCCGATCTGCCATGAAGCTAAATCGGGAAAACCCGGCTTCGAACCTTACGAGGAATGCCCTGCCGGCATGACCGCCGTATCCTCCCGCACCGATGGGGATCGGTCGTTCTTGGGCCGAGACGACAAGGATCAGTGCACGAAGACCGTTAACCAGTGCAGCAACCGTGCCGCCTTCCGCACTCAATTTGGTGACAGCCAAGAAAACGAGCGCAAGGGTGTTACGATCCGGCAGATCAACGAGAACGACGACAATGATGTTTTCAACCGAGACAAGGGTTGCATGGTGCAGATCACTCAGCCTCGCCCTCGCCGCGCCGATCCTTATTATTTCGACATTCCGAACGATAAGGGCGTCAAGCAGCGTGCTTGGTTCAACCTGAATGACTGAGTGGATGACATGAACAGCAACATTCTCATCGTAGCCGCCGCCGGCATCGGCATTCTCGCAGGTGCAGGCGGTACTTACCTCATAATGCCGGAGCCCGAGCCGGTTCTTCGGGCTCCTACTGACGCGGAGATCGCGGCCCTCATCGCAGCCAATCCCTCCTTGATCCCCGAACCTCCGGCCCCTGTGCTCGATGTACCGACAGAGGAAGAGGCCCTTGCCGCATATCGTAAAGCATATGCCCGCAACCCTCTGAGAACCGGCCGCGGCGAAGCCGATGTGACCCTTGCCTTGGGAGAGTGTGACGAGAACGGCAGTGGCCCAGGCGTGTCATGCGTAGCGGCTATCAAGAGGAATCCGAATGCAGCACCTCTCGATCGCGTCATCGGTTTTGCAAAGTCAGCATCCGGCGAGTGGGTTGCCACCAACTACTGATCTCGGCCAGATACCTGTTGCTCGTCAATGCCCCGGCAGTGAGATGGAGCCTGAAAGAAGAAGCTCCATTTCCTCAGGGTTTAGGCTTCCCTTGGAGGCAATCAGATACCCTGCCACGTAAAGCATCTTCTGATCTCTCTCATCCGGATCTGACGGCGCGTGCCTGATGATTTCCATACGTGCTTTCGCTTCTTGATCCATGTTAGCGCCGCCCTCGCCGTTGATGGCCGCCAGGTAGACGGCTCGGTGACGTTCGACCTTCACGGACAATGGCTCGTTGGGTTGCAGCTCAAGCTTTTCTGTCATCTTTCCCTCTCCACAAGCGCAAGCGATCACTCCTTGACCTCCCGAATTTGAAGGGAGGGCAGGAGCCTCGCTCCTGCTCCCGAGCTCGTGCGGAACAGCTGGAGAGAGGGGGACAAGCGCTAAACCGGAGGGGGATCACCCACCCGGAGGGCCGAGACGAATTTCATGGGAATGCGGCCGGTGCTGCAGGCCGCAGGCCGAAGCATGGGGAGACCGGTTTAGTGCTTGTGGGGGAGAGAGGGCAGAGCGCCTTTCTCCCCTCTCAGTGCGTTGAATAAAGTCGCCTTTCGGCGCAAAGCGGCCGTTGCGACGCGATGTGCGTCGTGCGGCCGCATCACGGTTTAGGAGGCGACGCCAACGCACGCTTATGGGCAGCATACGTTGGCGTGCATGGAAGCCGTAGACAGGGTCAGTCAGCCGTCCTGTCACAGATCAGGTCTTCGCGGGTGCCTCGACATCCGAGAACGCCTGTACGGCGGCGGGCAGTCTTTCGCCCCTGATCTCGATGGCGGCCACTGCCGCATTCAGTTCCGCCATCTCGGAAGACGAGAAGTTGATCGCGGGCGCGCCGATGTTCTCGATCATGTGTGCCATTTGGGTGGTTCCGGGGATCGGGACGATGAATGGCTTCTGGGCAAGCAGCCAGGCCAGGGCGATCTGACCAAGACGAGCCTGCTTGCGTTCGGCCCAGACCTTCAGCAGTTCCACCAGCGCCAGATTGTTTGGTAGGTTCTCCGGTGTAAACCGACCCTCAATGCCGCGGATGTCGCCCTCGGCGAACCGCGTACGCGCATCGATCGCCCCGTTCAGGAAGCCAACGCCGAGCCGGCTCCAGGGAACGAAGCCAATGCCAAGCTCCTCGCAGACCGGAATTGCTCCAGTTTCCGGGCCGCGCCACAGCATCGAATACTCGCTTTGGACGGCTGTGATCGGCAGCACGGCATGCGCACGGCGAAGCGTTTGCAAGCCCATTTCCGACAAGCCCCAATGAAGGACCTTACCCTCGTCCATCAGGTCCTTGACCGCGCCCGCAACATCCTCGATCGGAACATGCGGATCAACGCGGTGCTGATAGAGCAGATCGATACGGTCGGTGCGCAGACGCTTGAGCATGCCCTCGACCACCAGTTTGATATGCTCCGGGCGGCTGTTGAGGCCCGGCTTGCGCTCGCCAGTCTCGAGATCGATGTTCCAGCCGAATTTGGTGGCGATAATGATCTGGTCACGGAACGGCTCGACGCCTTCGCCAAGGATGCGTTCGACCTCATGCGGACCGTAGGCTTCCGCAGCATCGTAGAAGGTCAGCCCGTTGTCGAAGGCGGCGCGGATGATGTTGTGCATTTCCGGGCGCGTCGGAATCGTCTGCTGGTAGGTGCGGCTCATATTCTGAACGCCGAGGCCTATACTGGAGACCTCCAGCGTTCCCAGCTTGCGCCGTCCGATCGCGGAAGTGGAAGCCTCTGCGGGCGCAGCAGGCTGCGTGGCTGTCTGTGCGCTTGCTACATCGACGGTTGCTGCAGCGGCCAGTCCGCCAGCCGCGAGTAACAAGCCACGCCGATTCAGTTCAGGTCCGTGTTTCGTTGACATGTCCGTTTTCCTTTCGTTGAGGGTAATTGTGTCGAAGTTTCCAGCGGTCATCGTGACCGTTCCCAAAATCGGGTGGCGTCGGTGATCCAGCCTTCGGCGCTGGTGCCTGTTCCCGTGCCGAACCCATGGCCGACTGACGGGATTTCTTTGTATGCTACGGTGGCACCGAGCCGCTGCAGGTCGGCGATCCGGCTTTCCATGGAAGCGGGCGGAGCAATCCCGTCTTGCGACCCCACGACCGCAAAAGTCGGCGGTTCACTGTCAGAATGGTCCGAATGTGCGGTATAGGCCATGACAACCGCCGCAGGCTTCGGCAGGACATCCCCTCCGAATGCGGCGACCCCGTGCGATCCGATAAATGCTGCCATGCGCGCACCCGCTGAGCTTCCCCAGACGGAATAACCGTCGGTCGCGACATCAAGGGTTTCGCTGTTCCTGAAGATGAAGGATACGGCTGCCGCAAGGTCCTGCGTTGCGACCCTGCCGCCCTGGCCCACACGGTATTTCAGGACGAAGACGTTATAGCCCTGTCGGTTGATCTCAACCGCATAGGGAAACCCCTCGTGGACGGAACCGACATAGGCGAAACCGCCGCCGGGGGAGACGATCGCGAAGGGTGCGCCAGGTCGGCCGCGGAAGTAGAATAGACCCGTGTCCTCTTTGCTCGGGTCTGCACGTTTATCGGCCTCGGTATAGATGTCGTAAAACACCTGGTGGCCCGCTGCGACATCCTCGATCATCCGGTTCAGTCCGCCAAGCACCGTCCCGGTGTCGACGGCACTGTGATACGGAAGAAGCCCGCCGATTTCGCTCAACTTCATCGACTGGTCATAGGGACGATCGTCCCAGGGCAGGACGCGATCGGCATATCCGGAGAACGCCGGATGGCGCAGGATGTCTCCGACCGTGCTCGTCGCGGATAGGAGTCCGCGCTCGGCGCTCTCAGCGTGCTCTGCCTGCGGCATCGTGGATTCGGTTCTCCCTGCGGCGGGATCGAACAGGAATGGCAACGAAGCGAGAAGGACGGTCCTGAGGCTGTTCAACAATGCGCTCCTTTCACCAAACGTCGGTTTTCAGGTCGATCAGCCACGTGCGGCCTGCGCCCTGATCTGTCGGATGGCATCGTTAAAGCCCTTGGGGGTGCTGCTGGAGCCTGCAAGCTTGCCGACCCTGACCTGATCGATACGCTTGCCGACGACGACCTTCGGTACGGCGGCTGCGAATGCGCGCTGCAGCTCAAGGGATCGTGGGACATAGGCATGCGGGGTTACGCTCACGGCGGTCAGGATGCCGTCCTTGAGCGTCGCCTTGACCGTGATGTGCGATGGCTGGCCGCCGTACTCTCCAGTTGCTGTATAGACGCCATCCACAAATCTGGCGGACCTTGCGCTTTGTGCTTCCGCAGCACCGGCAAACGTGAATGTCAGGGCACTGGCTAAGAGAAGGTTTCTTGTCTGGTTTCGCATCGTGTTTCCTTGTCTCAATTGAAGACCTCACCATCGAAATTGTCCGAGACTTCGACGCGCCCGTCGGCGAACATGCGCAGATAAGAGAAGTCGAATCTTGCCATCAGTCGCGAGGAGGAACCGAAGAAGAGCGCAGTCGCGAGCCCGTCGGCGGTTGCCGTGTCTGCCGCGATCGCCCAGGTGGCAATGACCTCGCTCGTCGGTCGCCCGGTGCGGCCGTCGATGACGTGATGGAGACCGGCACCCCACGCTCTCCGATTGGATGCGGAGGCGCAGAGGGAGCCGTTGATCAGGTTTGCGACCCCAATCACGATGTCCGGATCAAGCGGATGTTCGAGACCGACATCGAGAGTGGCGTCTCCGCGATGGAGGATATCGCCGCTGCCATCGACGACGAAGTCTTCGAAACCCTCCGCCGCAAGCAGGTCGGAGATCAAATCTACCAGTCTGCCTTTGCCGACGGCTCCGATATCGATCACCAGCGGATTTTGCGTCGTGATCGAATTGACCTCGCGCCGCACGTCTCGACGCCAGACCGGACGTTGGGCCGCCATTGCCGCGATACCCTCGTCGTCAGACACCAGCGTGTAGTCGCGGTCATAGCCGAGAAGCTCGAGGTCGCGGCCGACGAGGGGATCGAGCGCCCCGTCCGTCGCGTCATGGAGGCGGTCGAAGAGGTCGAAGATCGGGGCCGCGTCGGACGGAAAGCTGAACGTTCCGCCATCGTCAGCATTTGCAATCCGCGTCACGATGGAGTCATGGCGGAACCGCGAATAGACGCTGTCGAAGCGCTCCACGAGGTCAAGGACATGCGCTCTGGTCTCGGCTCCGAGCGGCGCAGGCGTGTCGATCTCCCAGGACGTGCCTATTGCATCGAACTTAAAACTGGACGTCAGCACGCCGCTACCCTGTGTCATCAGCTCAAAGCTTACGTGTGCCGAGCCACTTCACCATGGCCGGATCGCGATGGTCAAAGAAGCTGCTGGATTTCTGGTCGAGAGAGGCGATCGCTGCGACGTCTTCCTGATCCAGCTCGAAGTCGAAGACCGAAAAGTTCTCCGCCATCCGCTCTTTACGCACGGACTTCGGAATGGCGACGATGTTGCGCTGGATCAGCCAGCGGAGCACGACCTGGGCTATGCTCTTGCCGTGCTTCGTGCCGATTGACTGCAAGAGCTCGTTCGTGAACAGGTTGTTCTTTCCCTCGGCGAATGGACCCCACGCTTCCGGCTGGACCTTGTACTCCTCAAGTACCTTCTGAGCGTCGTCCTGCTGATGGAAGGGGTGGATTTCGATCTGATTGACCGCGGGCACGATCTCGTTGTGAAGCACGAAGTCAGTCAGGCGGTCGGGATAGAAATTGCTGACTCCGATCGCGCGGATGCGACCTGCCTTGTAAAGCTCTTCCATCGCACGCCAGGTGCCATAGACGTCGCCATAGGGCTGGTGGATGAGCCAGAGGTCGAGATAGTCGAGCTGCAGCTTGTTCAAGGACCGTTCGAAGGCGGCCTTTGCCCCTTCATAGGTCGCGTCTTCGATCCAGAGCTTGGTCGTGACGAACAGATCGCTTCGCTGGATGCCGTGGTTGCGGATCGCGTTGCCGACCGCCTCTTCGTTGCCATAAGAGGTCGCAGTATCGAGCAGGCGGTAGCCGACGTCGATCGCGTCGCGGACGCTGCGCTCGCACTCGGCCGGATCGGGCACCTGGAATACGCCGAAGCCAAGGATCGGCATCTCGATCCCGTTGTTGAGCTTCACTGTTGGAACTGTGCTGGTCATCTCGATTTCCTTTCATGGAGGCGGGATCGCGAGGCTCACCGCTGATGTCATTTGCCCACACGGGCCTGAAGGTGAGCGGGATATCGATCGCCGACGATGTCGATCTTCGCGAGTGCCGTGGCGATGTCCGTGGCGTCCTGCGGTGAGAGTTCAACACCCGCTGCGCCGAGGTTCTCTTCCAGACGATGAAGTTTGGTGGTGCCCGGGATCGGCACGATCCAGGGCTTCTGTGCCAACAGCCATGCGAGCGCGATCTGGGCTGGTGTCACACCCTTGGATTCCGCGATCTGCATAAGGGCCGCGACAAGTGCCTTGTTGGCCTTCAGGTTTTCTGCCTGGAATCGGGGAACGACGCTGCGGAAGTCACCGGGGCCGAACGTTGCCGTCTCGTCGATCTTGCCTGTGAGGAACCCCTTGCCGAGTGGGCTGAACGGAACCAAGCCGATCCCCAGTTCCTCAAGCGTCGGGATGATTTCGTTCTCCGGCTCGCGCCAGAACAAGGAATATTCGCTCTGCAGCGCGGTGACAGGTTGGATCGCATGCGCCTTGCGGATCGTCTGCGCACCCGCCTCGGACAAGCCGAAGTGCTTGACCTTGCCCTCGGCGATGAGTTCCTTGACGGTTCCCGCAACATCCTCGATCGGCACGTTCGGATCGACGCGATGCTGGTAGAGGAGGTCAATCACGTCAGTGCGCAGCCGCTTCAACGAGGCTTCGACCGATTGGCGGATATAGTCCGGGCGGCTGTTCAAATGCTGGCCACCATCGGCGCTCGGGAGCTCGAAGCCGAACTTGGTGGCGATGACGACCCTGTCGCGGATTGGTTCGAGTGCCTCGCCGACCACATCCTCGTTGACGAAGGGTCCATAGACCTGCGCGGTGTCGAAGAAGGTAACGCCGAGGTCGTGGGCGGCGCGGATGAGGGCTATCGCATCTTTCGTGTCTGTCGCCGCACCATAGCCGTGACTCAGTCCCATGCAGCCAAGGCCGAGAGCCGAAACTTCGAGGTGTTTTCCAAGCCTGCGCTTTTCCATGTGTCCGTCCTTTCGAATATATTTTCGGTTGGTCACGCCGTGGTCGATGCCTTTTCCAGGCGGGCACGGGGACGCGCCATGAACATGACAGCGAGGATCAGGGTCATGGCGATTAGGACCGATCCGGTTTCCATTGCCACGCTCGCACGGCTGGCCAGAAGTGCCGTGCCCTGCAGGCCTTGCGAGCCAATTGCCGCGACGGCGACGAGGACGCCAAGACCCAGCGAACTGCCAAGCTGATGGGCCACATTGACGACGCCCGACGCTGCTCCAGCTCGCTCTGATGGCACACGGACGATTCCGGAGGCCGTCAGCGGCCCGAGTGCGCCACCCTGGCCGGCCCCGATCAACATCATCGGAACGATGAGTGCGGCTAGCGATGCCTGCTGCATGGCGAAGCTCAGCCAGATCATGCCGATCAGACCCGTCACGACACTGGTGACAAGGACCCTGCCAGCTCCGTATCGCCCGATCAGACGTGGTGCCGACATGGCAACGATGAAGTTGACCACCGTCGTCGGAAGAAAAGCGATGCCTGTTTCCGATGAGCTCAGGCCGACGACGCTTTGAAGGAACTGAGCGACAAAGAAGTAAAATCCGACATTCGCACCAAGGAACAGGGCGCGGCCGGCGTATGCGGCGGCCCTCTCCCGGTCCGCGAACAGGGATAGCGGCATGATCGGTTGGATCGCACGCGATTCCACGAACGCAAACAGGATCAGCATGACGATGCCCGAGCCAATGCAGGCCAGTGTCAATAAGTCGGACCACCCGGTCGATGCTGATCGGATGACGCCGTAGACGAGCGCGACGATACCGAGCGTCGAGATGATCGCACCCGCGATATCAAAGGTGCCAGGGGTTCTCTCGGTTTCGAGAACGTAGCGTTTCGCGGCGATCATCATCGCAATGCCGATGGGCAGGTTGATGAAGAACCCGACGCGCCAGGACAGCCAGTCGGCAAGCAGTCCGCCGATCACAAGGCCGAACGCGGCCGATACCCCTGCCGCCGCCGCATAGTAGGACACGGCGCGCGTGCGCTCAGGGCCTGGCTCGAAATTGGTCTGCAGGAGCGCGAGCGTCGAAGGGGCGAGGATAGCAGAACCGAGACCCTGCAGGGCTCTTGCGGCAATCATGACCGCGGGTGCCTGCGACACGCCGATCACGAGTGACGCAAGCAAAAAGATCGTTAGGCCGGCCAGGAACATGCGGCGTCGCCCGAAGATGTCGCCGGCACGGGCTCCGAGCAGCAGGCAGCCACCGAAGGTCAGAGTGTAGGCGGTCGAGACCCAGGCGAGGCCCGCATCGCTGAAGCCGAGTTCGGCATGAATGCGTGGCAGCCCCGTCAGCACGATGGAGATGTCGAGGACGATCATCACGTAGCTGATCAGGATGATCGCGAGGATGGCCGTCTTATTCGGGGCAGTTGCATCAGGGCGGATTGGCATTTCCGTGTTCCGTTCAGGGTAGACCCTGCCGTCCTCCACGGCAGTGCCTGTTTCGATAAAAACAAGATATCGCTTGCCGACCCTTTGGATTAGGGGCAGTAATCGGGATGAAGCTATAAGGATGCCTAATGAATGCCGCAGGAGAACTTCAACGACCTGGTCGCTTTCGTCATGGTGGCGCGCGAAGAAAGCTTCACGAAAGCGGCCGTCAAACTGGGCGTGTCGCAGTCGGCACTCAGTCAGACCGTTCGCGGACTTGAAGAGAGATTGGGGCTTCGGTTGCTGACGAGAACGACACGCCGCGTGTCGCCGACAGCAGCGGGCGAACGCCTGCTGAGAATAGCGGGTCCGAGGTTTGAGGAAATCCAGACGGAATTGGCAGCGCTCGCCGAAATGCGTGACAAGCCTGCCGGCACCGTACGCATTACTTCAGGTGAGCATGCCGCAATCTCGGTGCTGGCACCCGCGCTTGAAAAGTTCCTGCCCGATAATCCCGATGTCCACGTCGAGATCACCGTCGACTACGGTCTTACGGACATCGTGGCCGAGCGCTATGACGCAGGTGTGCGGCTGGGTGAGCAACTGGCCAAAGACATGATCGCGATCCGCATCGGCCCGGAAATGCGCATGGCTGTCGTAGGCGCACCCTCCTATTTCCGACAAAACCCATGGCCCGAAGTGCCTCAGGACTTGACCGGACACAACTGCATTCAGATCAGGATGCCCACGCACGGCAACATCCTCTCGTGGGAGTTCGAGAAGGAGGGACACGAGCTCAAGGTGAGGGTGGAAGGGCAACTGGTGTTCAACAACATCGCGATGCGCCTCGACGCTGTGAGAAGAGGACTTGGTCTGGCCTACATGCCAGAGGATCAGGTGGCGGACCTGATTGCCAGTGGCGAGGTGGTGCGGGTGCTAGAAGACTGGTGCGAGCCATTCCCGGGATATCATCTCTACTACCCGAACCGCAGACACACCTCTCCCGCGTTCGCCTTGGTCGTAGAAGCCCTTCGCTATCGCGGGTAACGCGCTAATCAACCGTTTGTGATTAATAAGAGAGGCTAATGGCTTCAATCGGAAATGGGCGGCTAATCATCTGAGTGATGTCCGCATACCCTTCTCTCAACGTCACCATTGTGAGATCGATATGCCCCGCACACTCGCCAAAACCCTATCCGTCCTTGCTTTCTCGAGCGCCCTTGCGATCACCAGCGTGGCGTTTGCCCAGTCCGGTTCCAAGCCTGAACCGCTCGTTATCCAGGATCAAGGAAGCTTTGCGGTGGGCGGTACGGTCTCGCAGACCGCGGGCACCTACAACAACAATGCCCCGACGGCCGAGGGGCAGTCGCTGCACGGCGACCACGCCTACGTCTTCTACCAGGTTCCGCAGAACCCCAAGCCTCTGCCAATCGTGATGCTGCACGGAGCCTTCCAGTCCGGCCGCAGCTGGGAGACGACACCGGATGGCCGTGAAGGTTTCCAAAGCATCTTCCTGCGCAAGGGTTTCTCCACCTACATCGTCGACCAGCCGCGTCGCGGCCGCGCGGGCAACAGCACCGTGGCCGCGACGATTGAGCCGACACCGTATGATCAGTTGTTCTTCGACCAGTTCCGACTGGGAAAATGGCCCGACTACTTTGAGAACGTCCAGTTCGATCGTAGCCCCGCAGCCCTTGACCAGTTCTTCCGTTCGGTCACCCCGAACACCGGGCCGTTTGATGCGAACGTGATCTCGGATGCGATGTCGGCGCTCTTCCAGAAGACTGGACCTGGCATTCTGTTCACTCATTCGCAGGCAGGTGGACCCGGCTGGCTGACGGCGATCAAGAATCCGAACGTCAAAGGTATCGTCGCGATTGAGCCCGGTAGCGGCTTCATCTTCCCGGAAGGCGAAGTGCCAGCCGACATGCCGAGCGCCGCCGGCACGCTCAAGGGTGAGGCCGTCCCGGTCGCCGATTTCGAGAAGCTGACCAAGCTGCCGATCGTCATCTATTACGGTGACAATTTCCCGGTTGAGCCGACGACCGAGCGCGGTCAGGACAACTGGCGGGTTCGTCTCGCCATGGCGAAACTCTGGGTCGACACCGTCAACAAGCATGGCGGCGACGCGACGCTCGTTCACCTACCGGAGATCGGCATCAAGGGTGGCACCCATTTCCTGATGTCCGACCTGAACAATGTCGAGATCGCGGACATCGTCTCCAAGTTCCTGGCCGACAAAAATCTCGACTGATCCATAGGCGCGGCTTTGCGCCACCGTCCCTCCTTCGGCAGAGGCCGAGGGAGCGAAATATGAAGGAAACGAAGTTGAAGAAACTTATGTCGGGAATCTCAGTTGCAGCCATCGTCATGGCAGCCGGAATGGAGGCCAGCATGGCAAATGAACCCGCTTCAAACCTTGATTCCGCACGCTCCCGGACCCAGCAACTGATGGGCGATATCGCGCCAAAGCTGGCGGAATTGACGGATGACGTCCTCTACGCCGACATCTGGGAACGGCCGCAGCTTTCCCAGCGCGACCGAAGCCTTGTGACCGTCAGCGCGCTGATCGCGTTGAACCGTCCGGACCAGCTTCGCTCGCATTTGGTTCGTGCCAAGGCCAATGGCCTGACGGAAGAGCAACTCGTCGAGACCATCACCCATATGGCGTTCTATTCCGGCTGGCCGAGCGCCGTGTCGGCGGTGGCGATCGCCAAGGAAGTCTTCGCCGAAAACTAGAACGAGCGAAGCCTTGAACATCCGGCAGCAGGCGCAAAAAATGACGACGAGGATTGCAATGACACTGGCCCTATCCCTTGGCACATCCGTAGCGGTCGCTGAACCCGACAACGTCGTGGTGGTGACACGGGCGGGGACGAGCCCGTCGACGGCGGGTCCATCCAGCAATTTTACAGGAGCCGTCCGGGTCGATTCCCGATTCTCAGGAACCGCACCAGCCACAATAGGTGGAGGCACTGTTACTTTCGAGCCCGGCGCGCGGACCGCCTGGCATACCCACCCTCTCGGCCAGACGCTGATCGTCACAGCCGGTGCGGGCCTGGTCCAGCATTGGGGCGGTAAAATCCAGGAAATCCGTCCGGGAGATATCGCGTGGATTCCGCCAGGCGTGAAGCACTGGCATGGGGCAACCCCGACCACCGGCATGTCCCACATCGCCATTTCCGAGGCGCTGGACGGCAAGTCGGTCGAATGGATGGAACACGTTACCGACGAACAATACACGCGCTGACGTTTGGTCCCGCGCTGATCAGAGGAATCTGGATGAAAAAGATTATTGGCAGCATAGGCGGCTCTGCGTTGGCAGGACTGACCGTTCTCATGGTCGGCATGCAGGTTCAGGCAGAGCCCACTCGCGCGACGATGCCGGACATCGCAAAGCTCGTCCACTACACGACGGTGACGCGCGGTGAAGTCACCGAACACATCATGACGACACGCGAGGCGATCGAGGCCGTCAAGCGCGGTGATCCGATCCCGAACGGTACGCATGTCGCGCTCGTCGACTACCGCGACGGAGAAGTGTTCCGGTACTTCATTATGGAGAAGGGCGAGAACTGGGGTCAGGACTACGACGAAAATCGCCGCACTGCCGACTGGCAGTTCCAGTGGTTCAAGCCGGATGGCACGATCAACGAAGCCGAGAATACCGCCCGCTGCCAGAGCTGTCACATGTCTCGCGCGGATCGTGACTTCCTCTACACCTTCAACGAAATGCGGCGGTTCGAATTCGAATGAACGTCTTCCGTATCCGTCTGCTCCTGGACTTTCTCGCCGTCGCACTCGTCATCGCCTGCCTGGCATATTGGTGGCTCGACAATCTCTCCCACGAGCTGTTCGGCACGGCCCTGTTCGTTCTCGTGTTCGTGCACAACGTCTTCAACAGGCGTTGGTATGCCGGCGTAACAAAGCGACGAATGGATGCCACTCGCATCGTCAACCTGGTCACCATCTTTTGCCTTGCTATCGGCATGACGGTCATGCTGGTGACGAGTTTGCTGGTCTCCCGTGACCTCTTCCAGTTCACCGCCCTCAGCGGTGCCTTTGCGGTGCGGGAAATCCATATGTTCGCCGGATACTGGGTCTTGCTGATCATCGCTATCCATCTGGGAACGCGCTGGACCGTCGTGATGAACACGATCCAGTCCACTTTGGGTCTTACCTCGCCAAGTACCTTGCGGACCGTGGTTCTGAGGGCAGTGGCCTTGGCCATCGCGATCTGGGGGGTGAAAAGCTCGTTTGAAGTTGCTTTCGGCACCAAGCTGATGCTGACCTATTCGTTGGATATGTGGGACTTCAGCGAGAACACGCTCGGCTTTTTCGTAGGATACGCATCGATTGTTGGCCTATACGCCGCCATCACGCACTACGCGCTGGGTTTTCTGGGCAGCGCATTAAAAGGATGGCGGGAGGACCGGCAGCATCGCGTACGAGCGCCATGACCGCTTTTGGCGCGAAGCCGCCATTTTGACTTACGATGATACGGCTTCTCTTAGGGCACGATAAACGCTCGCCCGGCCTATGTTCAGCGTCTCGGCGATCTCTGTTGGTCCCATTCCGTCGGATTTAAGTCGGCGGATCTCAGCAATATCAACGTGCGGCTTCCTGCCTTTGTAGACTCCTCTGCTTTTTGCTGCGGCAATGCCTTCCATCTGCCGCTCTCTGCGGAGGTTTGTCTCGAACTCGGCAAACACGCCGAGCATATCGAGGAAAGCTTTGCCGGCAGCCGAGCTGGTGTCGATCGGCTGTTCTGTCGCCTTCAGCGTCACCCCTTTCTGCTTGAGCAGTCGGACGATGTCCTGCAGATCCCCAACTGACCGCGCCAGCCGATCGACACGCGTCACGACCAGGCTATCGCCGTCGCGCATGAATTCCAGGAGGGTGCTGAGCTCTTTCCGATCCTGCTTAGTCGATCCGGATTTCTTTTCGGCCCTTATGACCGTACACCCGGCCGCCTTCAGAGCCGCCTCTTGAATCGCCAGATCCTGATCGATGGTGCTGACCCGCGCATATCCGTAAATTGCCATGAAACGTCTCATTAGGTTCTAGACCTTCAGTGAGTAGCGTCTCATAACGACAAAAGCAACCCAAATGATACACTGTTTAGTGTCTCACGGAGATTGTCTCAGCAGGTATACCCTAAAGCACCTGTGATCGGTCGTCGATTGAGGCATCGGCGAGCTAATCGCTTATGGGGATGAGGGTCCAAACATCTGATTTATCGAAAAGATGCGGGAAAGACGTCGAGCTCTATAGAGAATGTGTTGCGAAGCTTGTGGACGTGATGTCATGTCACTGTGTGATCAGGCATAGCTTGGGGAGAGGACCGGCTGATGGGGGGAACCTATTTTGATGACGAGCAGGAGATAGGCCCACAGGGGTTGGCATTGCTACGCAAGGTGCTCGCGGACCTGTTTCGAGATCAATCTGGCGACCCGAATGCGGATCAAGAGCTTGGGTTGGCAAAGGAGCTGGTCGCCCTTTTCAAGTCGGGCTTTCGAAGCGAGGAAGAGTTGAAAGCAATGGCCAGGGGCATAACAATCGAGAGCCATCAGCATGACTGAAAACAAAGGACTTGATGGGAGCGCAGGAGCTACTATTTCCCGCTCATGATCCACGACGTTGCCAAAAAACTGAATTCAGTTCTTGCACCTGAAGATCTGGCACTGCTGGACAAAGCCTTTGCGCGTGTGTGCGAACTGCGCGGCATCTCTCCAACATCGCCGCCGGCGCAGGAAAGCGCCAAAGTGCTGATAAACCTATATCAGAGCGGGATTCGAAACCGGTTCCAACTGGTGGCGATGCTAACGGGGCAGAGGTTTCCGTAGGGAAGCGTTGACCCAGTGTTGAACTGCGTGCGCTTCCGATTGAGCAAGACCGTAAATCCAGACGGCACTGCCATACCATGAATGACAACATTGTTTGTCTTGCTGGTAAATAAAGCAAGCGCGGCGACTGATGTATCACCGAATCGCCGCGCTGGATGTTGTAGGTGACGGCTCAGATCACTGAAACGTTCTCGGCCTTGGATTTACCCGTCTTGCGGTCCTGACCTACTTCATAGCGAACCTTCTGACCGTCTTTAAGTGCCTCGCCGAAGCCGACCGCGGAGATATGCACAAAGACGTCCTGACCGCCATCATCCGGGGTGATGAAGCCGAAGCCCTTGTCCTGAGCAAAGAATTTTACTGTTCCGGTCGCCATGTGTACCTCTGTTGGTGATTGAGACGCCGACCTTAATCGCCATGCGTCCGGGCAACAAGCGGCATCCTGTCAGGCCATTGGCGAACGGCTTCTGTATCCTCTGATCGGGCGGACTGAGACTTTAGGCGAAGATCGCCGTTGATAAACCGCTGCTTTAGGTTTTTGGCAGATAGTGAGTATCAACTGTGTTGGCGGTTTGGGCTTGTCATTGCGTCCCCCGGGGCGATCGAAAGCGTAGCGTCGTCTCTTCCGGTTGAGTGTTCGAGGCCTGGCGTGACGGTGATTGAGAATGGATGACGTCTGGAAAGTTCTTGCTGGCAATCTCGCTGCGGTGGCATTGATAGTCTCGATCTGGACACATCTTTCCTATCGCTTCTACCAATTGCCTCCCAAGCTGCGCTGCGCCGGCCTCGGGGTCACGATGGGCCTCGCGGCGATAGCCTCAATGCTACTCTCGGTGCGCTTCGGAGTGGGGGTCATCTTCGACCTTCGGCTTGCCATTATCGAATCGGCCGCGGTATTCGGTGGACCTGGAGCTGCACTGATCACAGCCATAATGGCTGCGGGTTTCCGCTTCTACCTTGGTGGGGCAGGGGTAGTGCCTGGCTTGACGGCGATTGCCATTGTTTTCGTTCTAGGAAGCTCGCTCTGGTTCTTCGGCGGCCGAAAGCCGCTGAGCCATGCGCCGTCGATCCTGAGTGCCTCTGCGCTTGCAGGCTGTCTTTCGATTGCGGTCCTTTCGTTGCTTCCCCAGGCGGACTTCCAGAGGGCGGTAGAACAAGTCGGTCTGCCAATCGTCGTTCTGAATTTTACGACGACCGCTGCCATTGGCTTTTTCCTGGCGTATTTCCGCCGGTTCACGCTCGAGCGCGACATTCTGTATGCGGCGCTTACGCAGGCTCCTGATTACCATTACGTCAAAGACCTGAACCACCGTTTCGTCGTCGCGAACCTTAATGTTGCTCGCCACAATGGGCGCTCGCGGTCGTCCGAGATGGTCGGGCTGACGGATCGGGACCTCGCTCCTAGAGAGAGAGCCGAGCAATTGATGGCAGTCGAGGCCGGTGTCATGCAAACCGGGCAGCCGCTGGACCATTTCGAGGAGTTCCTCGTCGAAGAAGGCAAGCCACCCCGATGGTACTCGACCTCGAAAGTCCCCTTGAGAAACCGCCAAGGCGACATGGTCGGTCTGGCCGGCGTCACGGTCGACATCACTGAGAAAAAGTTACTCGAGCAGGAACTGCGATCCAGCAGAAACATCATGGCTCAAGCCATGGCCGAAATGTCCGATGGGCTCGCGATGTTCGGACCGGATGGGAGAGTGGTGTTCTGCAACGATCACTACCGCGCACTGTTCCCGAGATCAGCTTACGCCCGCAAGGAAGGTGCACACATCACCGAAATCGTCAGAGCAAGCGTGCGCAATGGTGAGCGCCAGGATATGCCCATCGATCTCGACGAAGATAGCATCCAAGCTGCTGGCCAAACGCTCTTCATCAATAAGGACGAAGTCATCCCACTCGCAGATGGTCGCTGGTTGTCCTTGAGAACGCGGGTGACTGAGGACCAACATGTGCTGGCACTTGTGTCCGATATCACTGCGATGAAGGAGTCTGAGCTCTCGCTCAAGAGTTTTGCCGAGCGGATGAAAGGCCTCGCCGAAACAGACGCATTGACCGGCCTTGCCAATCGGCGATCATTCGATGAAGGGCTGGAGCGCGAATTCGAGGCAGCCAGCCAGACCGACCGACCTTTGTCTGTGCTTCTGGTCGATGTCGACAGGTTCAAGGCGTATAACGACCGTTACGGTCATCTTGAAGGTGACAGCTGCCTCAAATCAGTCGCGGGGGCCATCGCGGCTGCAGTCCGGCGCTCTGGCGACATCGCGGCTCGGTTCGGTGGCGAGGAGTTTGCAATCGTGTTACCCGATACCGACAGCGACACGGCGATCACGATTGCTGAGAAGATCAGATCGTCCATCCGGGACCTCGGTTTGGTGCACGAAGGCAGCGAGTATGGCATCGTGACCGCCAGCCTTGGTGCTACCGTCTTTACTTCGGATTCGAGGGTGAGTAACCCCGCCGAACTCGTAGCTCGGGCTGATCTTGCGCTCTACCAGGCGAAGGATGCAGGGCGAGACCGCGTCGGGTTTCAGAGGCTAGCTGAAGAGCGCGTGAAGAAGCCGGCTTAAAACTTTGTTGACCACGAATAGGGGCTGCCACACACCCTTCTTTTGAAGTGCCTCTTCAAACCAGTGTCACGGTCGCCGAGAACTGCGTACCGGCCTCCGACTGAAATTCATAGGTCCCATCCAGTTGGCGAACTGACCCGTCTATCAGACGCGTGCCTGTTCCAGACGAAACCACACTGGCATCGAAGCCCACACCCTCGTCACTTATGGTCAGGAGACTTTTTCCAGGTTCCTCTGATGGGGTTAGAGCAACCAACAAGCGACCCTCACAAGGGTCAGGGTAAGCGTATTTGATCGCATTCGTCACAACTTCGTTGACTAGCAAGGCCAATGCTGTCGCTTTGTCAGCCGAGACCGGCTGAGATTTCAAATCGAATTCGACATGAAGTTTTGCGTCATGGGCTGAAACTGCGCCGCAGACCACAGCCCGGATCAGCTCCGCCGCGTCGATCTCAGCATATGCATCATGTTTATAGATCTGCTCGTGCACCGCGATCATCGATTTGATACGACTGCTGAGCGCATCAAAGCCCTCTGATCCACGCATTTGAAGTCGGACGAGAGACATCACGGACTGCAGGTTGTTCTTCACACGATGATGGATTTCCCGCAGCAGCATCTCGTTGGTTTCGAGCGCTTTGGCGAGTTGCGCCGATTGCTGTTCTTGAGCCCTTAGGAGATGCAGGATCCACCACCCAGCAATGGCAGCACCGCCGATGACCATGAAAGCGACCACACCCAGCATCAGCAGCGTCTGCCGGAACGGCTGAATGAGGAACTCGTAGTCTGCGGCGGCCACGGCGACAAAGGGTGTCCCTTCCACCCGCCGATAGGCGACCACGCGCCTCACCCCGTCCATTGGCGACGTCTCTGCACTATAGGTCCCTGCCGGCGCTTCCTTCAGATACTTTGTGAAGAGGATGTAGCCGGACATGTCCAAAGTCGTCTCGGGCAGGGGGTAGCGTGCAACCAGCATGCCGTCATCGCGAACAAAACTGATGGCATAGTCGCCACCGAGATCCACTGTTTCCCAGATTGGCCGCGTGATGTTCGCGGGAACGGACACCATGACGGCGCCCATGAATGTACCGTCTCGCATGATGCGTCGACTAAAAACAAAAATCTGGTCGCCGTTCAGACGGCTGATGAGGAGGGAGGAAACATACTCTGTCTGTCCATCCCTTACGGCTGTGAAGTAGTCGCGATCCCTGATGTCGACGGGCTTGATCTCGGGGTCGGTCGAATAAAGCGTTCGGCCTTCAGCATCGACAACATAGGCCTGAACGCCGCTCGGCAATCCTTGGGTCGCCACGTCCATATCACGGATATTGCCGTCGAACCTCAGATCCGTGAGGCGAAGTGCATCATCAATCCGACGAGCCGTCTGGGTACCCATCTGATGGATCCAGGACACATGGCTTGCGACGATTTTTACAGACGCTACGGCGCGCTCTTCGGCACGGTTAATCGTCGCGAAATAGGATTGGGCAGCCCAAGTGCCGAGTATGGACAGTAGCGCGAAAAGAGCCGCGGCGGTGGCAACCGCTGCGACCTTCGACACAGATCGGGTAGGTTCGCCTGTTGTCACCTCCCATCCTCCCGATGTTGTCCGGTTGATGAATTGTGAACACAGCTAAAGAGACGGAACACAAAGATCAACGGAAATCCAGACAGCTCAGTCGGAGAGCGAGACCGGTGTGTTGTCAATCCAGTTGTAGGCCGCCTGGACCAGGTCGAGGTCGGATGCGTAACTGACCGCTGCAGTTGCGACGACCATTTGGGCCACGGCATCTGCCACGTCACGGCGTTGGCGATCATCGGTCTTGAGGAGAATTTCCTTCAGCTCGTCTGCATCTCCGCCTGCGGCGTAGAACAGGCTGATCGATGCCGTCATAAGCCTCTCCCGCTTGTCCGGGGTGAGGTCCACCTGCCGCAAAAGGTCCAGCGCTGCCAACCGTTCTACGATGCGGTTTTGCAATTCACTCATCTATGCTCCCTCATCCATATGGCTAGTCCATCATCCGAGCAGCGCGGCCGCTGCGCCGCTGGGCGCTGTTGTAGTATTGCGATGCCTGCTGAACGGATCGATGCCGCGACTGCTCCATAGCTTCGGGAAGAGGAATGCCACGATTGGCGGCTTCTGTCAGGTAGCCGGAGCGCAGGCCATGCGCTGAAAACTCCGCCGGATCGAGCCCAGCCAGTCCGGCACGATGTTTGACGATGTCATTGATCGCCTTTGGGTCCAACGGAAGGCGGGAAACATTGCCCCAGCGATCGATGGCCCGGAATATACTGCCCTTGTCGATCTTGGCTGCGTTGAGCCAGGCGTTCAGGGTATCGACCGGCCGGCCAGTCAGATAAACGACCTCGTCGTTGTCGGCGA
>JAESGD010000144.1_pt1 | contig 23025 bp, 21 predicted proteins | sample 9269581 | NCBI WGS metagenome assembly JAESGD01 (sample SAMN14515903, study PRJNA621661) | algae metagenome | isolation source: Cyanomargarita calcarea GSE-NOS-MK-12-04C and co-occurring heterotrophs from... | place: USA: Grand Staircase Escalante National Monument, Utah | collected 2007-12-30 | reverse complement strand
ACCCGTCCCGAGAGTCAAAAAAGGGCGCGGAAATGGCCGATGCGACAGGGCCTGAGGGCAGGACCGGCGGACAGTTGCTTGCGGATGCGCTGGTGGCGAACGGTGCCACCCATGTGTTCGCGGTGCCAGGCGAAAGCTATCTCGACCTGCTCGATGGCCTGTATGCGCAGCGCAACCGCATCGCGCTCGTCACCTGCCGCTTCGAAGCTGGCGCCGTGCACATGGCGGAGGCGCATGGCAAGCTGACCGGCAAGCCCGGCGTCGCCGTTGTCACGCGCGGTCCTGGCGCCTGTCACGCCGCCATCGGCGTGCATGTGGCGCAGCAGGACAGCACGCCACTGGTGCTGCTGGTCGGCCAGATTCCCATGGGCGAGACGGACCGCGAGAGCTTCCAGGAGGTTGATTACCGCCGCTTCTTCGGCCCCATCGCCAAGTGGGTGACCCAGATCGATGAAGCGCATCGCATCCCCGAACTCATGGCACACGCCTTCGATGTCGCCACCAGCGGCCGCCCTGGCCCGGTGGTGGTGGCGTTGAGCGAGGAAATGCAGAAACACGTCGCCGCCGTGCGCGATATCGGCGCGGCGCAGGTCCTGCCGCCGCACCCCGCCCCCGCCGCACTCCCCCGCGTCATGGAGATGCTGGCGCAGGCGGAGCGACCCCTCGCGATCCTCGGTGGCAGTGGCTGGACGGAACAGGGCAGGGCCGCGATCCGCGACTTCCTGGTCGGCAACGACATCCCCGTTTCCGTGTCCTTCCGTCGGCAGGGCCTGTTCGATGGGCGTGCGGCCCAATACGCGGGTGACCTCGGCGTCGGTGCCGATGCCGGGCTGGTCGCACGCGCGCGGGAAGCCGACCTGATCCTCGCGATCGGCACGCGCCTCGGTGAGCCCGTGAGCCAGGGCTACACGCTGTTCGATCTCGCCGGTTCCCAGCCGATCATTCATGTGCATCAGGAACAGACCGAGATTGGCCGCGTCCACCGTGTGGCACTCGGTATCGTGGCTGACCCCAACGCCTTCGCCGAAGCGGCCGCCGCCACGCCACGCATCGCCGCGCCGCGTTGGGGCGCATGGCGCCAGCAGCTTCGCGCCGCGCGCCTCGCCCAGGCAAAGGCGCCGCGCTACGAGGGCAAGCTGAATCTGGCAGAGGCGCTGCAGGCGCTCGAACGCATCCTGCCGGACGACACGATCTTCACCACCGATGCGGGCAATTTCGCCACCTGGCCGACCCGCTTCATGCATGTGGGCGCGGGGCAGGACTTTCTTGGCCCGACGAACGGCGCCATGGGCTATGGCGTGCCAGCGGCGATTGGCGCGGCCATCACCTATCCGGGGCGCTGTGTGGTTTGCTTCGTCGGCGATGGCGGCGCGCTGATGACGGGCCAGGAAATCGCGACGGCCTTTCACCACGGTGTCGCGCCCATCATCCTGGTATTCAACAACGGCATGTACGGCACGATCCGCATGTATCAGGAACGAACCTATCCGGGCCGCGTTTCCGGTACCGCACTGACCAACCCGGATTTTGCCCGCTTCATTGAAAGCTTCGGCGGCCATGGCGAGGTTGTCGAAGCCACGGAGGACCTCGTGCCGGCTTTCCAACGTGCGCGGGCCAGCGGCCAGCCTGCGATCATCGAGATCCGGATGAATCCCGACCAGGTGACGAACCGCGCCACCATCGCGGACCTTCGCGCGCAGGCCGCGCAGCGCTGAGGGGTCGGGCAAAGGCGTGCCCGACTTCGCGCTGGAATGGGCGGCTGGGGGCCTGGTTGCCGGTGTGGACGAAGCCGGGCGCGGGCCACTCGCCGGCCCCGTCATGGCAGCGGCCGTACTGTTCCACCGCACGCCGCCGGCCGGCCTCACGGACCTTCTCGATGACAGCAAGCGCCTCACGCCGTTGCAGCGGGAGCATGCGGCCGGCGCGCTGCGGGCGGCCGCACGCGCCGGGTGGCTGGACCTTGCTGTCGCGGCGGCGAGTGCCGCTGAAATCGGGCGGATGAACATCCTCCGCGCCAGCCAGTTGGCGATGCAACGCGCCGTTGCGCGGTTGCCCCACGCGCCGACCCTTATCCTGGTGGATGGCAACCACCCCCCCCGCTTCGCCTGTCGTGCACAGGCGGTGGTGGGTGGGGATGCGCGCAGCCTCTCCATTGCCGCGGCATCCATCCTGGCCAAGGTGATGCGCGACCGTGCGATGAAGCGGCTGGATCAGCGCTGGCCGGGGTGGGGCTTTGCGCAGCACCAGGGCTATCCCACCGCGTCCCACCGTGCGCTGCTGGCGGCGCGCGGGCCGACGCCCCATCACCGGCGTGGGTTTTCCCCGGTGGATCAAGCGGTTCTCCGCTTTGGTTGACGGCGCGACTCGGCGCCCCGATGGTGTGTGTCGGATTCGCAAGGAACATGGTTGCAGATGGGGACCGGGATCGATCTGCCGCTCGACACGGTTCTCGAAGGCGATTGCCTGGAGATGCTGCGCAGCCTGCCGCCGGCCTCCGTCCATGCCGTGTTCGCCGACCCGCCCTACAACCTGCAACTCAAGGGCACGCTCCGGCGGCCGGATGACAGCCTGGTGGATGCGGTGGACGACCATTGGGACCAGTTCGCCGATTTCGCGGCCTATGACGCCTTCTCCCGCGAATGGCTAGCCGAATGCCGCCGCGTGCTGCGCAAGGACGGCACGATCTGGGTGATCGGCAGCTATCACAACGTGTTCCGCCTTGGCACCGCGATCCAGGATCTCGGCTATTGGATCCTGAATGACGTGGTGTGGCGTAAGGCCAACCCGATGCCGAATTTCCGGGGCCGGCGCTTCACCAATGCGCATGAAACGCTGATCTGGGCGGCGCGGGGCCCCGAATCCCGCTACCGCTTCAACTACGCCGCCATGAAGGCGCTGAACGACGACCTGCAGATGCGGAGCGACTGGTATTTCCCGCTATGCACCGGGGCCGAGCGCCTGCGCGGCACGGATGGAGCCAAGCTGCACCCGACCCAGAAGCCGGAGGCGCTGCTGCATCGCATCCTGGTGGCCTGCACGGCGCCGGGGGAGGTGGTGCTGGACCCGTTCCTCGGCACCGGCACGACGGCGGCGGTGGCGAAGCGCCTCGGCCGCCGCTTCATCGGCATCGAGCGGGAGGCCGAGTATGCCGCCGCCGCCCGCGCGCGGATTGCGGCCACGGACGCCGTAGCGGAGAGCGCGGCGCTGGCCTTGCCCGGCAAGCGGGAACAGCCGCGCATCGCCTTCGGCGTGCTGGTGGAACGCGGCCTGGTGCCGGTGGGTGCGGCGCTGACCGACCGTGCCCGCCGCTGGCACGCCGTGGTGGGGGCCGATGGCACGCTGCGCTGCGGTGCGGCAACAGGCTCGATCCACAAGGTCGGTGCGGCGGTGCAGAACGCGCCTTCCTGCAACGGCTGGACCTTTTGGCATCTGGAGGGCCGCGACGGGCGGCTCCGGCTGCTGGATGAGTTGCGGCAGGATGTCGTGGCGGGTCGCTGAGGATTAGATGGAATCATCTGATCGCATTTCTTAGTCTAGAAATGATGACGTCTAGAGCACGAGCTGCGTTCATCCGAACGCAGCGTGCTCCAGGAAACCCGTCGCTGAAAGGGTGGTGGCGTGGTTCGGATCAGCGTGGCTCGGGCGCCTTGCTCCGCTACGTCAATGCGGAGGCGCGTGTCCCTGCGACGCACCCGCGGCGCCTCGATCCGCCCCGAGCGGCAGTCGATGCAGCACCTCCACTGCAATCTGCTGTTCCGCTCGTTCGTCGGTCTCTCCTCGACGGTGCCGGTCTGGGATGCGACCACCTGTTCCAAGAACCGCAACCGGCCACTGGCGGCTGACATCACGCGCAAACCGTCGGTCGCGGTATTGGCGCTGACCCACAGCGGCATCCCCGTCACGACGCCGGGCGCGGGCGGATCGGCCGCCCGCCTCATCGCCGAAGCAATCGCGCGCGGCATGGCATCGAGCACCGCCTCACCAGGCCCAATCACCCCTGGACCGAGGGCCAGGTCGAGCGGATGAACCGCACCATCAAGGACGCCACGGTCCGGCGCTACCACCACGATGCCCACGGGCAGTTCGAGCGGCACCGCGCCGACTTCGTAGCCGGGTGAAATGTCGGCCGCCGACTGAAGACCCAGCACGGCCGCATGCCCTGCGACTTGACCAGCAAACATGGGACCGCAGCGCCACAAAGGTTCGATGCCAACCCGCTTCGCCAAATGCCGGGACTGAACATCGAACCATCGCCGCCCGCGCTCAGGGCGCGGCCTCCACCATCTCCACCGCGCGCGCGAGATCCACGCTCAACAGGCGGGAGACGCCGCGTTCCTGCATGGTCACGCCATACAGCCGGTGCATGCGCGCCATGGTCAGCGGATGGTGCGTCACGATCAGGAAGCGCGTCCCGCCGCGGCCCTGTGCGTCGGGCGCCGCCATGGCGTCCAGCAGGTCACACAGGCGCTCCACATTCGCGTCATCGAGCGGCGCGTCCACCTCGTCCAGCACGCAGACCGGGGCGGGATTGCAGCGGAAGACGGCGAAGATGAGGGACAGGGCCGTGAGCGCCTGTTCCCCGCCCGACAGCAGATTGAGGGAGGCGAGCTTCTTGCCCGGGGGCTCAGCATAGATCTCGAGGCCGGCCTCCAGCGGGTCGTCGCTGCCAACCAGCGCCAGATGTGCCCGCCCGCCGCCGAACAGGCGCGTGAACAGGAAGCGGAATTCCTGGTCCACGCGTTCGAACACCACCCGCAGCTTCTCACGCCCTTCGCGGTTCAGATGGCCGATGGAACCGCGCAGCTTGGCGATGGCGGTCGCCACCTCCGCGCGCTCCGTGTCGATCTGCGCGCGGCGGGCTTCGATTTCCTGTAATTCCGTCTCGGCGCGGAGGTTGACGGGCCCCATCTCCTCCCGCTCGCGCGCCAGGCGTTCCAGCTTGCGGCGCGCCTTCTCCTCGGCCGGGTCGGAGAGGTCCGCGACCGCCTCCGGGATGCGCTCATGCCTCTCGCCGAGGCGTTCCGCGATGCGTTCCTCCACGGCCATGGCGGCGGCCTCGGCCTGGGTTGCGGCGCCCTCGGCGCGGAGCTGCGCCTCGCGCCTGGTCGCGAAGCGGGCATCGGCGGCGCGGCGGGCTTCTGCCGCATCCCGCTGCTCGGCCTCGGCGGCGGCGAGCGCGGCGGCGTCTGCGGCGTGGGCGGCCTCGGCCTCCGCGAGGCGGCGGACCGCTTCCGCGCGACGCGCGGCGGCGGCTTCGGGCGCATCTTCGGCGGCATGCATCTCGGCGGCGGCGGCTTCGGCGCGGCCGGCGAGCTCGGCCTGGCGCTCCCGCGCCTCGGCGGCGCGGGCCGTCCAGCCCTCCCGCTCCGGGCCGATGGCGGCGCGGCGGGCGGCGACCCGGGACGCCTCGGCAGCGAGGGCGGCGCGGCTGTCCCGGCAGGCGGCCTCGGCGTCCCGCGCGGCGGCCAGCGCCGCTCGCGCCTGATCCACGCGGGCGCGGAGCGCGCCGAGGTCAGGCGCCGCGGCGCGGGCGGCCTCGGCGGCGGTGAGCGCCGCGCGCGCCTCCTCCGCCTCCGCGCCGATGCGCGCCAGTTCGGGCGTCAGCGCCGCCAGCCGCGTCTCGGCGTCCGTCGCCCGGGCAGCAAGGCGCTGCGCCGCCGCCTGCGCGCCGGCCAGCGCGGCCTCGGACTGGCGCCTTGCGTCGCGCGCGGCGGTATCGGCCCGGATGGCGGCGGCTTCCACCGCGGCGGCGGCGTCCTGCGCGGCGCGGGCGGCGGCCGCATCGGGCGCGGCGGCGGCGGCATCGCGGGCGGCGCGCAGCGCGTCCTGCGCGACCGCGCGCTCGGCCTCCAGCCGGTCGAGTTCGGGGGTCAGCGCGACCAGCCGGGATTCCGCCTGCTGCGCGCGGGCGAGGATGCGGTCGAGCGCGGCGGAAGCGGCCTGGGCCGCGCGTTCCGCCTCGGCACGGGCGCCGCGAGCACGGGCCTCGGCGGCTTGGGCGGCGCGTTCCTGTTCGGCGGCGGCGGCGCGGCCCTCAGCGCTGCCGGCGGCCTCCGCCTCGGCCCGGTCGAGCCGCGCGGCGGCGGCGCGGAGCGCGTTGCGCTGCGCGAGCCGCACGGCACCCGCACTCGGCGCGCCGGCGCGCACGCAATGGCCATCCCAACGCCAGACGGCGCCGTCCTCCGTCACCAGCGCCTGGCCCGGGCGCAAATGCCCGATCAGCGCGCCGCCATCGGCCCCCTTCGGCAGCAGCCCCACCTGCGACAGCGCCCGGCCGAGTGCGGGCGGCGCTTCCACCAGGCGCGCCAGCGGCGTGGCGCCGGCGGGCAGGGCCAGCATGGGGTCGAGGGCGGGCAGGGCCTGCCAATGACGCGGCGCATCGTGGTCGAGCGGGCTTTCCAGCGCTTCCCCGATCGCCGCACCCAGCGCGGCTTCAAGGCCGGGCGGCACGCCGATCCCGTCGAGCACGGGGGTCAGCCCATCGCCGATTTCGCGGGCGCGCAGCACATCGCCCAGGGCGGCCACTTCGGCGGCGGCGCGGGCGCGGGCGGCCTCGGCCTCGCTGGCGCTGGCGCGGGCGGCTTCGTGGCGGGATTGGGCGCGGGCGCGCTGTTGTTCCGCCTCGGCCAGGGCGGCCTGCGCGGCGGCCAAGGTTTCGGTGGCGGCGCGGGCGCCGGCGCCGGCGGCTTCCCGCTCGGCCACCGGCACCAGGGCGGCTTCGGCGCCGTCGCGCTCGGCGGCCAGGCGGGCCTGCTGTTCGGCGAGGCGCCGGGCGGCGCCCTCGGCCGCGTCCAGCGCGGCGCGGGCGCGGGAATTTTCCGAATTCGCCTCGGCGGCCACGCGCCGCGCGGCCTCATGCGCGGCCTGCGCGGCGGCGCGGGCGGCTTCGGCGCGGGCGAGATCGGCCTCGGCGGCGGCCAGGGCCTTGGCGGCGTGCGTGGCCGCGTCGCGGGCCTCGGCGCGCGCGGCCTCCGGCACGCGGGCGGCCTCGGCGGCGGCGAGGTCAGCCTGCAGCCGGGCCAGCACCGCGGCCAAGCGGGCGGCACGGGAAGCGGCATCCTGCGCCTGCACGCCGAGCGCGGCCGCGCCGGCGGCGGCTTCGGCGGCGGCTTCGGTCGCAGCCTCGGCGGCGGCTTCGGCCGTCGCGACCGCAGCCAGCGCATCGGCCTCGGCCGCTTCCGCCGCACGCAGCCGGGCGGGCAGCGATTCCGCGATCGCAGCCAATTCGGCCGCCTCGGCATCCAGCCGCGCCCCGGCGTCTTCCGCATCGGCGGCGGCCCGGCGCGCATGGTCAAGGTCGCGCGCCAGCGCGGTATGGCGGGCGCGTGCCCCCTCCAGCGCATCCTGGGCGCGCGCTTCCTCGGTCGCCTGCGTCTCGGCGGTGATGCGCGCGCGTTCCAGGGTGGTGCGGGAATCGGCCTCGGCGGCGCGTGGCGCGGGCAGGCCAGATTCGGCCGCGAAGGCGCGGCGGGCTGCGGTCTCGGCCTCATACTCGGCATCGTCGGTGGCGCGGCGGGCCTGCGCGAGGGCATCCCGTGCAAGGCTCAGCGCCAACTGGGCGCGGGCGCGCAAAATGGCCAGCCACTCCACCTCCGCCTGCCGCACCAGGCCCGAGAGGTTGCGGTAGCGCGCCGCCTGCCGCGCCTGGCGCTGGAGGTTCTGGCGGCCTTCCTCCATCTGCGCGATCAGGTCCTCGGCGCGGCCGAGATTGGTCTCCGCCTGGCGGAGTTTCAGCTCCGCCTCATGCTTGCGGGCGCGAAGCCCCGCGATGCCGGCCGCTTCCTCCAGCACCCCGCGCCGGTCCTCGGGCTTGGCCTGGATCAGGGCGGCGACGCGCCCCTGGCTGACCATGGCGGAGGAGCGGGCGCCGGAGCCGATATCGGCGAACATCGTCTGCACGTCGCGGGCACGCAGCTCGCGGCCGTTGACGCGGAAGGAACTCCCTTCCCCGCGCGCGATCTTTCTCGAGATCTCGAGTTCGGCGGCTTCGGCGTTCGGCGGCGGGGCGAGGCCCGTGGCCTCCTCCAGCATCAGCGTCACCTCGGCCAGATTGCGGCCGGGGCGGGTCGCGGTGCCGGCGAAGATGACATCGTCCATCTCGCCGCCGCGCATGGACCGGGCGTTGCTCTCGCCCATCGCCCAGCGCAGCGCCTCCACCACATTGGACTTGCCGCAGCCATTCGGCCCGACGATGCCGGTCAGGCCCGGGAGCACCTCCACCACCGTCGCTTCCGCGAAGGATTTGAACCCGGCGATGCGCAGCCGGGTGAGGCGCGCGGCGCGCGCCGCCTCGATCTGCGCGTCGCTGCGGCCAGGGTCCTGGTCCTCGGCGGGCGCGTCGGGGGGGAGTGCCTCCATCCTCAGCGGGTTTCGGACACCAGCTGCGCGAAGCGGGCGAAGTCCATGTTGCCGGGCACGACGCGCGTGCCGAACACGAAGGTCGGCGTGGAGGCGACGTTGAACTGCTGCTGCGCCTGCACGCGTTGCTCCAGGATGCCGCGGGCCAGGGCCTGGTCGGCCAGCGCCTCATCGAACTGGCCGCGCGACAGGCCGGCGACGGCGGCGAGCTTCGCCAGTTCCTCGGCCGGGTTGCCGCCGCGCACGAAGGCCCAGCGGTTCTGGCTGGCGAACAGCGTGGTCAGGAAGGGCTCGTAGCGCTCCGGCGGCAGGCTGCGGGCGATCACGGCGGCGGCCAGCGCCACGCTGTCCAGCGGGAAGTCCCGGAACACCAGGCGCATGCGGCCGGCGGCCACCAGCTCCGACTTCACGCGCGGCCAGGTGCCGGTGTGGAAGGCGGCGCAATGGCCGCAGGTCAGGGAGAAATGCTCCAGCACCGTCACCGGCGCATCGGCGCGGCCGAAGCTGCGCTCCGTCAGACGCGGATCGGTCTCGGGGGCGGAGCTTTGTGGCGCCTGGGCCAGCAGCGCCGTGGGAACCAAGGCGAGGCCGGAGGTTAGGGCCAGAAGGGTACGGCGCGAGGTCATCGGGCGGGCTCCGTCATGAAAAAAGGGGGGACTCGTGAATAGGTGCCCCTGCTCAGGGCTTTCGATAGACGCCGCGGGCCAGCTTTTCCAGCGCATCCCGCAATTCGCCGGCAGGCATGTCCGCGAGCCGGCCCTGCACCGCCTCCGGCAGGATCACGGGCCTGGGCGCGGGCCGGGGCGCCACGGCACCCGCCAGCGCCTGCTGCACGAAGCGCAGCCGCTCCACCGCGGCGCGTCCGAGATGGGCGTTGATGCGGGCGATCAGCTCGGGCGCCAGATGCTGCAATTCCATCGCCACCGGGCCCGAACAGGCCAGCACCAGGCTGCCGGAGGTCAGGCGCAAGGGCTCCGTCACGGCGGCCAGCGCCGGCCCCACAATCTCCGGCCAATCGGCCAGGATCTGCGCGCCAGCGGCCGAGCGCTTGCGGAAGGCGGGGCGGGTCAGGCGTGGGATCAGGCTACCCATCGCCTCGGGAAGTTTGGGGAATCGCCGCCCTTCGTCATGCTCCGCCATCGTGAACCCCTCAGCCGCCGATCTGCTCGCCTGGTATGACCGCCACAGACGCGTTCTGCCATGGCGGGCCGAGGCGCCAGACCCCTACCGGGTCTGGCTGTCGGAGGTGATGTTGCAGCAGACCACGGTGGCGGCGGTTATGCCACGCTACGAAAGGTTTCTGGCCCGCTTCCCGGATGTGGCGGCGCTGGCGGCAGCCGATTGGGCGGAGGTGGCGGAGGAATGGGCCGGCCTTGGCTACTATGCCCGCGCGCGGAACCTGCATGCGGGGGCCAAGGTGCTGGCCGCCCAAATGGCCACCCAGGGTTTTCCCGACTCGGTGGAGGCCTTGCGCGCGGTACCCGGCATCGGCGCCTACACCGCCGCCGCCATCGCCGCGATCGCCTTCGGCCGCCCGGTGGTGCCGCTGGATGGCAATGTCGAGCGCGTCACGGCGCGGCTGAATCGCGTGGAAACGCCGCTCCCCGCCGCCAAGCCGGAACTCGGCCGGCTGGCGCAGGGCTGGATGGCGCAGGCCGAGTCACGCGCCCGCCCGTCTGACCTCGTGCAGGCGCTGTTCGACCTCGGCGCCACCATCTGCACGCCGCGCAATCCGGCCTGCACCCTGTGCCCGTTGCGGGGCGCCTGCGCGGCCCAGGCGGCGGGCGTGGCCATGGATTTGCCGCGCAAGACCCCGAAACGCGCCCGCCCGACCCGGCACGGCGTGCATTTCTGCGCGATCGACGCCGAGGGACGCTTGCTGGTGCGCCGCCGCCCCGAATCCGGCCTGCTCGGCGGCATGCTGGAAGTGCCCGGGACGCCCTGGCGCGAAGACCCCTGGCCCGAGGCCGAGGCGCGGCCTTACGCCCCGCTCACCGCCGAGTGGCGGCGCGTGGCGGGCGAGGCCCGGCACGGCTTCACCCATTTCGAGCTGCGCATGGCGCTGTTCACGGCGCCCGCGACCGATGCGCCGGACGGCCATGCCTGGATGCCCCCTGCCGAGGCCGCCCGCGCCATGCCGAGCGTGATGCGGAAGCTGCTCGCCCTGCTGGACAATTCCGCGGCACCGCAGGATGAGGGCGGCCGATCCTGAGGAGCGCCTGATGTTCACGACCCTGCCCACCAACCGTCCGCTGCTGCGCTTCGCCGGCCTTGCCCTGCTCGGCTCCTGGCTGCTCGCCGCCAGCGCGCAGATCGCGCTGCCGCTCTGGCCGGTGCCCGCCACGATGCAGAGCGCGATGGTGTTGGTTCTGGGGGCGCTGGGCGGGCCGGCGATGGGGGGGGCTTCGGTGGCGGCCTACCTGGCACAGGGCGCGGCGGGCCTGCCCTTCTTCGCCGGCGGCGCGGCCGGCCCGGCGGTGCTGGTCGGCCCGACGGCAGGCTACCTGCTCGGCTTCGCGCTTGCCGCCTGGGTCGCCGGCTTCGCCCGCGGCAATGTCTGGCGCCAGGGCGCGGTGCTGCTGGCCGCGCACCTGCTGATCTTTGCACCTGGCGTGCTGTGGCTTTCGGGCTTCGTCGGCCTGGACCGCGCGATGCAGGCGGGGTTCGTGGTGTTCCTGCCCGGCACGCTGATCAAGACCGCAGCTGCGCTGGTCATTCTGAAACTGGCGATCGAACGCAAAGCCGTTTGATCCCGCCAGGGGCGTGATGCAGCCTATCCCTGTCCAGTCGGGAGGGAGGCGTTGCGCCGCCGCCTGTTCTGCCCCGGCACCGGTGCCGCCGCCCTTAGCGGCGGCGCAGGCGCCGTGAGGCCCGTCGCCGTGCCGGACAGCGACGCGGTCGGTCGCGCCGCCGCCGAGATCGGCAATTACCCGCCCCCGCCGCGCCGTCGCCTCGGATGAGGTCACGGCTTCCCTCACCCGCCTCTCCCGCCGGCTGGAAGTCCCCGCGCAGGAGCGCTGCCGCGCTGGATCGGAGCAGGGTGATCAACCGCGTGCCGCTTCTGCCGCAAGGGGAGGGAGCGTCGGCGGAGGCGCTGCCCGGCCGGTCAGGCATGTTGCATGGCGTGACCGGCTGCGGCGCTGGCAGGGCCATACTCAACCACCGTGACGCGCGTCCTGTTGGTCTTGCGTTGACGCGGGGCCCGATCTGGCGCGTTCTCCGCCCATGCTGATCTTCCGCCTGTTCGAACGCGCGATCGACCCGGTCGTGCCGCCTGGAACCCATGCCGCGCGGCTGTTCGGCTCAGCCGTGCCGGAGGCAGCGCCGCCGCCGCGGCTGCTCGGATTCTACTGGTATTTCATGCGGCAGGCCTGGGTGCTGTTCGTGCTGCTGTTCGCGGCCGGCGGCGCGGTCGCGTTGCTGGACCTGCTGATCCCGGTGTTCATCGGGCAGGTGGTTGGCCTGCTGGAGGCGCATGGGCCGGGCGGCATCTGGGAGCAGGCCGGCGGCACGCTGGCGGCCATGGCGGCGCTGTTGCTGCTCGGGCGGCCGATTGCGATCCTGCTGCAGAACCTGGTGACGCAGCAGGCCATCGTGCCGGCCTTCACCAGCATGATCCGCTGGCAGGCGCATTGGCAGGTGGTGCGCCAGGGCACGGCCTTCTTCCATGAGGATTTCGCCGGCCGCATCGCCAACCGCGTGATGCAGGGCGGCCCGGCGCTGCGCGAAAGCATGGTGCAGCTGATCAACGCGGTCTGGTACATCCTGGTCTATGGTACCGGCGCGGTGCTGGTGCTGGCCGGCACCGACTGGCGGCTCGCCATCCCGATCCTGTTGTGGTTTGCGCTGTACGCCACGCTGCTGCGCCTGATCGTGCCGCGCATGCGCGACCGTGCGCGGAAGGCCAGCGAATCCCGCAGCCTGCTCACGGGGCGCGTCGTGGATAGCTACACCAATATCATGACGGTAAAGCTGTTCGCCCGCGCCGAGCATGAGGACGCCTTCGTGCGCGAAGGGGTGGAGGCGCTGAACCGCGATTTCGGCCGGCAGACGCGCCTCGTCACGCTGAACGGGCTGCTGCTGTCCACGCTGAACGCCACGATGCTGGTGGCGACCGCCGGGCTTGCCATCCTGCTGTGGTCGCGCGGCGACATCCCGCTGGCGATGGTGGCGGCGGCCCTGCCGATGGCCTGGCAGATCGCCAACATCTCCGGCTGGGTGGCGATGAACGTCGCCGGCATCTTCGAGAATATCGGCGTGGTGCAGGAAGCGATGGGCAGCATCGCCGTGCCGCCGACCGCGCCCGACCCGCCCGGCGCCGTGCCGCTCGCTGTTCCGAAGGGCGACATCGCGTTCGAGGGCGTGCGTTTCGGCTATGGCCGGCCGCGGGGCGTGCTGGACGGCTTCGATTTGCGGATCGAACCCGGGGAGCGTGTCGGCCTCGTCGGTCATTCGGGCGCGGGCAAGACCACCGCCATCAACCTGCTGCTGCGTTTTTTCTCGCCGGAGGCTGGACGCATCCTGGTCGATGGCCAGGATATCGCAGGCGTCACGCAGGAGAGCCTGCGGGGTGCCATCGGCGTGGTGACGCAGGACACCGCGCTGCTGCATCGCTCGATCCTGGACAACATCCGCTATGGCCGCCCCGATGCGACGATGGCGGATGTCGAAGCCGCCGCGCGCCAGGCAGAGGCGCATGGCTTCGTCACCGAGTTGTCGGATTGGCGCGGCCGCCGCGCCTATGACGCGCATGTGGGGGAGCGCGGCGTGAAGCTTTCCGGCGGGCAGCGCCAGCGCATCGCGATCGCGCGCGTGCTGCTCAAGGATGCGCCGATCCTGGTGCTGGACGAGGCGACCAGCGCGCTCGATTCGGAGGTGGAGGCCGTCATTCAGGAAAGCCTGGAACGGCTGATGGCCGGCAAGACGGTGATCGCGGTGGCGCACCGCCTGTCCACGCTGGCGCGCATGGACCGGCTTGTCGTGCTGGAACACGGCCGGATCGTGGAGCAGGGCACCCACGCGGCATTGCTGGCGTCCAACGGCGTCTATGCGAAGCTGTGGAAGATGCAGTCGGGCGGTTTCGTCGGCGGATGACGCACCCGCCGACGCGGACTCCCGTTCAGTTCAAGAAAAACTGCCCGCCCGCGTAACGCAATTCGGCCGGGCGGGTGAGGGCGGTGGAGGCCACGCGCACGGAATGCAGCGGCCCTTCGATCTCGCGCTTCCAGAAGTCCAGGAAGCGGGTCAGCTCCGGGAAGCGCGGCGCCAGGTCGTGTTTCTGCCAGACGAAGCTTTGCAGCACCGTCGGGTGGTCCGGCAGGTGATACAGGATTTCCGCCGTGGTCAGGTGCCAGTCGGCGATGTGGGGAATGCGCTCGAGACCGGAGAGACCCATCATGCTCCTTCTCAGGCCGGGTTGCGCCCGGCCATGGCCTTTGGCCGCCGTCGGCCTGGAAGCGAAGCATGGCATGATGTGACGGGTCTGTTGCAAGATAAAAATCCAGCGATTGCAGTGCACTATCACTCGACTTGCGGGAGCGCTGCCAAGCGGTCTGGCACTCAGCCCAGGGGAGTGCTGACACCGCTTGACGCAGGCCGCAACATCGCATAGCTAGCTGGCACTCCTCTGGGGGGAGTGCTAGCGGGCGCCGCAACGGGCCCGTCGGCGACCACTATCTCCGGATGGGCTTGCCACCACCATTGGAAGCGACAGGAGACACTCCATGAAGTTCCGCCCCTTGCATGACCGCGTTCTGGTCCGCCGCGTGACGGCCGAAGAAAAGACCGCCGGCGGCATCATCATCCCCGACACCGCCAAGGAAAAGCCGCAGGAAGGCGAAGTCATCGCCGTCGGCTCCGGCACGCTCAACGACAAGGGCGAGCTGCGCGCGCTCGACGTGAAGGCTGGCGATCGCATCCTGTTCGGCAAGTGGTCGGGCACCGAGGTGAAGGTCGATGGCGAGGAGCTCCTGATCATGAAGGAGTCCGACATCATGGGCATTCTCGAAGCCCCTTCCGTCGCCAAGGCGGCCTGAGTGCGCGGCGCGAGCCATACGGCTTCGCGCGCCCCACTCTCCGCCTGATCAGCAACCCGGATAAGTAGGAAAAGAACACAATGGCTGCCAAGGACGTGAAGTTCGGCGCGAATGCGCGCGAGAAGATGATTCGCGGTGTGGACATCCTGGCCGACGCCGTGAAGGTGACGCTGGGCCCCAAGGGCCGCAACGTGGTGATCGACAAGTCCTTCGGCGCGCCGCGCATCACCAAGGACGGTGTGACGGTCGCCAAGGAAATCGAGCTGGCCGACAAGTTCGAGAACATGGGCGCCCAGATGGTGCGCGAAGTGGCCTCGAAGACCAACGACACGGCCGGCGACGGCACCACCACCGCGACGGTGCTGGCGCAGGCGATCGTCCGTGAGGGCGCCAAGGCGGTTGCCGCCGGCATGAACCCGATGGACCTGAAGCGCGGCATCGACAAGGCCGTGGCGCACGTTGTCGCCGAGCTCGAGAGCCGCACCAAGAAGATCTCCACCTCCGCCGAAGTGGCGCAGGTCGGCTCGATCTCCGCCAATGGCGAGACCGAGATCGGCGAGATGATCGCCTCCGCCATGGAGAAGGTCGGCAATGAGGGCGTGATCACGGTCGAGGAAGCCAAGAGCATCCAGACCGAGCTCGACGTCGTCGAGGGCATGCAGTTCGACCGCGGCTATGTCTCCCCGTATTTCATCACGAATGCGGAGAAGATGATCGCGGAGATGGACAACCCCTACATCCTGATCTTCGAGAAGAAGCTGTCCCAGCTGCAGCCGATGCTGCCGCTGCTCGAAGCGGTGGTGCAGTCCTCCCGCCCGCTGGTGATCGTGGCTGAAGACGTGGAAGGCGAGGCCCTGGCCACGCTCGTCGTCAACAAGCTGCGTGGCGGCCTGAAGATCGCCGCCGTCAAGGCGCCGGGCTTCGGCGATCGCCGCAAGGCGATGCTGGAAGACATCGCGATCCTGACCGGTGGCCAGGTGATCAGCGAAGACCTCGGCATCAAGCTCGAGAACGTGACGCTCGCCATGCTCGGTCGCGCCAAGATGGTGCGCATCGAGAAGGAGAACACCACGATCGTCGACGGCGCCGGCGCCAAGGAGGAAATCCAGGGCCGTTGCGAGCAGATCAAGGCGCAGATCGAGGAGACCACCTCGGACTACGACCGTGAGAAGCTGCAGGAGCGCCTGGCGAAGCTTGCCGGTGGCGTGGCCGTCATCCGCGTCGGTGGCAGCACCGAAGTGGAAGTGAAGGAGCGCAAGGATCGCGTGGACGACGCGCTGCATGCGACGCGCGCCGCCGTGCAGGAAGGCATCGTGCCGGGCGGCGGCGTGGCGCTGCTGCGCTGCTCCACCAACCTGGGCGGGCTGAAGGGCCTGAACAGCGACGAGCAGGTCGGCATCGAGATCGTCCGCAAGGCGATCCAGGCTCCGTCCAAGCAGATCGCGGCGAATGCCGGCAAGGACGGCGCGGTCGTCGCCGGTGAAGTTCTCCGCAGCGATGTGTGGGAATACGGCTACGACGCCCAGAAGGACGAATACAAGAACCTGGTGGATGCCGGCATCATCGACCCGACCAAGGTCGTGCGCACGGCGCTGCAGGATGCGGCCTCGGTCGCGTCGCTGCTGATCACCACGGAAGCCATGGTGGCCGAGCGTCCCGCGAAGAACTCGGCTCCGGCTGGCGGTGGCGGCGGCGGCATGGGCGGCATGGGCGGCGATATGGATTTCTGATCGGCCCTGCCGATCGGGACCATCCCGGCAACAGAAAGGGCGGCAGGGCGAAAGCCTTGCCGCCTTTTTTGTGCGTTGCACACAGTCCATACGAAATCTGACAAATCCGTGATGCAAGGCATTACAGCTTTGACATGATCCCGGCCGGCGCGCATGGTGATAGCGCAACGCGTCCAGGCTGTTCCGTGCCGTGCCAACCGGATTGCTCCGGTGCCGCTTTCACGATTGTCCTGCGCATGGCGCCCCGTCGGGCGATCGGCGTCCCGGGGCAAACGATGAGAAGGAGCCCGCATCGCATGGCGATCGGCACCGTGAAGTGGTTCAACGCAACAAAGGGCTTCGGCTTCATCGTCCCGCAGGACGGCAAGAAGGATGTGTTCGTCCACATCACCGCCGTGCAGAAGGCAGGCCTCCAAGGCTTGGACGAAGGGCAGAAGATTTCCTATGACGTCGCCGTCGAGCGCGGCAAGGAAGCGGCGATCAACCTGAAGCCCATGTAGGGCGATCGGCTGGCGGCCGACTTGCCGCCAGCTATGCTGGGCGCCTCGCCACGCAGGAGCCGCCCTTGTTCACGCTGCCCGACCTGGAAGACGCGGCCCGCCTGGTGCACGCGGTCTTCCCACCGACGCCGCAATACGCCTGGCCGCTGCTGGCTGCGCGCACGGGTGTCGAGATCTGGGTCAAGCATGAAAACCACACGCCGACCGGCGCCTTCAAGGTGCGCGGCGGCCTTGTGTACATGGACCGGCTCAAGCGGGAACGACCCGCCGTCCAGGGCGTCATCTCGGCCACGCGCGGCAATCACGGCCAAAGCCTTGCTTATGCTGGTGCGCGGCTCGGCGTGCCGGTCACCATCGTCGTGCCGCGCGGGAACAGCGTGGAAAAGAACGCGGCGATGCGCGCGCTGGGCGCGCAGCTTATCGAGCATGGCGAGGATTTCGACGCGGCCCGTGCCCATGCCATCGAAGCGGCCACCGCACGCGGACTCGAATTCGCACCCTCCTTCGCGCCGGACCTCGTGCGCGGCGTCGCCACCTACGCGCTGGAATTGTTCCGCGCCGCACCACCCCTCGATGCGCTGTATGTGCCGATCGGCCTCGGGTCCGGGATTTGCGGCTGCATCCTGGCCCGCGACCTGCTCGGCCTCTCCACCCGGATCATCGGGGTGCAGAGCGACCGGGCTGACGCCTATGCCCGAAGCGTCGCCGCCGGTCGGGTGGTCACGACCGACACCGCCAACACCAGCGCCGATGGCATGGCGACCCGCATCCCTGACCCCGACGCGCTGGCCATCATCGCGCGCGGTGCTGCCCGCATCGTGACCGTGACGGACCAGGAAGTCGCCGCCGCCATCCGCGCCATTTGGCAGGACACGCACAATCTGGCCGAGGGCGCGGGCGCCGCGCCGCTGGCGGCCCTGATGCGGGAGCGGGATGCGATGCGCGGGAAGCGCGTGGCGACCATCCTGTGCGGCGGCAACATCGACCTCGACCTGTTCCGGAGCTGGGTGTTGGCATGAGCCGTCTGCTGGTGCGCAACGTCCGCCCGATGGGCGGCGCGCCGACCGACATGCTGATCGAGGGCACGCGCATCGCAGCGATCGGCGCGGTGCCGGACTCGCCTGACGTCACGCTGCTGGAGGGCGCGGGCCGCCTGCTGCTTCCGGCCTTCGTCGAGGGGCACACGCATCTCGACAAGACCCTCTGGGGCATGGGGTGGTGGAGGAATGAGGTCGGCCCCGGCCTGATCGACCGCATCGAGACAGAGCGCGCGGAACGCCGGCGGCTTCGCCCCGATCCCCTGGTCCAATCGCGGGGCCTGGCGCAGGCATTCCTGGCACGCGGCACCACGCGCATCCGCAGCCATGCCGATGTCGATACCGAGATCGGCACGACCCACAGCGACGCGCTGGTCGCGCTGCGGGAGGAGCTCCGCGGCACCATGGACATCCAGGTGGTGGCCTTCCCGCAATCCGGCCTGCTGATCCGGCCGGGCACTCTGGCGCTGCTGGAACAGGCGCTGCGCAACGGCGCGGATATCCTGGGCGGGCTCGATCCATCGGGCATCGACCGCGACCCGGTCGGGCATCTCGATGCGATCTTCGGCCTGGCCGACAAGCACGGCGTGCCGCTCGACATCCATCTGCATGAGCCGGGCGAGCTCGGCGCCTTCGCGCTCGACCTCATCATCGAGCGCACGCGCGCACTCGGCATGCAGGGGCGCGTGGTGATCGACCATGTGTTCTGCCTGGGCGAAGTGCCGCGCGCCCCCGCGCTGTGTGCCGCGCTGGCCGCGGCGCGCATCGCCATCGCCACCACCGCGCCGCCATCGCGCCCGGTGCCGAACGTACAGATGGTGCGTGTTGCCGGGGGCGTGATCTTCGCGGGCAATGACGGCGTGCGCGATACCTGGACGCCCTACGCCATGCCGGACATGCTGAGCCGCGCAATGCTGGTCGGCCTCAAGAATGAGTTCCGGCGCGACGACCAGATCGCGATCGCCTTCGGCATGGTGACGGACCAGGCGGCCGAGGGCTGCGGCTTCGCCGATTACGGGCTTGGTGTCGGCGCCCGCGCCGACCTGGTGCTGCTGGAGGCGGAGACGCTGGCCGAGGCCGTGGTGGCAGCGCCGCAGGCCCGCACCGTGCTCAGCCATGGCAGGGTGGTGTCCGGCGCGCCGCTGGGCTCGTAGCGGGACGGTTGCATCGGGGCCTCCGCCGCGGCGAAGGCCGGCTTGCCGCACCGAGATCGCCCGCGACCCGGCGCGCCGCTTGCGCTGTTCACCCATGTGGGACCCCGCCGCGTGTTGCCCGGGCTGTTCGGGGCTGCGCATGTTGACATCGTGCTGATGGCGCCCGATGGCACAATGCGCTCTGGCGACCCGCCTGGTCCGGACTTCCTCTGCATCGGCACGCTGAAGGCCGGCACCACCTCGCTGTTCCGCAAGCTCCGCCAACATCCGAAGCAATGGATCCCGCCAGTCAGAGAAATCAACCACTTCGGTCGCGTCCCGGGTGGTGATGTGGGGGCGAGATAAGCCATGGCGCGCAGCGAGCCCCTGGGTGAGCGTCGTGGAGCGCCCCGGGCGGCCACCGCGGCGATCTTCGGTAGGGTTGGGTTGCTGAGGACTGCAACCTCTGACCGTGGACCGACCACGATGACCGACGACAAGATCGCCCTTCGGCAGATGCTGGAGAAGGGCTCTGACGCGACCTTCCTGCGCGAGATGATAGGCTTTGCCGCGCAGCGGCTGATGGAGCTGGAGGTGGGCGAGGTGACGGGTGCCGCCCATGGCGAGCACGCTCCGGCAGGCGCAAGGTGCGCAGGCCGGCAGGCGCAAGGTGCGCAGGCCGGTTACGCGGCTTGGGGTCATCGCAGGCTCCCATGCTTGATTCCGAAGCGTCCCGGGACAAGGATCGGCAGGCCATGATCCTGCTCATCGACAATTACGACAGTTTTACGTTCAATCTCTATCACTTCCTGGGTGATCTTGGGGCGGTGGTCGAGGTTCGCCGCAACGACACCCTGACCGCGCAGCAGGCGATGGCGCTGCGGCCGGAGGCGATCGTGCTCTCGCCTGGCCCCTGCACACCGAACGAAGCCGGCATCTGCCTTGATTTGATCGGCGCCGCGGCGGCCGAACGCCTGCCCTTGCTCGGCGTCTGCCTCGGCCACCAGGCCATCGGCCAGGCTTTCGGGGGAAGCGTGGTGCGCGCGCCGGAACCCGTGCATGGCAAGGTCTGGGACGTGACCCATGGCGGCACCGACATTTTCGCGGGCCTGCCCTCGCCCTTCCGGGCCACGCGCTATCATTCGCTGGTCGTCGAGGATTTGCCGGACACGCTGGTGCCGACCGCGCGCACCAGCGACGGCCTGGTGATGGGCCTCGCGCATCGCGACCTGCCGATCTGGGGGGTGCAATTCCACCCCGAGAGCATCGCCAGCGAGCACGGGCACGACCTGTTGCGGAACTTCCTGGCGCTCGCTGCCCGCCGAAACGCCTTCGTCCCGGCATGAAAAGCACGGGCGCATGAAGGCCATCCTGGCGCGGCTCGCGCAGGGCGAGCGCCTCGCGGAAAGCGAGGCCGAGGCCGCCTTCGGCATGATCATGGCCGGCGATGCCACGCCCGCGCAGATCGCCGGCCTGCTGATGGCCATGCGGGTGCGTGGCGAAACCGTGGCCGAGATGACCGGCGCGGTCCGCGCCATGCGCGCGCGCATGATCGCGGTGGAGGCACCGCCGGATGCGATGGACATCGTTGGCACCGGGGGGGATGCGGCCGGCACGCTGAATATCTCGACCGCCGCCGCGCTGGTGGTGGCGGGCTGCGGGGTGAAGGTGGCGAAGCATGGCAACCGGGCGCTGTCGTCGCGCTCCGGCGCGGCCGATGCGCTCTCGGCGCTTGGCATCCCGGTGATGGAGACGCCGCTGGACCGGTTGCCTTCGGTGCTGGCGGAAGCGGGCATGGTGTTCCTGATGGCGCCGCGCCACCATGCGGCGCTGCGCCATGCCGCCGGGCCGCGGATGGAGCTCGGCACCCGCACGATCTTCAACCTGCTCGGGCCGCTGGCCAACCCCGCGCGCGTGAAGCGGCAGATGACCGGCGCGTTTGCCCCCGAATGGCTGCGGCCCATGGCGGAGACGCTGGCGCGGCTCGGCAGTGAACGCGCCTGGCTGGTGCATGGACAGGGACTTGATGAGTTGACCCTCGCCGGCCCATCCCAGGTGGTGGAACTGCGCGACGGCAGGTTGCGCGAATTCGAGGTGACGCCCGAGGAGGCCGGCCTGCCCCGCGCGCCGACCGAGGCGCTGCGCGGCGGCGACCCGGCCGAGAACGCGGCCGCCCTCCTCAAGCTGCTGGAACGCGCCCCCGGCCCTTATCGCGATTGCGTCCTGCTGAATGCGGCCGCCGCCCTTGTTGTGGCCGGCCGGGTGGCGGATATCCGCGCCGGCGTGCCGATCGCCGCCGCCGCCATCGACAGCGGCGCAGCGCTGACCGTGCTGCACAAACTCCGCGCCGCCGCCGCGCCCCCGGACCCGGAACCAAGATGAACGCCTCGACCCCCGCCATCTCCGACACGCTCGCCCGCATCCTGGCCGACAAATACGCCGAGGTGCGGGAACGCAGCGCCGCGGCGCCGCTCGCCGAGATGGAACGCCGCGCCCTGGCGGCCGATGCGCCGCGGGACTTCACCCGCGCTCTCTGCGATGCCGTGGCCGAGGGAAGGGTCGGGCTGATCGCGGAGATCAAGCGCGCCTCCCCCTCCGGCGGGCTGATCCGCGACCCGTTCGAACCCGCCGCACTCGCCCGCGCCTACCAGGAAGGCGGCGCCGCCTGCCTCTCCGTCCTGACCGACGGGCCGTGGTTCCAGGGCGAGATGGCGCATCTGGAGCAGGCCCGCGCTGCCTGCACGCTGCCGGTGCTGCGCAAGGACTTCATGGTGGACCCCTGGCAGGTGTTCGAGGCGCGCGCCGCCGGGGCGGACGCCATCCTGCTGATCCTGGCCGCACTCTCCGACGACCAGGCGCAGGACCTCGAGGATGTGGCCCGGTCGCTCGACATGGCGGTGCTGGCGGAAGTGCATGACCGGCGGGAGCTGGACCGCGCGCTGGGCCTCGAGACGCGGCTGATCGGCGTGAACAACCGCAACCTCAAGACGCTGGTGACCGACCTCGCCACCGCCGAGGCGTTGGTGCCGCTGATCCCGGCGGACCGCATCCCGGTCGGCGAAAGCGGTATCCGCACCGCCGCGGATGTCCGCCGCATGGCCGCCGCCGGGGCGCGCTGTTTGCTGGTGGGCGAGCACCTGTTGCGGCAGCCCGATGTGGCGGAAGCGGCCCGCGCGCTGATCCACGCCGGGGCATAGGCGGCCCCGGTCACCGCTCATCGCGCAGGATACGCGCCGTGGCAGCACCGCGGGGCGGCGTGCCGCCGCTCGACAACCAGGGGCGGCGTGCCGCCGCTCGACAACCAGGGGCGGCGTGCCGCCGCAGGACCCGGCCCCAACCCTGCCCGGCTTTGCCTCGCAACCGGCACAAACGGGCCGCAAGACACGTATCCGTGAGGCACGGAAATGTGCTTTGATCGCGCGTGGCGCCTGGACAGCCTGCGCGAGGGCATGACAGCCCGCCGCCGGTTCGCCGGGATACGCGGACATGGCTGCCCTGGCATCCGGCCTTGCTTAATCTACGCGGAAACCGCGTGTCTGGGTCGTTACTACTGCGTATCGCGACCCTGTTCGACCATTGCGCCACCAACAACCGCATCACGGTGGGGCGCGGCTTTCGCAATCGTGGACTGGCGGTGCTGGTGGTCGGCCATGGCAACACCCTGCGCATCGGCGAGGGCGTGGCCTGGGGCGGCAGCATCATCGTCTATGGCGATGGCCTGGTGGTGGAGATCGGCGACGGATACGATGCCAAGGGCGTACGGTTGATCGCGCACCAGGCCGATGTGCGGATCGGCAGGAATTGCTTGCTGCCGACGCGTTGAAATCCGCTCCTCCGACATCCACACGCTGCGCGACCGAACCATGGGAGAACGTCTGAACCCGCCGGCGCCTGTGACGATCGGGCAAAGGGTCTGGGTGGCGGGGGGTGCCTTCATCGGCAAGGGCGTCACCATCCCCGAGGGCTGCGTGGTGGGCGCCCACGCTGTGGTGACGCGCCCCTTCAACGAGCCCGATTGCGTCCTGGCCGGGCAGCCGGCGCGTGTCATTCGGCGCGACGTGGCGTGGTCGCGGTAGTGGGCTGGGGTCGCGGGCAGGCCGTCACGCCTGCACGCTCGCTTGAGCCGTTTCAGCACGAGCGAAGATGGCAGAACGGCTCTCGCCTTCTGTTTTTACGCATTTTCCAAGCCGCATTGCGATGCCAGAAGGCATGAAAATGCGCTTGAAAGTGCG
>JAESGD010000143.1_pt1 | contig 23258 bp, 23 predicted proteins | sample 9269581 | NCBI WGS metagenome assembly JAESGD01 (sample SAMN14515903, study PRJNA621661) | algae metagenome | isolation source: Cyanomargarita calcarea GSE-NOS-MK-12-04C and co-occurring heterotrophs from... | place: USA: Grand Staircase Escalante National Monument, Utah | collected 2007-12-30 | reverse complement strand
GAGCAGCGAACTGTCGAGACAACCTGGCGCAAGCTCGGCGCCATCCTCGATCTCGTGAGCCCAGCAGAATGCGCCAACTACCTCGCAAACTCAGGCTACGCTTCCGTGTAAACACAGCATGCTCTAGCATTACACCCCCGTATTCCTGCGTCTTTTGAATCAATGGGCAACCATGATTCGGGAGGTCATGGATGTCTGGCGCATTGATCGAGACGACGCTGGAGCTTTGGGCGGCCTCGCTGCGTCACATCAAGGCGCGGATGCGGCCCTTGTTCACGCAGGCTCGGGTAGCGGCCTCGGCGGGCCTTTTCCTGGACGGGCTGCTGGGCGATCCCCTGGTCGATCCAGGAGATCCGACGCATCGCCGTCAGGCTCGCACAGCGACGCATCCAATCTGCCCGCATCATCGCGTGGTCGGTATCGCGAAGCGTGGTCGCTATGGCGAAGGGCGCATCAAGCGACAGGGCAAAGCGGCCATTTCAAGATGAAAAGGCAACTGTCATGATGACGAACCTTCGAGCCTTGCGGCTAAGCAAGGCGATTCGAAAAATGCTTAAAAACAAGATACTAGAGCCGTTGTTTCACCTCCGCTCGTGGTGGTACGGCTCTATGGCCGTGCAGCCGTCTTCACCTGTGGCAAAACGGCCCAAGGCGCGCATCGTTGGCAACAAGCTCGCGGCCGCCTGCATCAGCGTGCTGCAGGGGTGGCGCAGCTCCTCCATGATCCGGAAATGGTCGGCGCCCGGCACCGGCACCAGCGAACCCGCTGCATGGGATGCGGCGCGGCGCGCATGGAAATCCCGGCTCTGGCGGACCAGCTCCGGCAATTCGGCACTGCCATAGGCAACGTGGAGCGGCTTCGGCACCACGGGCAGGCGCTGGGGCGACAGGGCGTCGAGCTCCTTCTCCGTAAGCCGCAGCTTTTCGTTGAGATTGGTGTCGCGGATCGGGGCCAGCTCGAAGATGCCGCTGATCGCCAGCCCGGCTGTGACGCCGGGGTGCGAAACCGCCATCGCCGTCAGATGCCCGCCGGCGGACCAGCCGCAGACGATGATCGGCCCGCCGATTCCCTCCGCCGCGCCATGAGCCGCCAGCCAATCGAGCCCCGCATGCACCTGCGCCACGATCGTCGTCAGGCTGGCCTCCGGCGCCAGGGTGTAGCCGATGGCGGCGAAGGACCACCCCATGGCCAGCGCGCCTTCCGCGTAGTGGGAAAAGTCCTGGCGGCGGTTGCGCTGCCAGTAGCCGCCATGGATGAAGGCGAGGCAGGGCGCGCCAGCATCGCGGCCGGGGAACAGGTCCCAGGCTTCGCGCTCGGTCGCGCCAAAGGCCCGGTCGAGCCCGGCCGGATGGCTGGCCCGGAACGCCTCGGCAGCGGCGTTGCGCGCGGCGATCAGCGCCGCGCTGTCGGCGACGGCGCGGGTGTTGTCATAGGCATCGTCGCGCTGCTGCTGCGTGGCGCTTTCCCAGAAACCAGGAAGCGCGCTCATGCCGCCAGCTTCCGGATCGGGTTGCCGGCCAGATAGGCCTCCACCGCCTCCACCGCGCCCTGCCAATAGGCGGCGTAGTTCTGGCGGGAGACATAGCCGAGATGCGGCGTCAGCATCGTGTTGGGGCAGGCCAGCAGCGGGCTGCCGGCCGGCAGGGGTTCCGTGTCGAACACGTCGAGGCCGGCGCCGCCGATCCGCTTTTCCGTCAGCGCGGCCACCAGCGCCGCCTGGTCGATCAGCGGGCCGCGGCTGGTGTTCACAATCAGCGCGGTCGGCTTCATCGCGGCCAGTTCCGCCGCCCCCACGATCCCGCGCGACCTTGCGCTCAGCACCATGTGTAGCGTGATCACGTCCGCCTGGGCGAATAATTCCTGCTTCTCGACGCGCGTTGCGCCAACGGCGGCGGCGGCTTCGGCGGTCAGGTTCTGGCTCCAGGCGATCACCTTCATGCCGAAGGCCTGGCCGACCTTGGCCACCCGCGTGCCGAGCTTGCCGAGGCCGAGAATGCCAAGGGTGAGCCCCTCCGCCGCCGTGCCGACGCTGCTCTGCCAGGTGCCGGCGCGCAAGCTGGCCTGCTGCGCCGGCAGGTCGCGCAGCAGGTTGAGAATAAGGCCCCAGGTGATGTCCACGGTCGGTGCGCCGAAGCTCGGCGTGCCGCAAACGGTGATGCCCTGCGCCTGCGCTGCCGCCACGTCGAAGCTGCGATTCTTCTCGCCCGTGGTGATGAGCAGCTTGAGGTTGGGCAGGCGCTTGAGCAGCGCGGCCGGAAACGGCGTGCGTTCGCGGATGGCGACGATCGCGTCGAAGGGCGCCAGGCGCGCGACCAGCGCATCCTCCTCCGCCAGCGTGTCGCGGAAGACGGTGATGCCGAGGGATTTCGGCAGCCGGTCCCAGGGGCCGTCCGCCAGGGCCACCCCCTGGTAGTCGTCGAGGATCGCCAAGCGGTTCAGGGTGGTCATCCGGCCGTCTTTCCTGTCGTCCGGGCCGGCCATGCCGCCCCGCGCGGCGCGCGTCAATCGGCCCCGCGCGGCGCGCGTCAATCGGCCAGACGCAGGTCCCAGCGCTGGGTGCGGGCGGGGCGGATCGGCAGGTGCGCGGGCCTTGCCTCGGCCAGCGTGCCATCCGCGCCGAGCAACCGGGCGTTGGCGTCCTGGAACAGGTCATCCCGCGCGCGGATCGTGGCGGCGTCGAGATCGGCCGGCAGCGCCCCGAAGAAATCCTGCGCCAGGGCGGCGGCCAGCGCAGGCGTCGGCCGGCGGAGCGAAAAGCGGCGCTGGGTGGCGGGTGGCGGCGCGCCCGGCCCGGCTTCCCCGGGCAGCCATATGGCAAAGGTGCCGTCCTCGGCGGTCCAGGTCGCCACGGTGGCGGGCCTACCCTCCATCACCGTCTCGACGATCAGCGCGCCGAGCGGCACGGCATGGCCCGCCGAATCGCGCAGCGTGCCGATGACCGCGGTCATCCCGGTCGGCACGGCCCGGCCCGGGGCGGGGCGGAGCAGCACGGTCGGGCGGGGCAGGGAAGGGTCGGCGGTGCGCGACGCCGGGGCAGGCTCCCGCGCCGTCGGTCGGGACGGATGCCGCGAGGGGACTGCGATGGTTACCGCCACGGGCAGGAAGCGGCGTTCCGGGTCGGACAGCAGGAACCGGCGGGTCCCCGGGGGGAGGTCCTGGAACACGACCATGCCGGTGCGCGGGTCCTGTATCGCCGTTGCCCCGGCGACGCCAAGCGCCAGCGCCCGCAGCCCGAGGATCGGCGGCAGCGCACCGGGATACCCCTCCGCCACATAGCGCAAGGGCCGGACCTGCAACATCGGGGGTGGGGGCGCGACCGGCGCCGCGCTCAGCAGCCAGCCGAGGCCGGCCTCAGGCGGACGGAGGGGGGCGATGGGTCGGGTGGGCGGCTTGGCGACTGGCATGTGCCTTCATCCTGCGCGAAGGAGACGACCCGATAAAGTCAGCATTGGTCACGCATGGATGATGCACCCATCTGCTGGCGATCGGGCTCAGGTGAGAAACCGCGCCGCCAGGTGCCGCAGCGCCGCGGGCAGCGGGACCGCCCGGCGCTGCGTCGCGCGGTCCACATAGACGTGCACGAAATGCGCCTCGGCGCTGGCGGCCTCCGCGTCTTCCCGGAACAGGCCGAGTTCGTAGCGGATGGAGGTCGTGCCGATGCGCGCGACGCGCAGGCCGCAGGTCAGCGCATCCGGGAAGGCGACGGGGGCGAAGTAGCGGCACTGTGTCTCGACCACGAGGCCGATTTCCGGGCTGTCCGTCAGTTCGGAGATTCCGTGGTCCAGCAGGAAGCGCGCCACGGCCGTGTCGAACCAGGAATAGTAGTTCACGTTGTTCACATGGCCGTAGATGTCGTTGTCCATCCAGCGGGTCTGGATGGGCATGAACCAGCCATAGGCGGCGCGTGTGCCGGGCGGCGCCCTCACGCAAGGGCCTCCTCGACCAGGGCGGTATCGACGCAGGCGGCGAAGCCGGGCGCGCGGGGAATGGCGCCGGCGCCGAGCATGGCGCGTTGCAGTGTCTCGAAGGCTTCGGGCGGAAAGCGGGGCGTGGTGCTCCAGAGTCCGAGTGCCAGGTAGCGGGCGATGGCGCGGGTGAGCAGCGCGGCGTCCAGCTCCGCGAAATACGGCGCCACGGTGCGGGCGATCGCCTCGGCCGGGGTCGCGTGCAGCCATGTCTGCATCGCCGCCAGGCCGCGCACCATGCCGCGCAGCGCCGGGCGATGCGCGGTCAGCGCCGCGCGCGTCGCATAGAAGGCGGTGTAGCTGGTCGGGCCACGCGATGCCTGGGCATGCAGCACGGCGCCACCGGCGGCTTCGACCTGGCTCGCGAAGGGCTCGAAAAGCTGCGCCACATCGATGTCGCCCGCCATCACGGCGGCCGCGTTCTCCGCCATGAAGCGGCCCGGCACGGCCTGGATCGCGCCGGGGTCTGCGCCGGCGTCGCGCAGATCCTGTTGCAGGCACCACCAGGGGGTCGGCACTTCGCCGACCACGCCGAGGCGCAGCCCTTGCAGGTCGCGCGGTGCAAACCCAGGGCGCGGGGTGCGGCCCATCAGCAGGAAGGGGTCGCGCATCACGACCGCGGCGAAGCTGACCAGGTCGCTGCCGCCGGGCTTCGCCTGCTCACGGATCACGCGCATCGGGCCGCTCCAGGCCAATTCGGCGGCACCGGAGAGCAAATTCGCGACGGCGCGGTCGGGCTCGCCCACGGTGATCAGCCGCACCTCCACGCCTTCGCGGGCGAAGTCGTCGCGGGCGAGGGCGGCATAGAAGGGCGTATAGAAGATTGCGCGGAACGGTTCTTGCACAGTCAGTTTCAACACGTTCCACCCCTCGCGCATGGTGCGTGTATGGGACACGATCATGCGCCATCCGGAAAGGGCCCCTCCATGCCAGTCTCCCGCCGCGTTCTTCTTGCCGCACTCGCCGTGCCTGCCCTGGCGCAGGCCCAATCGACGCGGCCGCTGCGCGTGGTGGTGCCCTTCGGCGTCGGCGGGCTGACCGATGTGGTGGCGCGAATCCTCGCCGAATATATCGGCCCGGCGCTCGGCCGGGTGGTGGTGATCGAGAACCAGGGCGGTGCGGGCAGCACCATCGGCGCGGCGACTGCGGCACGTGCCGCCCCCGATGGCAACACCATCATGGTCGGCAGTGTGGGCCATTCTGCCATGAAGGCGCTGTACGCGAACTTCCCCTTCGACCCGATCGCAAGCTTCGCGCCCGTGGCGCTTCCGACGCGCCAGCCCTTTGCGCTGGTCGTGCATCCCTCCGTCCCGGCCACCGACGTGCCCTCCTTCCTGGCCTGGCTTCGACAGAAGAACGGGGAGGCCAATCTCGGCACCGCCGGCATCGGCGCCACCAGCCATCTTTCGGCCGAATTGCTGCGCAAGCTGGCCGGCGTTGCCTTCACCGTGGTGCCCTACCGCACCACGCCGCAGGGCGTGTCCGACCTGGTCGCCGGGCGCGTCGATTTCATGGTGGACAGCCAAACGCTGGTCGGCCCGTTGATGGCCGATGGCCGTGTGCGAGGCCTGGCCGTCACCACCGCGGTGCGCAGTTCCATGCTGCCCCATTTGCCGACGCTGGCCGAGGCCGGGGTGCCTGGCTATGAGAGCTCCGCCTGGAATGGCGTCTATGCGCCGGCGGGTACGCCGGAGGCGCTGATCGCGCCGATCGCCGCCGCCATCGCCGCGGCGGTCAAGGACCCCGCCACAAAGGCCCGGCTGGGTTCCGCCGGCGTCGATGTCTTCGAGGATACCTCGCCCGCCGCGCTGGCTGCGCATCTCCGCGTCGAGGTCGCGAAGTGGGGCGGCCTGGTGCGGGAGCTGAACATCCGCGGCGGCTGAGCGGCCTGGCGCGTTCCTTCGGGGATGCGCGATTCGCACCTCGCAAACGACATGAAGCGCGCCGCGCAAGCGCCTCTGAACGGTAACGGTGCTGCAAACGGGCTTCGCCGCGGGGCATTCGCTTGCTAGGAACGTAGGCGCGGCACAGCACGCCGCGCGCCCCAATCCCGGAAGTATCCAAGCCGCGATGTCTGCCGCGTCCAGGCCCCCCGTATCCCGCGTCGAGCCGTTCCGGCTGCGGGGCGCCAATTTCAACCTTCTGGTGCTGCGAATCCTCGACCACCGGGTGGAGGCGATCATTCCCGTGCTCGGCGACCAGTTCCGGCGCGCGCCCGGCTTCCTGCGTTTTGCCCCGGTGGTGATCGGCCTCGACGACATCGCCGCGCGCCCGACCGAGGTGGATTTCGCCGCGCTGATCCAAGCATTGCGCGCCATCGAGATCGTGCCGATCGGAACCACGGGCGGCACGCCGGAGATGAAGGCCGCCGCCCAGGGGGTGGGCCTGCCGCCGCTGCGCGCCGTGATCGGGCGCGAGGGCGCCGAAGCCGCCACGCCGGACGCGCCGATACCCGCCGCCGCGCCCGCTGCCCCCATGCCGTCGCCGGAGCCCGTGATCCAGCACGCGCCCGCGCTGCCCGCCATGGTGATCGACCAGCCGGTACGGGCCGGCACGCGAATCTGGGCGCAGGGGCGCGATTTGATCGTGGTCGGCACCGTGAACCGCGGCGCCGAGGTGATCGCGGATGGCAATATCCACGTCTATGGCCGCCTGCTCGGCCGCGCGATCGCGGGTGGTCAGGCGGAGACGGAAGCGCGCGTCTTCGCGCAGCATTTCGACCCCGAGCTTGTCTCCATCGCCGGCTACTACGCGGTGCGGGAAGGCCTGGGCGATGCGCCGATCGGCAAGGCTGTGATGGCCCGGCTGATCGGCGAACAGATGCGTTTCGATACACTGACATGACGCGCCGCGCGGCGGCATGACGCATTCGCGCGGCCAGCGTTACGGCAACAACAGGGCGTCGATTTTGGGGGGCTCAGCATGGCGGAAGTGATCGTCGTCACCTCGGGCAAGGGGGGTGTGGGCAAGACCACCTCCTCCGCAGCCTTCGCGACCGGGCTTGCCCAGGCCGGCAAGCGGACCGTGGTGATCGACTTCGATGTGGGCCTGCGCAACCTCGACCTCATCATGGGGGTCGAGCGGCGGGTGGTGTTCGACATCGTCAATGTGATCAGCGGGGAGGCGCGGCTGAACCAGGCGCTGATCCGCGACAAGCGCGTGGACACCTTGCAGATCCTGCCCGCCAGCCAGACGCGGGACAAGGACGCGCTGACCAAGGAAGGGGTCGGCAAGATCATCGAGGAATTGTCGGCGGACAACGACTACATCATCTGCGACAGCCCCGCCGGGATCGAGAAGGGCGCGCTGCTGGCGCTGTATTTCGCCGACCAGGCGATTGTCGTGACCAACCCCGAAGTGTCCTCGGTCCGCGACAGCGACCGCATCCTTGGCGTGTTGCAATCGAAGTCGAAGCGCGCCGAGGACAAGCGCGATCCGGTGCGGGAACATCTTCTGGTGACACGCTACGACCCCGTGCGGGTCGAGCGCGGCGAGATGCTGAAGCTGGAGGATATCCGCGAAATCCTGGCGATCCCGCTGCTCGGCGTGATTCCGGAAAGCGAGAGCGTGCTGAAGGCGTCCAACACCGGCAACCCGGTGATCATGGATGCCGAGAGCGCGGCGGGGCAGGCCTACAAGGACACCGTCTCCCGCTTCCTCGGCAACAAGGTGGACCATCGCTTCCTGGAGCCCGAGAAGAAGGGCTTCCTGAAGCGGCTGTTCGGGGGGAGGGCGGCGTGATGGGCTGGCTCGACATCTTCAAGGCCCGCAAGCCGGAGGCGAGCGCGGGCCAGGCGAAGGAACGCCTGCAGATCGTGCTGGCGCATGAGCGCATCGGCCGCACGCGGGAGGATTTCCTGCCCAAATTGCAGCAGGAGATCGTGGCGCTGGTCGCGCGCTACGTCGCGGTCGATCCGAACAAGGTCAATGTCTCGCTCGAGCGTGGCGGCAATGCCTCCACGCTGGCGATCGAGATCGACCTGCCGGGGCCCAAGATCGGCCCCGGGGCGCCGATCGGCGCGAACTGATACGAAATTCGCGCGGCCGGAAGGTTGCGCGCGTTTCGGAATCGCGCCACCTGCACGCGGGAGCGGCGGCGGAGACAGGGCGATATGCGCACTCAGGTCGGCATCATTGGCGCGGGGCCGGCAGGGCTTCTGCTGTCCCACCTGCTGCATCTGGCAGGGATCGACAGCGTGGTGCTGGAAGCGCGTTCGCGCGCCTATATCGAGGATCGGGTGCGCGCCGGCCTGCTGGAGCAGGGCACCGTCGATACGCTGGCCGAGGCCGGCCTCGCGGAGCGGCTGAAGCGCCAGGGCCTGCCGCATACCGGCATCGAGCTGCGCTTCGACGGCATCGGCCACCGCATTCCGCTGACCGAGCTGACCGACAAGGTCGTCACCATCTATGGCCAGCAGGAGGTGGTGAAGGATCTGATCGCGGCGCGGCTGGAAGCCGGCACGCATGGTGGCCACGCGCCGATCCTGTTCGAGGTCTCCGACGTGGCGGTCCACGATGTGGACAGCGACGCGCCACGCATCAGCTTCTCGCATGATGGCGTGGCGCAGGTGCTGGATTGCGCCTTCATCGGCGGGTGCGACGGCTTCCATGGCATCTGCCGCGGCGCCATCCCGGACGAGATCATTCGGGTGTACGACCGCATCTACCCTTTCGCCTGGCTCGGCATCCTCAGCCATTCAAAGCCCGTCGCGGAGGAGTTGATCTACGCCCGCCATGAACGCGGCTTCGCGCTGGCGACGATGCGCAGCGAGACGGTCAGCCGCCTGTACCTTCAGTGCGCGCCCGATGAGAACCCCGATGCATGGCCCGACGACAGGATCTGGGAGGAACTCGGCCAGCGCCTCGGCTGCGGCGATGACCTGCAGCGGGGAGAAATCTTCCAGAAGGGCGTCACCGCCATGCGCAGCTTCGTGGTGGAGCCGATGCGCCATGGCCGCCTGTTCCTGGCCGGCGACGCCGCGCATATCGTGCCGCCCACCGGCGCCAAGGGTATGAACCTCGCTATTGCCGATATCCGCGTGCTGGCGCGCGGGCTGGAGCGGTTCTTCGCGAAGGGCGAGACGGACCTGCTGGACCGCTATTCGGAGATCTGCCTCCGCCGCATCTGGAAGGGCCAGCGCTTCTCCTGGTGGATGACCAGCATGCTGCACCGCTTCGATGGCGAGGACGCCTTCGAGCATCGCGTGCAGGTGGCCGACCTCGGCTATGTCAGCACGTCCCGCGCCGCGATGACGACGCTGGCCGAGAATTATGTGGGGCTGCCCTACGAGGTGTAGCGGCCCGATCGCCGCAGGGCGCAGGCCGGAGGCCGAGCACCCGGAGGCGTGAAGCGGGCCGTCTTGAGCCTCACCCGCACTCGTGGAAACCACCGCCGGGCAGCGGCGCCAGTTCCAGGATGCCGAGCACGGCGAAGCCCGTCCCGCGGGGCTCCACCACGAGTGCCCCGCCTTCCGGGAAGGCGCGGCCCGCCACGGGATCGCCCGCGATCATGATGGCGGGCGTCCGATGGCCGACCAGCACGCGGTTCTGGCTGGCCGGGGCCGCTTCGCTGAATAGGCGGCGATGCTCCTCCAGCACCCAGGCGAGCCGCCCGCCGGCATAGTCATCCGCCAGCAGCCCGTCGATCACCTGCACCTGCGCGGCCCCGAAGGCTACCTCCGCCGTGTCGCGCGCGCGGAACACCGGCCCGGCCAGCACCGGGCGCGCCACCGGGATGCCGAGCTGCGCGAGCTGTTCGCCGATGCGGCGCGATTGCGCGCGGCCGGCGGGGGAGATGTTGCGCTGGCCCGCGCGGTCGCCGATGCGGAAGGTGATGTCGCAATTCTCGCCGCGCGTATCGGCGTGCCGGAAGAACAGCACGAGGCCGCCGGCGCGCAATCGCTCCACCAACGCGGCCCCGGCCGGCGCCTCGACGGTGACGGGTGTCAGGCGCTGCGCCTGGGCGGGCAGGGCTAGCAGCAGCAGGAGCGCGAGCCAGCGGATCATGCGGCGAGCACCCCCTCGACCACCTCCTGCACCTCCAGCGCCTCCCGCAGCGTCGCCAGGTTCACCGCCTCGCCGCGCGTGAGTGCGGCCAGCTTGTCGAGCTGCCCGCGCAGCACGAGGGGGCGCATGGCGGGATTCGGCATGGCGTCGGGCGCGGTGTGCCAGGTGCCGTCTGAGGCGCGCCTTTCGGCGATCGACCAGTCCCGCAAGCGAATGGCGCCGCCGGCCGCTTCCAGCGTCCAGGCATTGGCTTCATCGGCCGTCGTGCTGCCGACCGCGCCGCGCATCGCCACGGGCACGCCGCCCGCGGTGAGACGCGCCTCGATGGCGGTCTCGGCGCCATTGCCGTCCGGGTAGGTCACCGCGGCCGAATCCAGCACGAGCGGGCCGAGCTGCCGGCGCGTCAGGAACAGGAAATGCGAAAGCACTTCCCGCGTGAACCCGCCTTCGGCGCGCTGCGCGAGCCAGCCGGCCGCCCCTGCCTGCCAACCGCGTGGCCAGATGGCGAAATCGGCCGCGATGCTCAGCGCCGTCGGCGCGCCGATCTCCGCCCGCCATACCGAAAGCTGCGCGACGGAGGGGGAGGACGCCATCGGGAAATTCACCGCCGCCCGCGCGCCGCTGGCCTCGGCGGCGTCCACGAAGCGGTGCGCCGCCGCCAGGTCGGACGCCAGGGGCTTTTCCAGGAAGGCGGCGCGCCCGGCAGCGAAGGCAGCTTCCGCGTGTTCGATATGGGAAGCGGGCGGGGAGGCGATGTAGAGCACGTCGCAGGCCGCGATCACCGCCCCGGCGGTGCCCAGCATGGGCAGGCCCGGCGCGACCTCGGCCAGCCGCGCGGCGGCGTCGGGCGCCGGGTCCCAGACGGCCACGGGGTGGATCACGCCCGGATCATGCGCCAGCGCCGCCCGCAGCAGGCGTTCGCCCATGATGCCGAAGCCCACGATACCCAGCCTGACCGCCATGTCCGATCCCTTGCCCGACGCGGCCTTCTACCCGGCCCGGCCACGCCAGAGCCAGACCAGCGCCGACACCGAAGCCAGCAGGACGCAGAAGCCGAGATAGGGCAGGGACCAGCTTCCGGCCTGCGCCACCACCGCGGCGAAGATGGCCGGTGCGAAAAGGTAGCCCAGGAAGCACAGCAGGATGGCCCCCGAACTGGCCTCGGCCACGCGATCCGCCGGCACCACGCGCGCCACCTCCGCCAGGAAGATCCCGTTCCAGGACGCCGCGGTGAAGCCCGAGCCGAAGGCCAGCAGCAGCGTCAGCGCCCAGGGCGCCGTGGGCCCCCACACCACCCAGAGCACCGTCAGCCCCGCCGCCACCAACCCGTGCAGCGCAAGGCTGCGCGTGGCGTCGCCCACCCGGTCGGCCAGCGACCCCAGCACAAGCCGCCCGGCGACGCCCGCGGCCAGCATGGTGGCATAGACCGTGCCGGCGGCAGGCAGGGAGAAGCCATGGACCTGCACGAGCCAGGTGGCACAAAAGCTCATCAGGCAGCCTTGCAGCGCGGCGAAGGCGAAGGCTTGCAGGCACAGCGGCGGCAGCACCGGCGACATCCGCAGCGTCAGCAGCGGCACGCCGAGCCGCCGCCAGGTCAGGCTCTCGGTCAGCGGGCGTGTCGGGTCGCGGTCGGCGTCGAGCCCGGGCTGCAAGGGCTGCATCACCACCACCGCCAGCAAGGCCACGCCGATGCCCACCAGCAGCGCCGCCTGCCAGCCCCAGATCGCCGCGATGGGGGCCGCGACCAACCCGGCCAGCGCCCCGCCCGCCGGCGCGCCCGCCTGCTTCACCGAGAAGATCAGCACGCGGTGGCGTGGCGGGGCTGTCGCCTGCAGAATCCGGCTGCCGGCCGGCCCCGTCGGGCCATAGCCGATGCCCATCAGCACGGCGGCAAAGGGCAAGGCGGAGGCCCAGCCGGCGGCCGCCAGGGCAAGGGCCGCGCTGCCGAGCAAGGCGCCGGCTTGCAGCATCCGCGCCGGCCCGAACCGGGCCACCAGCGGCGCGCCGAACAGCAGGAACAGGATGGCGCCGAAGGTGTTGAGCGAGGAAAAATGGCCGACGGCTTCCGGCGCCAGGCCGAGATCGGCCGTCATCAGCGGCGCCACCACCGGCACGGCTTGGCTCAGGAAGGTGCCGACCGTCTGCATCAACAGTGTCGCCGAAAGCGCGGCCACCCAGGCCGCGCGCGCTTGCGTCACCGCCGGAACTTCAAATCCAGCCCGGCCTTCGCCCAGCGGCGTTCGAAGCCATCCATGTCGATACTGCCGGAGGGGCGCGCCTTGGATGGCGCATCGCGCAGGAAGGGCGCGCGATCCCGCAGCCACCTGCCATACAGGCGGCGCAATTCGGCCAGCGGCTGCGCATGGTCATCGACACGCAGCGACAGGTCGGGAAAATCCTCGGTCGTGGTCAGCACCAGCGCCGCCGATTGCCGGCCGCGCTTGTCGCCCCCCGCCGCTTCCCCGGCATCGAGCCCGGCCAGCAGGCGCTCGGCCAGCGGCAAATCGGTGTTGGTCACGAAGCTCGCATAGGTGTCGGCCAGCACCGCCGGGCCGCTCAGCATGTTGCCGGCGATCGAGAGATGGGCGGAGGTGAACTCCCCGCACCACTCCACGCAATGCTGCCCGGTGAAGGCGGCGCTGCGGCCGTGCCGGTCCACCGCATGCACCTGGCGCAGGCCCTTGCCGTCATCGCCGACCAGCGCGCCCTCGATGGCGGCCGCCGGCGAGAGGCCGCGCGCCATGCCATCCAGCACGGCGGGGCCGAGATAGCGGTTCGTCATCGATTGCGTGGAAACCGCGCCGACCCCCGATCGCACGAAAGGGCAGGACGCACCAACGGCAAAGGCGCAGGTTGTGACGGCCACGGCGAAAGCGCCGCTCACGGGATCATGCGCCACGATCGACCAGGTCATTGAGGTTTTCGACTCCGTGCTGGCCCAATCAATGACATGGGCGCGTGGCGTTGCGCAGCCGCCGCAACACGTTCATTTTTGGAAGAATACAGGAAAACGGAGGATCTGTTCCATGACCAATCAATTCACCCGCCGCGCGGCGCTGGCGTGCCTTGCCGTGCCCGCCGTCCTGCCCGGCCTCGCGCGGGCGCAGCCCGCCTGGCCGGACCGGCCGATTCGGCTGATCGTGCCCTTCGGCGCGGGCGGGGCCATCGACACGCTCTCGCGCACGGTCGCGGCCAAGTTCCCCGAGGTCACCGGCGGCCAGACGCTGGTGGTGGAGAATCGCGCCGGCGCGGGCGGCACGATCGCCGGCGCAGCCGTGGCGCGGGAACGGCCCGATGGCCTGACGTTGATGATGGCCGATGTCGGCGCCAACGCCATCGGCAAGGAACTGGTTCCGACCCTCAGCTACGATCCGCCCACCGCCTTCACGCCGATCATCCACCTGGTCAACCTGCCCGCGGTGCTGATGGCGCATCCCTCCGTCACCGCCCGCACGATCCGCGAGGTGATCGACCAGGCGCGGGCGCGGCCCGACGGCTTCACCTACTCCTCGGCCGGCAACGGCAATGGCAGCCACCTGTTCATGGCGCTGTTCCTGAAGGAAGCGGGCGTGCGCATGGTGCATGTGCCGTACCGTTCGGGCGCCGAGATGGTGACATCGCTGATCCGCGGCGACGCGCAATTCGGCTTCCCGACCGTATCCTCCGGCATCGGCCAGATCCGCCAGGGCAATGCGCGCGCGATCGGCATCGGCAATGCCGCCGGCACGCCGCTGCTGCCCGACGTGCCCGCGATTTCCAGCGTGCTGCCCGGCTTCGAGACCGCGGTCTGGCACGGCATCGTCGCACCCGCGGGCATGGACCCGGCGCTGGCGCAGCAGATCAACGCGGTGTTCGCCCGCATCGCCGCGATGCCTGATGTGAAGCAGCGCATCTTCGACGCGCAGGCGGGCACGGTGGTGGGCGGCAGCCCGGCCGATTTCGCGGCCCATATCGCCCGCGAAGTGGCACGCTGGACTCCAATCATCCGCGACGGCGGCATCGCCACGCAGTAGCCGCGGCGGCGCGGGCCAAGGGGCGGCCAAAGGGGGTGGGGAAGGGGGGCTACCCCTTCCGCGCCAGCAGCGCGAAGGCCAGCGCGTAGTCGGGGCCGACGCGTCGGCCGAGCAGCCGCGCGGCCTCGATGAATTCGGGGTCTTCCTCCAGCGGGCCGAGCGCCCCGCCGGTGCCCGGCAACGCCCAGCCCGGCGACAGGAACAGGCCGTCGCTGCGGATCACGGCCAGCCCCGCGGCGCGCAGCATGCCGGTAAGCTCGCTGACCCGGAAGGCGCGCCCCGGCACCGGCAGCGCCAGGCGCCGCAGCGCCCGCAGCGGCAGGCTGTCCCGATTCGGCGCGGTCACCAGCAGCAGGCCGCCCGGTGCCAGCACGCGCGCAGCCTCCGCCAGGGCACCCGGCAGGTCGGCCAGGGCATCCGCGCCATCGAGGATCACCGCGCAATCAAAGCTGCTGTCCGCGAAGGCCATGCGCGTCGCATCCATGCGGGCGAAGGCGAAATGCGGCTGTCCCAGGTGCCGTGTCTGCGCGCGCATCAGGGCGGCGGGGTCGATGTCGATGCCGGTCACCGCCTCGGCATGCGGCAGGGCCTCGGCCAGCCGGCCACTGCCGCAGCCGATGTCGAGCACGCGCCTGCCGCGACCACCCGCCAGGTAGTCCTCGGCCAGCCGGTCGAGTTCCTGCTGGAAGGCGCGTTCGCGCGCGGCACCCGGCACACCGCCGATGCCGCCCGGCGCCAGCCAGGGCCGAACGGGCGCGTCGCGCGCCTCGGGGGGCGGCGGCGGGCGCAGGGCGCGCGCGGGTTCGGGCGTCGGCACCCGCACCGCGCCCACGCGCGGCACAGCGGCGGCGGGCAGCGCATCGAGATTGACGAAAAAGGCGCGCACATGGGCGCTCTCCGACAGGTCCTTGAGCGTGTTGTCGGCCGATGTGGCCCAGATCACGAAGACATCGTTGGCAAAGACCGGCAGCGCCGCGCGGGGAAGGCTGTCGAGGAAGGATCGCGGGATGCCCGCGAGCTCCCCCTTGTGGACGACGATCCACGCGAAATCCGCGGGGGACGCGTTGCGCGCTGCCAGGAAGCGTTGCGCGCGGGGGATCACCCAGCGGAACAGGTCTGGCGCCACCAGCCGGTCTGCGGGCTTGAGCCGCCCGCGCAGGAAATCAGCGGCGGAGACCCAGGCCTTGTCGTCATGCGGGAAGGACATGCGCGCCCATTCGTCGGTTCTGCTTGGCCCTTGTCGCGGGCCGGGACGGCCGGATCAACCCTGGCGGCCGATCAGCCCGCGTCGTCGTCGCGCGGGCGGGGCGGCAACGCCGCCTGCCGCCATGCGGCAAGCCAGGCCGACAGGGCCGTGGCCGGGAGCGGGCGCCCGACACCGAATCCCTGCGCCAGGTCGCATCCGGCAGCGAGCGCGGCACGCCACACATGCGGATCCGCGACACCTTCGGCGATCACCACCATGCCCTTGGAGCGGGCGATCGCGACGGCCCGCCGCACCTCTGCCCGGGCGCTGAAGGAATCCGGCATGGCGATGACCAACCCACGGTCGAGCTTCACGCCGGCAAAGGGGAGTTCCAGCCGCCGCCGCCGCCCATCATGCAGCGCGAGGTCGTCCATGAGCACGCCGAACCCTGCGAGATCGAGGCGCAGCAGCGCGCGGCGCAGCAGCGACCGGTCCCGTACGGCGGTGCTTTCGGTCAGTTCCAGCAGCAGGTCGGCGGGGCGCAGCCCGGCCTCCCGCACGGCCTTCCCGAGCCAGACCGGCAGGCTTGGCTGCAACAGAACGGCAAGAGGGATGTTGAACGACAGGCGAAGCTGGCGGCCGACATCCACCGCGGCAAGTTCGGTCAGCGCCCGCCGCGCCACCGCCACCGTGAGTTGTGCGCCGAGACCGGCACGTTCCGCCATGGCGACGAAGGCGCCGGCACCCAGTGCCGCATCCGGCCGTTCCCAGCGGGCGAGCGCTTCCAGCATCACCGGCTGGCGGTCCGCCATGCGCACCATGGGCTGAAACCGCACCGTGATCTCGCCGCGGGTCATCCCCTGCGCCAGCGCTTCCGGCCCGCTATCCGGCCGCACCGTGGGTTCGACGGCCAGCATGGCGCGAAGCAGCGAGGCCGGTTCCGCGCGCACGGTGCGCAGCCCAGCCGGGGAAGGATGGCCATCTTTTGCCACCACGACCACGCCGGTGCCGCTGAACCGGTCGGCGGCAGCGCTGAGCATGGCAGCGCCGAGCGGCATCGCCTCATCGCCCTCCAGCACCAGATGGCGCGGGCCGAGGCCGGGGCCGACAAGCTGCGCCAGCGCATCTTCGCGCGTGGTCAGCCGCACCGTGGGCGCGCCCTGCAGGCTGCGCGCGGCCGCGCGTGCCGCCGCGATCACCTGCGGATCGCGGGCGACGAGCAGCACGGTGCCGCTATCGAAGGGTGCACGCCGCTTGCGGCGGAGCATTTGCTGTCTGGCTCTCCTCGTGGTCGACCATGCAGCAGCCTGCCGCGCGGAGGGGGCGCCGGGCAGACCGCACCCTTGCCGCAGCCGCAGGGGCGAAGTCCGTTGCCAGGCCTGTCGCCGAGACAATAGCGGAGGTGGGGGCAACCCGCCAAGCGTCCGGACCGCTGGGCGACGTCTCAAAACACGAGAACATGCTTGCGAAGCTGTAATTCGTGGCGAGGCGGTTGCACCCTCAGGCCCGCCGCGCGATCCAGGGCTCCGCCTGCCAGCGCTGACGGAGATCCTGGTCCACCCGTTCGAGCACGCGGGTCCAGGCGGCGGGCCCGATGAAGCGGGGGGTGCGGCCAAGGGCCGCAGCCTCGGCGACGAAGTCCGGGTCGGAAGCCACCGCCTCCAGCCCCGCCAGCAGCATGTCCCGCGCGGCATCCCCGAGGGTGGGTGGCAGCATGAAGCCGCGCTGTGCCGTCGCCACCAGGTCGATCCCCTGTTCGCGCAGCGTCGGCACATCCGGCAGCGAGGCGCTGCGCCGCGCCGCGGACACGCCGAGGCCGACCAGCCTGCCGTCCCGCAGCCAGGCGATCGCATCGGGCAGCGGCAGCATGGCGGCCGGCACATGCCCCGCCAGCGTCGCCTGCCGCGCGGCCGCCGGGGAGGGGAAGGCGAGCGGCGCCAGGTCAAGCCGTCCGTCCAGCCGCAGGGCCGCCAGATGGCCGGCCGTGCCCGGCGGCGGCGTCGCCAGCGCCCGCTGCCCGCCGGCGGCGCTGAGCGAGGCAATGCCGGTGGCGCCGTCGGGCGGCCCGACCAGCACCATCGCTTCCTCGAGGATCGCGGCCAGCGGCGTGACCTGCGTCAGCGGCGAAGGATCGTGGAATTCGATGGCGCGCGCCAGGATTTGCGGCGCGGTCACCACGCCGAGCTGCCGCATGCCGGGCGGTGTCGCGGCAAGGCTCGCGAGCGCGTCCAGACCGCCACGGCCCGGCTGGTTGGCGACGGTCACCACCACGCGGCGCCAGTGCCGCTCCAGGAAGGGCGCCACGCTGCGCGCCCACAGATCGGGCGGGGAGCCGGAGCGGCCGCCCACCAGCAGCGCGATGCCATCCGCCCGCCTGGCGGCCGCCGGCGTCGCCAGCAGGGCCGGCAGCGCCAGCAGCGCGCGCCGAGGCAGGCGCAGGCTCACCGTGCTGCGGCCGAGGCGGCGGGCGGGGCGGCGGGCGGGGTGGCGGTCGGCGGCTCCACCGCTTTTCGCAATGATTTGGCGCCGGTGAACAGCACGATGGGTGCCGCGATGAAGGTGGAGGACGCCGTGCCGATGACGATGCCGGCGATCATCAGCCAGGCGAAGCCGGACAGCGCGTCGCCACCGAACAGCGCCAGCGGCAGCGCCGTCAGCAGCAATGTCATGGAGGTGCCGATCGAGCGGTTCAGCGTCTCATTGATGCTGAGATCGACCAGGTCGCGCAGCGGCATCAGCTTGAACTTGCGAAGGTTCTCCCGCATGCGGTCGAACACCACGACCTTGTCGTTGGCATTGAAGCCGATGATCGTCAGGATTGCGGCCACCGTCGTCAGATTGAACTCGATCCCCGTCAGGACCATCAGGCCCACCACCTTTGTCGTGTCCAGCAGCAGCGTCGCGATGCCGGAAATGGCGAATTGCCATTCGAAGCGGAACCAGATGTAGAGCAGCATCGCGGCGAAGCTGAGGCCGAGCGCGATCATGCCGCCGAGGAACAGCTCGGCGGAGACACGGTTGCCCACGGCTTCCACCCGCACCACGCGCGTGCCGGGCGCCGCCTGTTCCAGGGCCGCACGCACGGTGGCGACGGCACGCTGCGTGCCGGCCTCATCGGCCTGCACGGGCAGGCGCACCAGCAGCGCATCCGGCGCGCCGAATTGCTGGAGGCCGACATCGCCGAGATTGAGGCCCGCCGTGCTGGCGCGGAGCGCACCGATATCGGCGGGCCCGGGCGTGCGGATTTCCATCACGATGCCGCCCTTGAAGTCGATGCCGCGCTCAAGCCCCGGATAGAATGCCAGGCCGACGGCGAGGCTCGACAGCACCGCGGAGATCACAAGGCCCAGCTTGGCGCCCCGCATGAAGGGGATGCGCGTGTCATCGGGCACGATTCGGAACAGCGGCCTGGCGAAGCGTTGCGGCAGGCTCAAACCCGGGCGCTGCAACACCGGCAATTCCTTCGGCCGGCGCGACCGGTACCAGGAGGAGACGATGAGCCGCGTCACCACCGTCGCCGTCCACATCTGCACGATGGTGCCGACCGCGACGGTGACCGCAAAACCCTTCACGGGCCCGCTGCCGAAGGCGAACAGGCAGCCCATGGCGATCAGGTTCGTCAGATTGCTGTCGAGAATCGTTCCGGACGCCTTGGTGTAGCCAGCCTCCAGCGCGTTGATCGGCGTGCGGCCGTTCTTCACTTCCTCGCGGATGCGCTCGTTGATCAGGATGTTGGCATCCAGCGCGGTGCCCAGCGTCAGCACGATGCCGGCGATGCCTGGCAAGGTGAGTGTCGCCCCCATCACCGTCAGCACGCCCATCATGATCGCCACATTGGCGAACAGCGCGATATTGGCGATCCAGCCGAGGAACCCGTAGGCGAGGCCCATATAGAGGAAGACGAAACTGGTCCCGACCGCCAGGCTGATCAGCCCCGCCCGTATGGCATCCGCGCCAAGCTCGGGCCCGACCGTGCGTTCCTCCACGACCGTCAGCGGCGCGGGCAGCGCGCCGGCGCGCAGCAGCACGGAGAGGTCGGTGGCGGAGCGCACATCGAAGCTGCCGGAAATCTGGCCGCGGCCGCCGGTGATGGGTTCGCGGATGACCGGCGCGGTGATCACCCTGTCGTCCAGTACGATCGCGAAGGGCCGGCCGACATTCTGCCGCGTCACTTCGGAAAACCGCCGCGTGCCGATGGAATCGAAGGTGAAGTTCACCACCCATTCGCCGGTCCGGCTGTCCTGCCCCGCACGGGCATCGGACAGATTGGCGCCGTCCACCTCCACCCGGCGGCGGACGGCGTAGCGTTCCTCGCCGCGATCGGCCTGCAGGAACAGCGTGCCCGGCGGCGGGATGGTGGCCTGGAGGTTCGCGGTCTCGTCCACCAGATGGAAGGTCATGCGGGCGGTGCGGCCGAGCAGCGCCTTGATGCGGGCGGGGTCTTCCACGCCGGGCAATTGCACCAGGATGCGGTTCTGGCCCTGGCGGGCGATCAGCGCCTCGGCCACGCCCGTCTCGTCGATGCGGCGGCGGACGATCTCGATCGATTGCTCGACCGCGTTCTGGCTTTTGGCGCGCAGCCCAACCTCGGTCAGCGTCGCGGTCACGGTGCCTTCGGCGGCGGTGGTGACCTCGATATCCGGCTGGGTGGCGCCGGTGGCGGTCGGCACGGCGATCGCGATATCGCGGATCAGGCGGGCGACATCGGCCGCGCGCGCGGGGTCGGTCGCGCGCAGCGTGACGCGGCGTTCGGCCTGGTCGGCCGCGAGACCGGTATAGAGGATGCGCGGATTGGCCGCGGCGGCACCTCGGCGGGTCGCATCCACCACGGCTTCCAGCCGCTCCCGCACCATCTGCGTGGTGTCGACTTCCAGCAGCAGGTAGCTGCCGCCGCGGAGATCGAGGCCAAGGCTGATCTGGCGCGCCCAGCCCGGCAGGCTGTCGCGCGGCAGCAGGTTCGGCAGGCACAGCAGCAGGCCGAACAGGCACGTGCCGATGATCGCGAGCGCCTTCCAGCGCGCGAAGTACATCATGGAAACCGCGAACCCCACCAGGACCCGGGCCGGAAAACCGCCCGGACGATGGCGCGGAACATGCGCGGCCACCCCCCCCGATGCAAGCCCGCGCTGTCCGGGCTATGAACCGCCCGGATAGGTCGGGGCTCAGGGCTTATGGAATTGCGTGTCGCGGTGCTGGGTGTCGGCCATTTCGGGCGCTTCCACGCGCTGAAGGCGGCGAAGGGGCCGGCCGTGACGCTGGTGGCGATCCATGACGCCGATCCTTCCCGCGCCGCCGCCATCGCCGCCGAATGCGGCGTGCCCGCCCTGCCGGTGGAGGAAGCCATCGCGGCGGCGGAAGCCGTGATCGTCGCTGCCCCCACCCGCTTCCACGCGGGCCTCGGCCGGCAGGTGCTGGCAGCCGGGCGGCACCTGTTCATGGAAAAGCCCATCGCCGCCACGCTGGCGGAGGCCGAGGCGCTGGCGGCGCTGGCCGCGGCGCGGGGCCTTGTTCTGCAAATCGGCCATATCGAACGCTTCTCGGCCGCCTTCCGTGCCGTGGTCGCGGCAGCGGACGGCACGGCGCGGCATTGGGAAGCGGTGCGCGCGGCACCGTTCCGGCCGCGCTCGCTCGATGTGTCGGTGGTGCTCGATCTGATGATCCACGACATCGACCTGGTGCTGCACCTGGCCGGCGCGGAGCCGGCGCGGGTGGAAGCGGTGGGCGCGCGGATCATGTCCGACCACGCGGATTTCGCCTGCGCGCGCCTGACCTTCGCCGATGGACGCGCGGCTTCCATCACCGCCTCCCGCGTGTCGCTGGCGATGGAACGCCGGCTGCGCGTGCTGGGGACGGAAGGCGAGATGAGCGTGGACTTCCTCAACCGCGGTCTCGCGGTGCTACGGCGCGGGGGGGCGGAATCCGTGCCCGCCATGCCCGGCTTCGGCATCGACCGTGCTGGCTGGACCGACCATGACAGCCTGGAAGCCGAGCAGGCCGGCTTCGCCGCCGCATGCCTGGGCCGGGCGCCTGTCGAGGTGGATGCGGCGGCCGGCATCCGCGCGCTGCGCGTCGCCTTGGCGGTCGAGGCGGCCATAGGGTAGCCCGGCCGCCTGCCGCGCGGCATGGTGCGGCCAGCAAGGGGGGGTAGGCGGATGGACATGGCATCGATCGAACGCGCCGCGGAGGCGCTGGTGGCGGTCCGGCAGGGGGGGGCAAAACTCCCCGGCCTCGGCGCCGATGCGCCGGTCGATATCGCGGCCGGCTTCGCCGTGCAGCGCGCGGTGCTGGCGCGGATCGGCGGGCGGATCGGCGGCTGGAAATGCGCCGCACCACCCGGCAAGGACCCCTCCGGCGCCATGCTGGATTCACGCGGCGTGGTGGCGGGCCCCGTGCCCTGGTTCGTGGTGCCGGGGACGAAGATCGGGATCGAGACCGAGATCGCCTTCCGCATGGGCGCTGACCTTCCCGGCCGCGACACGCCCTACAGCCGGGAGGAGGTGCTGGACGCCGTCGCCGGCTGCTGCCCGGCGGTGGAACTGGTGGTCAGCCGCTACCATGACCCCACGAAGGTCAGCCTGCCGGAGGCCATCGCCGATAGCGTCGCGCATGACGGGCTGGTGTTCGGCGCCGATGTGCCGAACTGGCGCGACCTTGACCTGCCCAACCTGACGGTCCGCCAGACCTATGCGGGGCGGGTGCAGGTGGAGAAGGTGGGCGGCAACCCCTCCGGTGATCCGGTGGTGGCGCTGCATTGGCTGGCGAATTTCCTGCCGAGCATCGGCATGAAGCTGGAGGCCGGGCAGGTGGTGACCACCGGCAGTTGCACCGGGCTTTTGTGGGTGGAGAGCCACCAGCGCGTGGTCGGCGAATTCCGGGGCTTCGGCGCGGTCGCGCTGCAACTGGCCTGAACAAGGGTTGCGCGCGTCGCAACCACGCGCAACCTTCATGGTCCATCGCTGATCGGAGGACCAATGCGCGCCCTACGCAACTTCCTGCTGCCCGCCCTCGCCTTGTTCGGCGCGGGCGCCGCGCCCGCGGCGGCGCAGGATACCTGGCCGTCGCGCCCGATCGAATTCCTGGCAGGCTTCCCGCCGAGCTCCGGTGTGGGCATCTATCAGCGTCGGATCGCCGAACCCTTGTCGCGCGCGCTTGGCGTGCCTGTCGTGTCCAACAGCCGGCTTGGCGCCGGCGGCAACATCGCCAGCGATTTCGTGGCGAAGGCGCGGCCGGATGGCTACACCATCCTGTTCGCGACGGCCGGCACGCATGCGATCAACGCCACGCTGTATCGCCGCCTGCCCTTCGACGCGATGCGCGACGTGACGCATATCGCGCATCTCGGTGATGTGCCGAACGTGCTGACCGTCAGCCCGCAGCACCGCCCGCAATATTCCACCTGCGCGGCGCTGGTGGCGGATGCGCGGGCGCGTCCTGGCGCGCTCAACTATGGCAGCACGGGGAATGGCGCCTCCACGCATCTGGCCGGCGCGCTGTTCGCGACCACGGCCAAGGTCGAGATGGTGCATGTGCCCTTCACCGGGCAGGGCAGTGTCATCGCCTCGCTCCTCGGCGGGCAGATCGACCTGTTCTTCAACCAGACCGGCCCCGCCATCGGCCTGATCCAGCAGGGTGCCGTGCGGGCACTCGGCGTCACCACCCGCGCGCGCATCCCGGCCCTGCCCGAGGTGCCGACCATCGCCGAGGCCTGCGGCCTGCCGGATTTCGAGAGCACCACCTGGTACGGCGTATTCGGCCCCCCGGGCCTGCCCGCGGCGATCCAGGCGCGGCTCAACACCGAGATCCTGAAGATCATCGAGGCGCCGGAATTCCGCACCTGGCTGATCCAGGACCAGGGCATCGACCCGCCGAAGGTGCGCACGCCGGAGGAGTTCCGCGCGGTGCATGCGGCCGACATCGAACGGTGGGGCGCCGTGGTGCGGGCTGCGGGCGCGACCGTCGACTAGAGCATGCTGTGTTTACACGGAAGCGTAGCCTGAGTTTGCGAGGTAGTTGGCGCATTCTGCTGGGCTCACGAGATCGAGGATGGCGCCGAGCTTGCGCCAGGTTGTCTCGACAGTTCGCTGCTC
>JAESGD010000142.1_pt1 | contig 24210 bp, 16 predicted proteins | sample 9269581 | NCBI WGS metagenome assembly JAESGD01 (sample SAMN14515903, study PRJNA621661) | algae metagenome | isolation source: Cyanomargarita calcarea GSE-NOS-MK-12-04C and co-occurring heterotrophs from... | place: USA: Grand Staircase Escalante National Monument, Utah | collected 2007-12-30 | reverse complement strand
AGCAGTCCCTCGCCGTCTTCACCACGGGCATGGTGGTCGCACAGATGATCGGCATTTGGCTCGATCACGTTGGGCGCACGCCGCTCTGGACGGCGCTCGCCAATCTCACGGGTTTCGCCCTGCTCATCGCGACTGCCTATCTGGTCGCCTGGTTCAAGGCCGCACCCTGGAAGGCATGACACGACATGACATTCGAACAGAGTGAAGCAATGACCGCAGACGACAGGCAAATGGCAACCGGCAGCCTGGACGGATTGCGCATCCTGGATCTGTCGCGGATCCTGGCGGGCCCGACGGCAACCCAGCTCATGGCCGATCTGGGCGCCGAGGTAATCAAGGTCGAGAAGCCGGAGAGCGGCGATGATACGCGCAGCTGGGGACCGCCATTTCTGCCCGATGCCGATGGCAATGACAGCGACCTCAGTGCCTACTTCCTCTGTGCCAACAGGAACAAGAAATCGATCGCTATCGACATCACCGGCGAAGAGGGCGTCGCCTTGCTGCGCCGGCTGGTGGCGATTTCGGACGTCGTGGTCGAAAACTACAAACCCGGCGATCTCGCTCGCCGCGGCGTCGGCTACGAGGACCTTAGACAGATCAAGCCTGACATCATCTGGTGCTCGATATCAGGTTTTGGCCAGACGGGTCCATATTCCGACCGCATCGGCTACGACTTCCTCATCCAGGCCATGGGCGGGATCATGAGCATCACCGGCGAGCCGGACGCAGCCGGTGGAAAGCCCGTCAAGGTGGGCGTCGGGATCGCGGACGTCATGTGCGGCATGTATGCGACCGTCGGGACCCTCGCCGCTCTTCGACATCGGGATCGTACCGGCGAGGGTCAGTACATCGACCTTGCCCTTTATGACAGCCAGGTTGCCTGGCTCATCAATGCAGCCACAAATCATCTGGTGTCGAACAGGGTGCCGAAGCGTCTCGGCAATGCACACCCCAATATCGCCCCCTACCAGACCTTTGCAGCATCCGACGAGTATCTGGCAGTTGCGGTGGGGAATGATACGCAGTTCCAGCGCTTCGCCGAGGCGATCGGACGCGCGGATTTGGCGACGGACGATCGTTTCCGGCGAAACAGGGACCGGCTCGCCAATCTCGAGGAGTTGCAGGCCCTGATCCAGGCGGAAATCGCCAAGGACACAGCGCTTACCTGGGAGCAACGCCTGCTCGGCGCCGGCGTGCCGGCTGGCCGCGTCGCGACGATCGACACCGTCTTGAGCGATCCCCATACGCTGGCACGTGGGATGGTGGTGGAAATGCCGGGCGATGAGACCGAGGATCCGGTCCGTCTGCTCGGCAATCCGCTCAAGATGTCGGCGACGCCGGTCCGATACCGCAGCCGCCCGCCACATCTCGATGCCGATCGCGAGGCAATCCTCAGGCTACTGGAAACCGACGAAGATTGAGGCGGGGCGCGGCCTGTCTCAGCGTCTGGTCCAACGGCTTGCGATGCGCTCCGCCAGCGTCAGAACACCGAAAGCGGCGACGACATAGGCGACCAAAGTGAGATCCTGGAAGATGGTGCCGCGCAGGAACTTCGGGCCGGAGGACCACAGGACCGCAAGAGACCAGACGAGGCCCGCGACAAAGACGAGCCCTGAGAGATGGCGCGGGCGTGAAGGCCGGGTGTTCTCGCTCATGAGCCAATCCCCGGTTTGGCAGGCGTTTCGACCCTGAAGATCAGCAGATCGTCGCGCTGCTCGACCTCGCCCTCGAGTTCGACCAATACGGCCGTCCGATCCAGCAGTTCGCGCGGCAAGGGGCCACCGTCCGCCCCGGCCATCAGCAGGAAGTTATGGCCTTCCACCGGCGAAGTCGTCACGAAAACGGGCGGCACGCCGCCGGTGATGCAGAGATTGGCGCAGGCCTTGTGCGCCAGTCCGGTTCCCGGTCGCATGGCGCCGGCGTAACACTTGCCATCGCAGATTTCGCCCGTCAGCCGCCAACGACCAAGCGGCACCGGGGCCGTGGGCTGAACCGCATCCACGGGCGCTTCGGCACCGACCAGACCGGGACGACCACCCACCAGCAACATGTCGAGGGCACCGCGCTTGACGAAGATACCGGAGACCTCCGCCCATTGTCCGTTCAGGGGATCAGCCTGGCTTGCGACACCCGCCTTGCCCTGCCCCGAGAGCATGATGGCGCGTGCGCCTTTGCCCTCTTGTGCCGGCACGCGCAGGATCGGATAGGGTAGCGTTTCCAGGACACCGGACAGTCGCCCGCCCTTCAATTCGTCGACATAGCCGCCGGAGCCGGGATTTTGTGTTGTGAGCGAGAACGCCAGTGATGCCGAGACGAGGCCCAGGAATAGAAACACGCCGAATAAGATCGCACACTGCGCAATCACCGGCGGGATCTTCTTCGAATAGCCGATGAAAAAACCGGGATCTGGCGGTTGTGGCATCATGGCGATATCCTCGTCGGCGTTAGGGGAGAGGCGGCAGGCCGCGCTTCGACGATCGTAACAGGCTCGATCCTGGTACCGAGCGGGACTGCGACCGGGTCAACGAGGACACGCGATCCGGAGATCTTCACATGATACTTGCGCACCCTTTCCTTGAAGGGCGCCGGGGCGCATCCGTCCTCCAGGCGATACTGGTAGCCGTGCCAGGGGCAGGTCGCAAAACCGAGGACGACCTTGCCCTCACCGATCGGCCCATTCTGGTGCGAACACAGATTGGAAAGAGCCGACAACTGGTTCTTGAAGCGGAACACGGCAATTCGCTCCCCTTGTGGCAGCACGCCGACGATGGCGCGTCCTTCCTGAATGGCATCGAGAGCGCCGACATCCACCCAGCCTGTCAGCACTTCGATCTGAGAAGAAGCATCATCGATCGCCTTCTCGCGACGTCCTGCCAGCAGGTGGAGGATCGACAACGTGGCGAGACTGGCACTGAGGAAAATCGCCATCATCGGGTTCGTCCCATCGAGCACGGCCCCCAGGCCCACATGCAGCACGACGGCGGCATAGGCCGCATAGATACTCATATGCATGGCCTTCCAGACCGGAGCCGACAGGAAGGACAGCCAGAAATCATGGCTTGTTGCCGCCAGCACGATCAGGATCGCGAGAGCGAAGACGCCGAACAGTTCGAACGGAAAACCGGCCACACTGCCGAAACTCGTGTTGCTGGTGAACAGTGCCGTCAGTTTCGGCGTGGCGCTGAAGGCAAAGTACCAGTCGAGCACGAACATCGCATGGGTGAACGCCACGGCAGCCGTGATGACGCCGATATGGCGTCGGTTGTAGAGCAAGGGGAGGAAACGCGGATCGAGCCTTGCGAGCGGACCGATGGCCATCACGAGCGTCAGCAATACAAAAGCCAGCGAGCCGAAGGCGCGCATCCGCAAGATCGGCATATCAACCGTCCGCACGGAGGATGACAGGAGCGGTGCGAGTTCGAGATAAAGGAGGATGTAGGCGAACACGCCGCACAAGAGGACGGCGTCGTAGATGACCTTGTTGCGGTTCCAGCCAACAGGCTTGTATGCCGTGCTCATGGTTCCTCCTGTCCGCCACCAACATCTAGCCGAACGGATGGCGCGTCACTCGAAAGTTGCGGTTTCGATCCGAAAGCGATCGTCAGGCTGAGTGGCAGGACGACCGCCAGTACCGTCCATATCCATGCATGAGCCTTCCGGTGCGCGCGTTGCATGGATCATTCTCCTCTCTGGCGGACGAGAACAGCCCAGCGCCAAGCCACCAGCGGCCACAAGAGGATAATGCCGGGGATCAACAGCGGACGAAACGCGTAGGCACCCACGGCCGCATGGTCGATCCGGTCGATACCGAAGGAAAGAAATGCGGCGGCCACGATGAGCCCCGGGGTGGCCCACAGAAGAAGCATGAACCAAACGGGATCGGCGAAGATATCCATGCGCTTGCCCTCACTCCAATCCGGTCGCGGGAATGGCAGCGCCGGTCACAACCGCCGCTTCGGGAGAGACGAGGAAGGCAATCAGACGGGCGATGGACTGAGGCGACACCCAGTCGGACACCTTGGCATCCGGCATGGCTGCGCGATTTTGCGGCGTGTCGATCGTGCCGGGCAAAATGCAGTTGGCCGTGATGCGATTGCCGCGATGTTCCAGTGCAATGCTCTCCGTCAGTCGAAGCACCGCAGCCTTGGAGGCTGCATAGGCCGCCTGATTGGCGCCAGCCTTCAATCCCGGCGCCGCCGCGATATGCACGATGCGGCCATAGCGGGCGGCCTGCATGGTTGGGAGGACTGCGATGCTGGTGACGAGCGCAACTCGCGCATTGAGGTTCATCATTAGGTCCCACTGATCGAGGGCATCGCCATCGACCGGCCCGGACGCGAAGCCTCCGACCGTATTGACGAGAGCGTCCACGCCGCCGAACGTGTCTGCCGCTGCCTCGACCATAGCCTGGGCAACCGCCGGATTGCTCAAGTCGGCTCCGGCAAATGCCAGGACCTTCGTTGTCGACGGAAGGGACTGAACCATGGTGTTCAATGCCTCTTCCGTTCGATCTACGCAAACGAGGTTCACGGCTTCATTAGCGAGTCTAACTGCTATCGCTCGCCCAAGATTGCCGGCCGCACCGGTCACGATTATGCATGTGGGTTTTCGCAAAACCTGAACCTCCGGATGTATGTTAACGGTCGATGATAGCCGCTGCTTTTGTCCATTAGACGCCAGCAACTCGGGATCATTACAGCCGGCAACACAAACTTTTTGCCGCTCAAAGAGATGCTCGTCTCTTGCTTCAATTGCGTGCCAAATTCTCGTTGAATTCGGGTCTTGTACCATCGAGGTCAGCAACGGGCGCTCTCGTTGCTCGGGGGTTCACCTATCCCCATTATCAGGGCTAAGCTTGCGTGAACAAGAATGAAGGGGTCTCTCCTCAGGCCGCAGCAGCCGTAGCCACGGCTCTTGAACGGATTCGAACCAATGGCACGCTCACCAAATGAACTAAGCCTCTGAAAAGATGGCGTAACGCCGATCTATGGAACTTGAGGGAGTGCGCCCAGGCTAGGCGTTAGGCGCCAACTTTCTTCAGGAGCGTCGATATGAGATCGGAAACCTCACGCTGCCGGAGAATACGGGTGTCGCGATCGGTGTCTTCTCCCAATTCGAATTTCGCCACCGCGACAGCACCATCCTTGGTGAAGCCTTCGGTCCGCTCGTCATCAACGAAGTGCTGAGCCAACAAAGTCAGGCTCTCGGCGATAACCTCCTTGTGTTTACCACCAAGCGCTTTCACGAATTCGTCTGCGGCCGCATCGACGCTACCATCATAATGCTCGATGCAGTAGACGAGGTCATGGGCGTCTTTTCGCTCGGCTCGCTGGTTGAAGGCATAAGCTTTCAGGCAAACGAACGCCACCAGGTCAGCATAGTGGAGGTCGACCGTCGCAACGCCGTCGTCCCCGAGAAGCTCGGCCGAGATCTTTCGCGTTTTATGATGATCGAAGACAATTGCCGAATGCGGGATGTTCATGGCCGATACGCTGCCTTCCGTGGGCAACTCAACGACCTTGCCGCCTGACTTGTCAGGATCATCGGCGAGGAGTTCGATTGCGACCTTCGTACCACCCGTGCTGATCTCCCAGCGCCAAGAGACAGACTGCCCCTTCGTATTTGTGCCGCGCGTTAATCCGAGTTTTTTGAAATTGTCTTCAAGGCTATGGTAAGCCTCCGTTTCGTTGAGCATCTGAAGCTGGATGACGACGTCGACATCGCCCGTTCCTGCGTGTGCCGGAATTTCGGGAGGCTTCCTCTCGATAAGATAGCGAGGCGTCAAACCACCCACCAGGAAGATGGAGTCACGCCATGGCCCCAACCCTCGAAGAAGCGTGACCAGGACCCGTTCGCAGTTCTCAGTGACCTGATTGCTGTATCCCTCGGCGGTCGACGGTTTCGTCATCTCAGACTCCTAAAACTTCTTTTCTAAGGTGTTCGGCCATATCCCTTGATCGCCCCTCGCCTCGCAAGAGGTCCAGATAGACCTGCAGGGGGCTCGCAAGCCAAAGTCCTGCCCGCTTCTCTTTGAAAAGAAACTCAGTTCGGGACGGCGTCTCGATCACGTCGAGATTTGCACCTTCCGTCACAGCTCGGACATCAAGATGCTCCAGAACGATGTCTGTCTTTTCACCAGGCGCCATACGGCAAGCTATGCGATTGATAGATGAAAGGTAGGGCGAATATTCTTGTGCAGCCCTGTCTTGGGTAAGCACATACTCGGCGCCAAGAGCCTCGCATTCAGCTTCCAGCTTGTTTGCAATAGTGTCGGCACCTTTACCAGGAACGTAGAAGCGCCGGCGTTTGTACCGCGGCCCCTCTTCCACATGGCGAGCCCAGCTGTCGAGTAATGAGGTAGCGTCCGACAGGCGCCGTTCTTTATTTGGGCCATTACCGCGAGCAGACACCCATTCCAGGCGCTCCAGCGCGCTAAGTGTTTCTGAAGCGGTTCCGAACGATACCTTCGCCCGCTCTGCCAGCTCGCTGACGCCGAACCAGTCTCCGTGATCCAGAACCAGAGCATGCAAGATCTGGGAGCGCTTCCCTGTAAACAGGGATCCAATCGTTCGTTCCCCAGACTTCGGGACGGGGCGCTCGATGTCGAGGTAGGCGCCTGGTGCTGGCACGAAGAGGCTCCCGCCACCATCGAAGTATCCAACCCCCTCCTCTCGAAGCAGCTGGCGAGCGCCAACCGATATGGAGCTTGCTGCGAGAACGGGCACGACAGTCTCAACGCGCCTCGCTTCGGCGTCTTTCTTGGCAGCGAGGAGGCGCCATATCGCCTCGCGGACATCACGAGGATATACGACGGACTTGCACTCGACGATCAAGACGATGCCTTTGCCGGCTACATCGGCCTCCACTGCAGCGTCTAGGTATAGGTGACGGCCGAAACCGGGCTCGGCTTCAACATGGGAAACCGTGACATGCGGCAGCCCTTCAAGCGCTTCAACGAGCGCATTGATCGCTTTTGTCGCACGGTCCCCCTCGCTTAACTCCATTGTTTTACCTTTTTCACTGCAGAGTGAAATTCAATAAATCATCTAATATTCGATGTCACGCAAATTTTCACTGCGCAGTGAAAATACGTGTTATACAAGCGCATTTCGCCATTCCCGCCTTGAAGGGATACGAACCCGCGACCCGTGGTTTCAGAGTGGGAAGTCATTGAATTTTACGCCTTCAGCTGCAGCTGTCGGTGGGTGTAGCCGGCTCGAACAAGTCCACGGGACAACGGGTTTCGACTTGTACCGTGGATCGAGCTCACTACCATGGGTGAACTAATCGCCAAAGGCATGGCAACTCCAAACAACAACCAAGCGATGAATTTGCTTGTCGACAACACCGCAAAATCGACCGCTTCTACTTCAAGTATGGTTTTTTTCCCATAGGATAAGACAATCGATTCGCAACGGTGTCTCCGAATGCCCATTCAGTCCGTCACATCTATTTCACCACAACCGGCACACGGCGTGACCTTCGATGCGCGACAACCGTTGAGATCTCAGCTGACGTCGATGATCGCGGAAGCTTTAGCCGAAAGGCAGCTTAGTCAAGTCGATGCCGCACGGATGTGCGATACCGACCAACCCACCCTTTCAAAAATCCTTGCAGGCAGAAAACAGAATGCCAGTTCAGAAAAGCTTCTGTGCTGGCTGATGGCGTTGGGCTGGGATGTGGAAATTCGTCTCAAGCGATCGGCCGGTGTAGGCAAACCTGTGGTGATGTTGGATGAATAGCGTTTCCATCGTCCGTCCTGCATCCCGATCGCTTCGAAAAACTGCAGGCATCTACCTTGATCACCACTCGACGACGCCAGTCGACCAGCGTGTTGCCAAAGTCGTGATGCAGGCAATGGTGGAAGATTTCGGTAACGCCAACAGCATCGACCACGCCTATGGAGAAGCCGGCCGCCACTTGATTGAACGGGCGTCTCTTCATGTTGCGCAGCTGGTCAACTGCGATGAAGCCCACGTCCATTTCACGTCAGGGTCAACGGAAGGGATCCGGCTTGCGATTGCCCATGCGATTGGAGTTACCGACGGGCGTCCGCTTCGCATCGGTTTGTCCAGGGTGGAGCACCCCGCGGTTCTCGATACCGTCGCTCGCGCTGAACGCCTTGGTCTGGCTCAACTAAAATGGATTGACGTTGAGACCGATGCGCAACTCGACATGGTTTCGCTTCAGGAGGCACTCAAGGATGGCATCGACCTCTTGTGCATCATGGCAGCCAACAACGAAGTTGGGACCATATATCCCCTTTCCGAAATCTTCGGGCTTGCCGAAGCGAGCGGTGCCCTGATGCTTGTCGACGCCACACAGGCCGCAGGCCGTGTCTCTATCGATCTCGCTGAAACAGCCGTTGAGTATCTTATCCTGAGTTCTCACAAGATTTATGGCCCGAAGGGGGTCGGCGCCCTTATTTCTTCGACATATGACATCTCGCAGGTGCACGGGCTTGCCGCAACTCATGATGCGACCCCGAATGTTCCCGGGATCGCCGGGATGGGTGAAGCTTGCCGGCTGATGGCCGAAGAGGGCATTAACGACAATCGACGCATCGCAGTGATGCGCGATATGCTTCAGTCGATGCTGCTCGCGAAATTGCCGGAGCTCGTCATCAACGGCGCGCAGGCAAATCGACTTCCCCATAGTCTCCATATATCGATACCCGGCGTTCCCAATGATCTCGTCGTGCAACGATTGCGTGGTCGGGTCGCGGTTTCTACCGGCGCGGCATGTATGTCTGGAGCCCAAAGTGCATCTCACGTGCTGCAGGCGATGGGGCTGTCCCAGGAAATACAGGACGGCGCATTGAGGATCGGGCTCGGCCGGTTCACGACCCAAGACGATATCACAATTGCCGCAGCAGAGATCGAGGCGGCAATCATCGACGTCAAATCAGCACTGAAAGGTTCATCCGATGATTGATGCACCAACCATCGAAATGGCACCTGCAGCCTTCCGTTTCTCAGGCCATGAATCCTTTGCCTGCCGATATGCCTGGTTGCCTAAGGCCTACCGGGCTATATCGCGCAATCCGTCGATTTTCTTCGACGAGGAAGAAGCAATGGTCGAGATGGGCATCGGCAAGAACATGGTGCGCTCCCTGCGCTTCTGGATCGACGCAATGGATGTTGCCCGCGCTGACGCCAACAAGACGCATGTTCTGACCGAATTTGCACACCAGGTTCTTGGACCCGACGGCTTTGATCCGTTCCTGGAGGACGAACGGACTTTGTGGTTGCTGCATTGGCATATATCTTCCAAAAATCCCGGCCTGTTTGCCTGGCGCTACATGTTGGGAGAATGGCCTTACCCCGAGTTCACCCGATCGGAGGCTCTTGATGCCTTCAAGCGTCAGTCTGCAAAACTCGGGTTCAAGCATTCTGAGGTGACGCTGAGCCAACACTTGGATGTCTTCATCCATACCTATTACGCCGCACGTAAAGGCAAGGTTGCGATTGAGGACTCGCTGGACGGCCCACTAGTCGGGCTCGGCCTGTTGGTGCTTAGCGGCGAGAAGCGTGGCCCGTCCGGCCGCTGGGAAAATGTCTTCAGCTTTCGTCGCGAACCCAAACCAGACATTACGCCACAGCTCTTCGAATACTGCGTCATGGATTTCTGGAATCGACATGCTCCTCAGGACAGAACTCTTAGCCTGCGCGTGCTTGCGACCATGCCGTCATCACCAGGACAGGTATTCAAGCTGACGGAAGACGATGTACGCCAGCGCCTGGAAGATACAGCGATATCGAACGCCAACGCAGCATTCCGTTATCAGCCTTCTGCAGTCCAGGCCATGATATCCAGGCAAGGCGTTTCACCCACCCTTGCGTCAATCTACAGTGAGAGCCCGAAGCATGTCTGAGTTGAACAAAGCGCCAATCTCCGACCTGTTTGATGTGCCCAACCGTTTTCTGCGATCGGTCCATCTGGAGAAGGATTTCACAGACCCTAACGCTTTGGAAAACTATATCGTGACGCCCGCCATGGCGGAAGCCGTGGGTCGCGTCGCAGATGGACTGCGCAGTGGATCTTCCCACCGCGCTTGGCGGGTCACGGGCGATTACGGGGTTGGTAAATCCTCCTTCGCACTGCTTCTGTCGCATCTTTTGAGCCGCTCCAAGAATGCCGAAAGTATCGATATCTCCGACGCAATTGGGTGGTCAGACCGGCATTTGGAGAAAGACGTCCATTGGCCAATCCTGATCACCGGAGCGCGAGAGGGGATCGTCCAATCTATTCTTCGCGGTGTTGAAGAGGCGCTGGCGACTGGTGGTCGCCATATGCCGTCGGTTGACTTGGAAAGCTTGCAGCACGCGATCAGCGCTTGCAAAACGGCAAAAACCACGAGGTCATTCGACCGTTTGATTGCCCTCCTGCGCGAGCAGGCCGCCGCGTCTGGCTTCGGTGTAGCGCTAATCATCGATGAACTTGGAAAGCTGCTTGAATATGCGGCGCAGAACCCGGACGAGCAGGATGTCTATGTCCTACAGCGCCTAGCTGAAACTGCCGCACGAAGTGGTGAGAAACCCTTCCTCGTCATAGGGCTTTTGCACCAGGGCTTTCAAGCCTATGCCGAGAGGCTGCCGGTCGCGACACGTCATGAATGGGACAAGGTCGCTGGCCGATTTGACGAGATTGTCTTTGATCAGCCTCTGGCCCACACCGCGGCCTTGATTTCCGGCGCGCTTGGGCTCTCCACTGAAAGCCTGCCGGCTGAAACTCTCGAAGAAGCTCGCGAAGCAGCACGTGCGACCGGATCGATGGGCTGGTTGGGGGGCGCTACAACAAGCGCAACGACGATGGATGCCTCGCGCATCTATCCTTTGCACCCAACCCTGTTACCACCGCTGGCACGATTTTTCGCTCGGTTTGGACAAAACGAGAGATCGCTGTTCGGATTTCTTCTGTCGGGCGAACCCTTCGCCCTTCAGTCCTTTAGCGAACGCGCCCACGTGGGCGACGCCTGGTACACTATTGGCGAGTTTTATGACTACGTCCGCGCCAATTTTGGACATCGCCTGACCGGGCAGAGCTACCAGAGTCAGTGGTTGCGGATCGCCAACACCATCGACGCCATGGCCGAGAGAGCCCCACTCGAACTAAAGATCGCCAAGATAGTGGGACTACTCAACCTTCTTGACGCAGACGATCTGCTGCCGACCAGGAGAGCAATCCACGCTTGCCTCTCAACCGTTCCCGAGACTGAAGTCGATCAGGCCATCGAGCAACTGGAACGCGATGGCGTCTTGTTTAGCCGTGGCGAGCGCAGCGGCTTTCGGCTTTGGCGCAATGCGAGCGTTAACCTGGTCGCGGCATTTGACAATGCCAAACGCGCGCTGGGACCGGTCGAGAAAGTTGGACTGCATTTGGCGCCGTTCCTGGCCAACGATACATTGCTCGCACGCCGCCACTATCTCGAAACCGGCACGATGCGCTATTTCGAGATCCGCTGCGCCGCCGCTGACCGCCTTACCGAGACGATCGCAGGACCGTGCAACGGCGATGGCATTGTAACGCTCGTTCTTCCTGACACGGCAGAGGAGCAGTCTGCAGCGCGGGAACTTGCGAAGGCCGCAACGACAAATCTAGAGAATGTCGTGGTCGGCGTCCTGCGCCCGCTATCGTTCCTCGCCCCTGAATTGTCGGCTGTGCGGTATTGGCAGTGGGTCCAGAACAACACACCGGAACTTCTCGATGACACCACCGCCGCAGAAGAAGTGTCGCGGCAGCTGCATTTTGCGATACGCTCGCTGACGTCGCAGTTCGCCATAGTCTCGGGTCTCGACCGTGCCAGTGCCTCAATGGTCGAATGGTATCATCGGGGCGCAGAGCTCGCGCTTGAGACAACGCTGACGAACACGCTCTCGCTTCTTTGTGACAGGCTGTTTACTAGCGCGCCGCGCGTTGCCAATGAGCTGATCAACAAGAACGTCCTGAGCAGCGCTGCAGCCTCAGCGCGCATGCGCCTAATCGAAGGCGTGTTCGATGCGGCAGAGCGACCATTGTTCGGAATGGACGCGGTCAAGGCGCCACCGGAAAAGTCCATCTATCTGTCAATATTCAAGGCGGGCCGCCTTCACGTCGAGGCCGACGGCCACTTCCAGCTGGCCGAACCAAGACCGGAAAATGACCCGCTGAACCTGCGGCCTTCACTTTCGCGGCTGATGTTCATGATCCGCCAGGGTTTGGGCACTCGTGTCTCCGTCAGTGCGTTGCTGGACGACCTCAAGCAGGCGCCATACGGCGTGCGCGACGGCCTCGCACCTCTGCTACTTGCTCTCGTCCTCAAGATCCACAGCCACGAGCTGGCAGTCTATGAGAATGGCACCTTCCTCGCGCGTTTTGGCGCGCTGGAATTCCAGAGGATGACACGCGCGACCGCAGCGTTTGAGATCCAGTATTGCAGCGTTGAAGGCGTTCGATCGGACGTTTTCAGTCAGCTGGCCAAAGCTTTCGCAAACAGCGTGACCAATAGACAGCCCGTACTTTTGGACGTCGTCCAGGAGCTTTGCCAGTTCGCTGCCCGGTTGCCGGAACAAACGCGTAAATCCCGCGGTCTGTCACCCGTCACGCGCGCCGTCCGCGATGTCTTGACAACAGCCACAGAGCCAGCAACGCTTTTGTTTCACGATCTGCCAAAGGCCTGCGGGCTCGAGGCTTTCGCCTTGAATGCCCCTTCGTCGCCCGAAGCTGCCGAGCAGTTCGTCAAGCTTTTGGGCGAAGCGGTCAATGAGCTGCAGACGGCCTACGGTAAACTTCTCGAACGCATCGTCGATCGCGTGGCCGAAGCCTCGGGTTTTGAACCGGGAAGTTTCGACCGCACTGTATTGGCCAATAGGGCGGCGCGGGTTTCTCTGCTCGTGCGTGAACCGAGATTGCGCGCCTTTTCGCTCCGGCTCAGAGATCCGGGCCTTTCGAACGATGCATGGGCCGAAGCGTTAGCTAGTTTCGTTGTCGCCCGTCCGCCGGCTAAATGGATGCCGGGCGATGAGGCCCGGTTTAGTGAAGAAATTGGTGCGCTTGCCGAACTTTTCAAGAAAGTAGAAGCGGCGGCGTTCAGCGGCTCCGACGGTCAGGCAGCGCCGGACGCTGTAAGAGTGAATTTGACGCGGCCCGACGGGCAGGATTTCGTTCAGGTTGTCGACAACATCACTCTCTCGCCAACCGAGGTGCGCGTCATGGAGGACCTTGCGTCGATGCTCCCTCAGGGCGAACACAAGCGTGTGCAACTGCTCACCAATCTGTTGCTCAGAGAGCTGAAGGCCAAGAGCGATGTGGCATCAAAAGAGCCGGAGACGGTTGGAAATCAGGTCAAGTCATGAAGTCATACAGCGCTGACATAAAGAACATTTTTGGGGACGTTGAGCCACGACATATCCTTAGCCTGAGCGGCGGGAAAGACAGCGCGGCACTGGCCATCTATCTGCGTGATCGGGTCCCAACGATCGAATACATCTTCCATGATACGGACAAGGAACTTCCCGAGACATACGACTATATTGCCCGGCTGGAGGCGATCCTGGGCAAGCCTATCGTGCGCACCACGCCGGCGGATAGCTTTGATCACTGGCTGGCCGTTTATCGAGGCATGCTGCCATCCAATCACCGCAGATGGTGTACGCGCATGCTGAAGCTGAAGCCATTCGAGACCTATGTCGGCGATGGACCCGTCATCAACTATGTCGGTCTTCGTGCAGACGAAAACCGCACCGGCTACATCAGCACGAAGCCGAACATCCTTGCGGTGTACCCATTCCAAGACGACGGGCTTGTGCGTACCGACATCATACAGATCCTTGAGGATTCTGGCCTGGGTCTCCCGCCCTACATGGATTGGGGCCGCTCTCGCTCTGGCTGCTATTTCTGCTTCTATCAGCAGAAGATCGAATGGGTGCGGCTGCTTGAAACCCATCCGGATCTGTACGAACTGGCGATGGAATACGAGGAACGCTCCGTCCAGTTCGGCGAGCAGTTCTACTGGTGCCAGAGTGAGTCGCTGCGTCAGCTTAGGGAGCCTGACCGCGTCGAAAAGATCAAATCAGACTGGGAGAAGGCTCAGGCCCGCAAACGGGCGAAGCGGACTAATCGCTCGCTCATCGAGACCTTAGGAGGCCTGGAGGTCGAAGACGACGCCCATCTTCGGGACGGATGTCTGGTTTGCTCGATTTGAGGTAAGCGGCGGGGGGCCGGAATGTTATGGCGGGACTGGGGAAAAAATGGGTGCGGTTCGTACGCCAGTACGGCCCGATCGCGCGCAACGATAACATGTACGATGAGCGCATCCAGAAGTCAGCCAGGCGCTATGGCGTCGATGCGATCAATTTTGCTCACCCTTACGAAGCACGACTGCTTGCAGCGATTTCGCCGGATGCTCCAAAAGCGATGTCCGTTGTCCTGACAGGCACCGCCGGCGACGGCAAGAGCCGCTTGTGTGGTCGTGTCTGGAAGGCGCTTGGTGGCGATGAACGGACCTGGGCACTTGATGACATTTATCATGAGACCAAAGCCCAGATCGCCGGTAGAGAACGGGTCGTCGGAATAATCCGCGACCTTACCGCTCTACCCGAACAGGGCCCTTATGGCGCTTTTGCCGATAAAGCATCGTTGCTTCACGCCGTCAGCAGCGCATTCCTGGACCCGGATCCTGACACGATCTACGTCGTCGCCGCCAATGATGGGCAGTTGATGGATACCTGGCGTCGTATGGATAATGGCGGATCCGCAGCCGAAACCCGCGCCCTGCTGGAACAGTGCCTCATCGATGGCAGACAAGCCGAGAACGTGGCCTTCTTCAATCTCAGCACCGTTCCGTGCACCGAGATATTGGAGCTGGCTCTTTCCGCGCTGCTATCGCATCCGGGCTGGAACGAAGCATATCAGGACAGCGAGCCTGATGGCTTTTTCGGACCGGACTGTCCGATCCGCCGGAACTACGAAATTCTTTCCTCTGCGCCTTTCCAGAGCAGGTTGATCGCCCTCTTCAAGCTGATGGAGCTCAACGAGCTGCATACGCCGATCCGCCGCGTTCTTCTGCTCTTGTCCAACATGTTGCTCGGCCATCCCGCGGCGACAGACCGTCTGATGCAGCCTGCAGACATCAGGGGCTACATCCATGATCGCACGGCGTTCAAGGGCGACATCTACCAGAATGTCTTTGGGGCCAACCTGACGCCGGCGCGTCGGGATGGGTTGGAGATCATCGAATTCCTCAACCGCTTTGGCATTGGAGAGGAGACCACCAACCGGGTAGACAATATTCTTGTCTTCGGACCAAATGACGAGAATTTGCGCGTTTATTATCAGGAGCTGATCGAAAATGGCTTGTCCAGGGATAGTCTGGAAAGACTTCGGTCCCTGCGCAATCAGTATCTTGAACATCCGGAAACCGCGCAGGACAATGATCATGAGTTTCTAGCGTCACTGGCGGCGCAGCGTCGTAAAATGTTTTTTACGATCCCGGATGAGCAGGCGGCCGAGCTCCGCCTCTGGGATCTGACGGTTTTTAGACATGCAGGCGAATTCCTATCTGCTGTCGTGGAGCCTCTGCAACGCGGGGAGCGCGTCGTCCGTGCCAACGTGGCGCAGATCGTCAAGGGTCTGAACCGGGTGTTTACGGGCATGCTGGTTGCTACCGACCGCGAGCTTCTGATCGCGTCTGGCCTGTCGGGTTCCACAACTGCGGTAAGTCAAATCCTGCAGGAGCGCGTGAGCGTCGCCCCGCGCAAGGGTGAAAAGATCGAAATCATCTGGGAAGGCCTGCCCACGCTGGTCGTCCATCTGGACGATCATACGCGGAGCCGTCTTCCTCTCAATCTCGTCCGATACGAGTTTTTGACCCGCGTGGCCGAGGGCGCACTGCCAGGCAGCTTTTCGCGCGAGTGCCATGAAGACATCCTCGCTTTCAAAAGTTCGCTTCTGGCAGCTTTGGTGCGCTCGCGCCCTCCGGAGGAGACCGGCGACCTTGTCTTCCGCCTGTTGACGTTGAATGCCGAAGGCGAGCCGGCCGATGAGGCCATTGAGGTCCGTTATGCTTGAGATGCTGCCGCCTCCGCCGGTCTCTGATCACAGATCCAATGACATGTGGGTGGACGAGCAAATATGGGGCCATCGGCTTTGGGACGCGACGAGTCCCTGGCTCATATTTTTGGAGTTCATGGGGGTTGCGGAATCAAAGGACCGCGACGGCCAGTTGTTCGACGCTGCCAGCTCGCACTACCCGTTGCGGTTTCGGCCTGCTCAGAGAATGTATCTTCGCAACATCCTCTATAACAATGAGCGGTTGACCCGCATTGAGGCAAAAGGACTGGCAGACAGCGCTGCCTGGACCGAGTGGCTGTCTTGGATCGAGGAAAACGCACAAGGCGTACCGTTGCGCGATTTCAGCTATCTCAAGCGTCGCTTTGGCTCTTTTAGAGACTTCGCGTCCTTGATTTCGATGCTCCGCGGAACCACCATCGAGAACGGAACTAACAAACGCTGGTCTTCGCGCTTCGTCTTTCCGTTCGGGCGGCATGCCTTGTACGAGGATCTCAATGTCAAAAACAACTCGCCGTCGCGCGAGTACATCAATTTCGGTCTGCCTGGCGAGCTAGTCTACCAGATGCTGTCGCGTTCCAGCGTGGCGCCGGCCTTGGCCGAAGAGCTTGCCAAAGGCTTTGATGGCGACCGATGCGATCGATTGCTATCGCTTTTGGAGCCCGATCAGCCGGAGGACCGACACTGGCGAGGCAACAGCTATCTTCCCTACCAACGGCACCAGTGCTTTGACGACCTGGCCCGCGACTGGCTGACGCTTCTTCGCAGCGATCAACCGCGCTTCGACATTTATCCCCATCTGGCTATATTGGGCGCTTTCCATCTTATGCGCTATCAATTAGCGGTCGGCGCGGAGATTAGTGGGACCGAACAGCCGACATTTGTCTGCGAGATCGTCGGTTCGCGTCGAACGCCCGTTCGGGACCTCTCGATTGGTAGCTTCCAGCGAAACGATTCAATACCGGCGCGCGCAATTGACAGCTACCTGGATAGCATCATCACTTCAGCCGAGTGGGAAAGAGCTCTAAAGACAGACACGCCGTTCCAGGAATGCCGGCGTGTGCTTCGTCAAACTGTTCGTTGGGGTGATGGCGACGACTACAGCGGTCCACACGACCCTGCCGAACTGGCGGCTGCCGTCAAGAAGGCTGCGCAAGCGCGCCACCGCCAGCACGTTGCCCATGTCCACCGATCCTATGGGGGCGGCGCGGGCCTCGTTTCCCGTCGCGGTACGACACAGCTGCGATACGCCCCTAACGACGCACTGTTGAAAAGCGTGATCCTCGCCAATGTCGATGTTCGTATGGATTTCGCGGAGTTCCTCGAACTGTTGTTCCAGCGATACGGTCTGGTCATCGGCGATAAGGAAGCAGCCCAAGTCCTGTCGGAAGATGAATATGATCGCAAAGCGTTTCAGAACAATGCGGCAAGGCTGGAGCGTCGCCTGAGGACGCTTGGAATGCTGCGCCGGCTGTCCGACGCCTGTGCCTATGTTGAAAATCCCCTCTCATCTAAGGTCGGCGATCGTGTTTGACGCGCAATACGTTATCGGCAAGGTCGCCACATCCTTCCTACGCGAAGAACTCAGGAACGACGTGGACAGTGGTACGGCGCGTTTCGTGCTGGACGGGCTAAGTATCAGCCAGACCGTCGCGATCGCAAAGGCAATCCTGAGCGATCCCTTTTTGGCACCCCTGATCGACCTGAAGCTTCCGAAGTCGCTGTTCGATAGCTTCGGCCTTCCCGATGATGTCATTACGGAACGGAATGCCACCTATTATCGAAGTGCGGAATGCACGCGTTCCGCCTTCGTCGTCACCAACGCATCGGCTCCTGGAAACGAAGCCCAGGAGATGTCGCTTCATGAACTGACACCTCTTGGGGCGGCTCAGCTCTTCGAAAAGCTGCCAGCATGGGTCGCCGCCGCAGGCACCGATCTGGGACTGAATGAAGAAGCTCGCCTTCACTGGGAAAGGGCACTGGGCGGGCTGACCGCGCTGGGTTCGATCTCGCTGGAACGGTTCGCGAGATACGTGGTTGCTGTGCGCGAGGCCGTCGAAATCCACGGGTATCCCATTGTCCAGGCTTTGGGATACGCACTTCCGCCATTGAGGATCCCCTGCGATCCAACCGCCTTTGATGCAATCCGGGACCGCTCCCTGCGACATGTTTCCGCATGGAGAAAGGAATACCAGAATCTTCGCCGCCGTAGGCATCCCTATTTGCTTAAGCAAAACCCGTCGCAGATTGCTCTGTCTGTCGATGAACTCCAGGCTGCCTTTGACAAGGCCAGGGACACGATCCCCTTGCCCCTCCATCAGGTGGTCGAAACGTTCATTGCCGCAAGGCCTGGGTGGAACGAGGCTGCCGAGGCTTTGGCCCTATGCGAATGGGAACAGATTAAGCCGCTGTTCGAGGGGCTGACCAAGGAAAAGACCAACCTTGGCCGAGAGACCATCAAGTTCTACGAGGAAGGACAGCCTGACCTTTTAACGAAAGACGAGGATGAGTACCTCTCACTTCTGACACGGCGCAAATCGCCCTCGGCGGACGATCTCGATATCCAATTCTACGAACGTCATCGCAACGAGATCGCCACAGATCGCAAACTGAAATCAGCTTGGGACAAGTTCATTTTTGGCCGGCCGCTGGAGACGGAAGACTTCCTGGCTGGCTTGGCCGCTGTCATGGAAACCCTCAATGCCCGTGCTCTTCCTGGCGTCGCGCGGCACATGACGATCCGTTGTGATAGCGCCACGAAGCGGGAGCTTCGCAGCCTCAACACCGAGGCCGGATTGTATTTCGCTCTCCGTTATGCCGGCCTCCAAGCAATCGTCGGACCCAGCGTTTCACTTGAGCTTGGCTCTCTCATGGAGTTTCCAAGCGTCGTCGAGACCTGGCGGGCCGGCAAAGACAAGGCGGCCTCGAACAAGTCTGTTTCGAAGGCCGCACTGCAGCTCAAGTTTTCGTTCGAGATGGAAACCACCGACGTCGACGGAGGATCAACACCTCCGGCGCAGGCGCAGCTAATATGGAAATATAGGCCCTTTGTGATTTCCTCGCAACTGACCGATGATTGGGAAAGGCTCGAAGATCACCCCTTCGTATTGCCGCGCGCCGGCCGTGAGCCTGGGGTGGGCGGCCAGCGATCGGGAGCGATCGATCTTTCCGACATCAAGACTCTCGTCCCCGCATTCGATCGCGATCGCGGTTCGCTTTTGCCGACCTACCGGAAAGAACGCGACCTGCGCCTCATCTGGCCGGAAAATCTGCGCACGGCGATGTCACAAGGTCTGGTGTCGGCTGAATCCGCTCAGAAGCTGGAACAGAGCTTTCTGCGGTTTATAGCGGCCTACAGTGAAGCAATCGGCCGTTTCCGTACGGACGGCGCAATCCAGCCGCTCTGCCGCACTCAAGCCACCTGCTATTCAGAACTTCTGGCGACAGTCATTGCCGAAGCACCTGGAGATCGCAACAGCGAAGCACTGCTTCGGCCGATCCTTGAGTTGGGCCAGGCTAGTATACAGGACGGCGCGCCTGCTGCCATCATCGCGCCGTGGCACCCCTTGCGTTTGGCGGCGATGTGGCGAAAAGCCAAACTGGTGTCTGATGTCGTCTCGCTGGTACTGGAAACGCCACAAGGTCTGGAAGGAGACAGCAAGCTCTTTTTCAAGGATCTCGCCGAAGACCTCGCCCATCCTTTCTATCCCGAGGTGGTTTCGTGGTGGGGTGGACGGAAGCCGGAACTTCTGTCCCTGGCAGATTGCGAGAGCGACTACTCGCTGCACGAGCCACCGGTGGTTGATCGAGATGATGCCAGCGAGATTAGCGATGATCCTCGGCCGGGCAGTCAATGTCTGCTAGATCTCGCCGATCGCTACATGACGCTCCATCCCCACGAACGGGCGAATATGTCGCTTGTTCTCTACAATTGCGACTCGGCCCGTCTCCCGCAGCAGATCGTCGAAGGAATGAGCGCCCTGCGCGAAGACGAAGATATTCGCTGCCAGATCATGATGCGCCACACAGATCCGACACGGCTGCGGCAAATTTATAGATCCATCCTGACCGACAGCAACGACAATCCGCAAGTCCTGTCTCCGTCCGAAGCAACGCAGGATTTCATGGCCAGACTGCGTATCAGCGTCATAGCCGACCAAGCCGCACCTCCTGATCCTCGCGATGGTCGACCTTACGATATCGTCTTCAGCCAGGACGTAATTTCTCGCCACGCGGTGCTCGAATGGTACGCGGAAACTGCTGAACCAGCAGACCTTGATACACTCCTGCCCGCACGCTGGTCGAGGCGGCGACCGGCAGCTGCCGACGATCTGAAATCCGCTGTCTATCTCTGTTCACCCGTTCAAAGCCGTGAGGGCTGGCAATATCTCTCGGCCATCACGTCTTTCCTCAAAGATCATCGGCTCAGACAGGACGGTCGCCATCTTCTGCCTGTGCGACAGCTCGATTTCCGCGACCAGCGAACCGCACGGATCTTCGAAGAGACCCACAACCTTGGCGCTTGGGTGGTCAATTTCGACGAGCTGCTCGATCGACGCCAGCTTCAGAACCAGGCGGTGCGCATCATCCGTTACAAGCAGTCTTCCACCCAAGGGCGTGCGGTCGTTATCTCGTCGCGAGCGCCGCTTAACCTGTTGCGGGCCATGGTGCTGCGGCGGCTCGAGGAACTGCAACTGGGCCTCTCCTCTGACAACCTCGATCGGTTGGCCGAAAAGTTCATCACGGACGCGAATGACGTTTCCGGCGATATTGTGCTGAGAGCCGCCAAACGAGGAGAGGCGGCAGCCGAGCTGATAGGCGTGGTTCTCAGCAGGTTTCTCGCGCAACATGCTCTGAAAGAAGTGCCTCTCACAGGCTGGTACTTCTTAGACGACTATGCCACGTGGCTTGGCGCCAGAGAGGAAACTCAGGCGGACATTCTATCGCTTTCGCCTTGGCTGGATGCGTCGGGCGAACTTCATCTGACGGTTCTGGTCACCGAGGCAAAGTATGTGGATGCCGCATCGCTCTCGGCCAAGAGGAAGGAATCTGAAAAACAGCTGCGTGACACAGTCCGTCGCATCAGCGGGGCCTTGCAGGCGCCTGATCGGCTGGACAGGGATGCGTGGTTATCGAGACTTGGCGACATGTTGCTGGACGGCATTCATGTCCCGGCGTCAAGCCCGGTACCCCTTGGGGAATGGCGGCGACGCGTTCGGGAAGGGCGTTGCACGATCGAAATATTGGGGTTCAGCCACGTCTTCGTGCCCAATCAGATTGATGGAAAAAACCTCTCCGATGCAAAACATGTTGCCGGGGCAGACGAGGCAGTTCAGTTCGTCTTCGGGCGAGCTGAACTCAAAGCGCTTATCGCTGCCTATGCCAATGACGGTGATCCGGGCCCCGTTCTTCAAGGGATTGATCCCTACATAGCGCCCAACGCTCCCGGCGCCTCCCTTCAGGGCGCTAACGGCAAGCCCGCAAAAGCCGCAGAAGCACCGCAAGCCGGTTCGCAAGACCCGGCCTCGCTCACCCCTGCAGACGAAATGCCGTCGGAACTGATAGCCACGACTGAGCCTATCCATGCGACAGCGCTCCAAGATCCAGATGAACAGTTTCGGGAAAGGGTACAGCAGGTGATCGCGGAAGGGCTCCGCGACCCAGTCGATGATCAAGACTGGCTGTCGAAGATCTCACTGACGACCAGGAGTGCGTTGCAACAACTGGGCCTGCAAGCAAAATCCGTCAGCCAGACGCTGACGCCAAATGCCGCTATTCTACGTTTTGCAGGCAGCGCGCAACTGACGACCGAGCAGGTTCTCAAAAAACGCTCCGAGCTGTTGACGACGCATGGCCTGAATGTGATCGCGGTTCGCCCGGAGCCTGGTGTTGTAGCCCTTTATGTTGCTCGTCCGGATCGTCGCGTGGTGACGGCAAACGAAGTATGGTCGAGGTGGCAACCGTCCCTGTCTGCACAGGGAAACAAAAACATCGCCATCGCGGTAACAGAGAACGACAACACACTGCTGGCATTTTCTCCCGGTGAGCGGCATGCGCCTCACACTCTGATTGCAGGCAGCACCGGGTCGGGAAAGTCGGTCCTGATGCAGGCAATACTACTCGGGATTGCCGTCACCAATACACCGGCGCAGGCTCAGATCGTCCTTATCGATCCCAAGCAGGGCGTGGACTATTTTGCATTTGATGAACTCCCGCATCTCAATGGCGGGATTATCGATCGCCAGGAGGAGGCGATCGAAAAACTTGAGTGGCTCGCAATCGAGATGGATCGACGATACGGCCTGTTCAAGCAGGCGCGCGTCCCAAATTTGACCGCCTATAATGCCAAGGTTACTGAGGTCGAACGCCTGCCCGTCTTCTGGGTTGTGCATGATGAGTTCGCGGAATGGATGATGACGGAGACTTATCGGACGGCAGTGACAGCCACCGTCGGAAGACTTGGCGTCAAGGCAAGAGCTGCCGGCATCCATCTGATTTTCGCGGCCCAGCGTCCTGAAGCGAATGTCATGCCGATGCAGCTCCGGTCGCAACTGGGCAACCGATTGATCCTGCGTGTCGACTCTGAGGGTACCTCGGAGCTTGCCCTTGGTGAACGCGGTGCTGAGCGACTGCTGGGAAAAGGCCATCTGCTGGCGCGGCTGGAGGGCGAACAAGAGTTGATCTACGCGCAGGTGCCGTTCACCAGCGAAGAATTCATCACAGACATGGTGGACGCAATCCGGGCGAGAATGGCCTAGCCAGTCTTAAGATCAAAAATTCGAAACAAATGGCCAGGACCCAAGTTTCGAACTCGCGATCTGAAGGAGGCGGCGCGAACTACGCGATGATATCGTGACTATGGTTGCTTTGTGTGGTGAACAGGGCGAGGCTGCAAACGCCCCAGGCGCACCCATTGGTCATTGATCGAGGCGCTGGATGACCTGTAGGTCAATGACGAATCCTCAACTACGCGATGCTGGCCTGGTCTAGTCAATCCGATTTGAAACACCGGCGAATCCAACAGACCGCAGCACGAATAGCTTCGTGCTGCGGTACCCGTGCTTTATTTTACGACAACGCAAACTAGTGTCTTGCGTGAAAGCTGCGCTTCCGTGGCTTTATCCTCGCGACAGACGAATACCGAATCGCCGAAAAATTTGGCGCCAGCCCTCGGCAACTTGAATGGCCGGAGGACCTGACCCCACTCTTCCGGATCAAGCAACGCGGTTTCGATCGCGGCCTTGTATTCCGCGTCTTTTGCTACATTCGACGCCGCCAGCTTCGCTACACCTTTGACCACCAACTCCTTGATTTTGTTAACGCATTCAGTTGTAAAGGCAACCTGATCGTCCTCAGTATCGCGGGCCATAACATATTTCCCCTGCTGCAGAGTGACGTCTTCGTTAAGGAACTTGCCGCCGAAGGTGGATTTAAGGATGGTCGTCAGACCTTCGTAAAGCGGTGGTGGAGACGGCAGACCAACCCGCGTCAGGTGAGCATGGACGGCTTGTTGGAGCGACAAGATGTAAAGCGGCCGCATGCATGCCCGTCGCTTCTTCGAACCCAGCCAGTCTTTGAAGTCGCCATAGGGCACGGAGTGAAGACCTGTGATGTTCCAGTGAATTCTAAACTTTTGCTTTTCGTCAAGAACAAAGAACGGTGTGTCTGGGAGCGTTTTTCGAGCGGAGCGGTCGGCGTGATCGATTGGCACCAGATCCCCCGGCAAGAGAAGAATCGACTGATCAACTGGAATTACGCGCTTGCCGCGTGGACTTGCGGCTAGATCGCATTCCGGGTTCATAATGATGAAGACTTTCTCCGGTTTTTCACCCTCTGCAACGATGAGATCCCCTAGCGAAAGATGCAGGCCGGCCTCCTCGTTATTCTCAGGGTCCTGTTGCGGATGCGGCCCAAAGTCCTCGACATGCATGTCGAAAACTGCGGAGTTGTAAATCTTTGCAAACGCAGACGACGGCTCTGAAAAAGCTGGCAGGCTTGCGAAGTCTTGGCGATCCAGGTCGTTCAGGCTCTTTTTTAAATCGCCTCTGAACAACGCGTCGGACCAAAGGCCTGTAAGGAGGTTCACTAGGTAGTCACCCAGAGGATGCCCATCTTTCTTAAGCGCAAAATGTTGCAGGTTGGCATAGTCGCTGAGCGTCAGTT
>JAESGD010000141.1_pt1 | contig 25551 bp, 27 predicted proteins | sample 9269581 | NCBI WGS metagenome assembly JAESGD01 (sample SAMN14515903, study PRJNA621661) | algae metagenome | isolation source: Cyanomargarita calcarea GSE-NOS-MK-12-04C and co-occurring heterotrophs from... | place: USA: Grand Staircase Escalante National Monument, Utah | collected 2007-12-30 | reverse complement strand
AAGCAGACAGAAGGGATGTAAGTATAAGCGAACTAATCGAAGAATGGGGACGGCGAATAAATTCGCCCACGACTTACCCCCACGGATAAATCCGGGGGCTACCTCGTCGTGGAAACATTGGTGTACAAATCAACAGTGATTTTGCCCGCTTTTAGTCTCGTCTGTTTTTGCTCTGATATTCGACGTGCCTCCCGTAACCGCAACCGGATGCGAGCCACAAGTTCCTTAAAGCTAAAGGGCTTGGTTATGTAGTCATTGGCTCCACCCTCTAATCCACGAATTTTGTCGTTTACGTCGTTAAAAGCGGTCAGGATAATAATGGGTATCTGCTCCCCTCGGCAACGTAATTCCTGCAATACTTGCCAACCACTTTTACCAGGTAGATCAATATCTAGAAGTAACAAGTCAAAATCGTTACTTCGAGCGGCAAGCGTAGCTTCACAACCATCCTTTACGACTTGAGTTATGAAACCATTTAGTTGTAGACCTCTTTCTACAATAGTGGTAATATCAACTTCGTCTTCAGCAATCAGAATCCTATTCATTGATAAGTAGATCCTATCGAAATATCAAGCGGAATCATAATAGTTGGACTCACACTGGACAGATAGTAAAACCCCCCTTCTTAAAAAGCTTTTAAATTTACTCCTTGAAAAAAGGTGATAAGGGGGATAAGGATTTTATACTTTTGGTGCATAAGTCCACAAAAATTACGGTCGAGACGAAAACCTCTTACTAAAATTAGTCTAACTGTGACTTATCGCTTATTAAAAGTAATTTTTGATGGAATAGGAAACAATAACATCATACTTTTGAGAGATTGCTTGCTAATGCAACAACAATCATGATTTTTCTCACAGTACTATTATATTGATGCTACTGATGAGTTCATGATGGGTATTACCCCTTTAAAAGTTATTAGTACAGCATGGTGTAAGTACAGATCCCCCACTTCTTTGAGAAGTCGGGGATCTAAAAGGCTTTTGTGTGCTTGAAATGAGCAAAAACCAAGTATTAGTTCTGATAGGGTGGTGATATTTATTATGTTCCACTGAATATTTACCATTCGGAGAAACTTAGTATAAAAGAGTACTTTCTTACTGGTGGCGCTTGTCGGAATCTTTATCATATGTACCCGAGAACCTTTGCGCCAACTTATCGCATCAAATTGTACGAGGATACTTATGAATACTGAATCTATTTCGGAAGTGTTCGTACCAGTCAAAAGTGATCAATTTCTTCCCCCTATAAGTCTTTGGGCAAGGTTAGGAGGGCTGCTGCTGGTTGGCACCTTTGGCGTAGCTATCACGATTGCAAGTATAACGAAATACAATGTGACAGTGAAAGCACCCGCTACAGTCCGTCCAACTGGAGAATTGCGCATAGTTCAGGCACAGAGCGAAGGAACTGTCAAAAGCATTGCTGTAAAAGAAAATGAGATAGTTAAACAAGGTGCGGCGATCGCGACCATTGACTCCTCCCAACTTCAAACCAAAAAAAGTCAACTGCACAACAATATCCAAAATAGCCACAAGCAATTACAGGAAATTGCTTCCCAAATCAAATCTCTTGCTACTCAGGGGGAATCTGAGTCGCAATTGATGAATCGCACTATTGCCTCTGCCCAAGCTGATTTGAATCTCAGGGAGCGCGAGTATAAAGAGAAACAAATAAGCACGAAAGCAGAAGTTAAAGAAGCAGAAGCATCTTTGGAATTAGCACAAGAAGAACTGAAGCGATATCAGCAACTGGCAAAAACCGGAGCGATCGCACAATTACAAATAAAAGAGAAAGAACAAGCGTATAAAATTGCTATTGCGAAACTACAGCGCACCGCAGCAACACTTAATCCCAGTGATGCGACTCTCACAATAGCAACTGAGCGTATTGCCCAAGAACGTGCTAGAGGTGAATCAACTCTTGCGACATTAAACAAACAAAGACAAGAACTGGTGGAGCGGCAGGTTGAAATTCAAAATAAAATTAACAGCGATCAAAAAGAGCTAGAACAAGTCGCAACAGACCTGCAAAAAGCTGTAATTAGGACTTCACAATCGGGTACCATCCTGAAACTAGAACTCAGAAACCCTGGGCAGGTGGTACGTTTAGGAGATGCGATCGCAACTATTGCACCCAGTAACGCTCCTTTAGTAATCAAAGCCCGTGTGAGCGTTGAAGATATTGCCAAAGTACAAGTCTGTAAGGTCAAAAAAATTACAGACTGTCAGCAAGGAAAAGTGCTTCTTCGGGTGTCTGCCTACCCTTATCCTGATTACGGTACCCTTCTAGGAGCAGTTAGGTCAGTAAGTGTCGATGCAGTCAAGCCTGAAAATACTGGATCTATTGCCACTGCAGTATCTTACTACGAAGTGACCGTTGAGTCAGATAGACTTTATTTACACAGAGAAAATCAATCTTATTTCATCCAACCAGGTATGGAAGTGACTGCAGATATTATTGCTAAAGAAGAAACTGTACTGACGTTTATTTTGCGAAAAGCTCGATTGCTTACAAATGTTTGAAGGAAGAAGGAAGAAGGAAGAAGGAAGAAGTTTATATCTGGATTAGACTCCAACTCAAAACAGGCAACCTTTGGAGATCGGGGTAGTGAACCCAACCCATCACCGCAGTCCTTAGCCTCAATATAGGTAGGGATAGGAGCGAGTTATTGAGTAGAATAGGAGAAAAAGCTTTATCTCATGGTGACTAAAACACAAGCCGTGAATCAGAACGGGGCAATGCCACAACGCAGCGAACCCACTTATTACTCCTTGTTAGGACTCCATCCCGGAGTATCGGCAATTGAAATCCGTCGTGCTTATCGGGAATTGAGTAAAATTTACCATCCTGATAGTACAGATTTACCAGCACAAGAAGCTACCGCCAAATTTCAGGAAATTAACGAAGCTTACGCCACCCTTAGCAGTGCCGAACGCAGGTTTAGCTACGACATCAAGATTGGTTACTCGCGTTTTGGTGTCATTCAAGCACCCTCCGACTTAAACCATCCTGTTTCCCATCCCTATGAATGGTCAAAATCAGCTTACCTTGATGCGAGCGATCGCCCCCTCTCGAAAGGTGAAGTATTTGCCTTATTTCTCATGGGGTTAACTCTTTTGGGTTGTTTGCTACTAGCGATCGCTATCGGCTTAACTCGTGGAGATGGCGCTTTTCAAACTGTAGTTACACCACAAAGCCAATACCAACAAGAAATTACGAATATTTCCAAACCAACTTCCCCGATTAACTTCAATCAATAAATTTTTACAATCCGTCGAAGATGCGTTAAGCAAGCCGACCGCAAAATCCAAAATCCAAAACCAAAATTCTTATGTCTCTTCCTTCTGCCGAAACCCCACTATACAATCATCCCCTCCCTCAAATTGAGGAATGGTTAAAAGAGCAAGGTTGTCAACAAGATGATACACAACTACATTGCTGGTATTTACAGAGATTTAATTGGCAAGCTGAAGTGTTGCTAGATATTGAACAAATCGTTGTCCGCTATCTCCAAGCTGGAGAAAACGGACAAGATATCCAACGCTCATTTAAATATTCCCTCAGCCGCCAAGATGTAGAAGAAGCTGTTTTTTCAGGCCCATAATCGAATTAATGAAGGAAGAAGGAAGAAGGAAGAAGGAAGAAGGAGAATTGGTGGGGGACACGGAACCCGTTTGGTTTGAAGGAGCGAAGACTTCAACATATCTTTCTTTGTTAGACTTTTCCAAACCGTCGTTCGCGTTGCTGGTAGGCATACAAGGCACGGTGAAACTCGCTGCGGTCAAAATCAGGCCAAAAAGTCTCAGTTATATAAATTTCTGCATAAGCGCTTTGCCAGAGAAGGAAATTGCTAAGTCGCATTTCCCCACTGGTGCGGATTAATAAATCTGGGTCGCAACTTCCTGCTGTATAAAGGTGACGTTCAAATACTGCTTCGTCAATTTCATCAGGTTGAAGTAAACCTTGCTTTACTTGATCGGCGATCGCTCGACAAGCTTGTAAAATTTCTTGTCGTCCACCGTAATTTTTTGCCACGGTAAACTCAATACCGCGATTGTTTCTAGTTTCTTCCATCGAACGAGAAATTTCTTCTTGGAGGACTGTAGGTAAAGCCTGCAAATTCCCCACAAACTTAATTTGGACATTTTCCTCGACCATTTCCCGCAATTCTTGCCGCAAAACCCGCTGGAACAAGGTCATCAGAAATTCAACTTCATCTTGGGGTCTTTTCCAATTCTCAGTCGAAAAAGCATAAGCAGTAAGCGCTTGAACCCCCCAATCTTGACAACAGCGGAGCAAATCTTTCAAAGCATCTACACCAGCTTTGTGACCCATAACTCTAGGTAGACCTTGACGTTTTGCCCATCGACCATTGCCATCCATAATTACTGCAACGTGCTTGGGCAGTAATTCTCGTTTTAAATCCAAAGGCAATTCTTGCAGTTTAGTTTGTTGTGCTGTCATTTTTTATCCCGAGAAGCGGTCGATGGTAAACCGAGTAAACGTGACACCAAGGAGAGTGCCTTACTGCGAATCTGACGACCCAAGCTTAACAGACCCGGAGCCACAGCTTCCCGATCCGCAGATGGGGAAAATCTAGCTTCTAGGGACTCTTTCAGCTTTGCGATCGTCAAGGGTCTATTTAAGGTTCCTCGTTCGGCTAAGGAAATGGAACCTGTTTCTTCTGATACAACGACGCAGATGCAATTTTCGACCCGCTCAGTAATTCCCATCGCCGCCCGATGGCGCGTACCCAACTGGCGCGAGGCTGTGCGGCCCGAAAGCGGTAAAATTATACCAGATGCCACTATCCGCGAGCCACGAATCAAGGTCGCTCCATCGTGTAAAAGAGTTTTTGGCTGAAAAATTGTCTGGATCAGTTCCTTAGAAACCTCAGCATTCAGCTTGACTCCCGGCACAGAAAAATCCCGCTCGTCAATTGGACCGGTGGTTTCCAAAATTAGCAAAGCCCCAATCCGGTTTTTTGAGAGTTCTTTAACTGCATCGACAATTTCATCAATCACGCTATCTGACTTGGGCACTGCGAGATTGGATTGTTGAAACAACTGCCGGAATTCGCCACGTCCCAATTGTTCTAAAAATCGGCGAAACTCTGACTGGAGAGCAACGGCCATTGCCACAGCACAGCCAATCACTAATTTTTCCAGCACAAAATTCAGCAGGTGTAGCTGCAATCGAGCGCTAATTGCTGAGGCCAGCATCAAAATAATAAATCCCCGTACCATCCACAGTGTCCGGCGCTCACTAATAATAACTAGTATCATGTAAGTCAACGCCAGCACTAACACTATATCCAGAGCATCAAGCAGCAATGACTGCGACCATCCCAGGTTTTTCAGCCATTGCTTCCATGAATCTCCCATGACATCTGGATTTAACCCGCATTTGTAAAAGTTTGAAGTATAAAGTATTGAGACACCCATAAGGGCGAATTGCTTTTTGGCAAGCCCAAAATTGACCTTGTTGAAGTTTTGTTTGCTTTATCCTACTTTATGGGCATCTTGTGATTTTATACTTTAATCCTTCATGGTTACTTCAATCTTTCCGGTAAACAATCTTGTCGAATCAAGTCCTGATAAGTTTCGCGTTGCAAAATTAAATTTGCTTCGCCGTTTGTCACTAGCACTGCTGCCGAACGAGGCAAGCGGTTGTAGTTGGACGCCATACTGTAATTGTATGCACCAGTTGCCATAACTACGAGAATATCCCCTGGTTCTGTTTTTGGCAGCTGGGCATTCTTAATTAAAATATCTCCTGATTCACAATGTTTACCAGCTATTGTCACTGTTTCTGTCAGTGGATCGGACATCCGGTTGGCAACAACCGTGCGATAAACTGACTCATAGGTAATAGGACGGGGATTATCAGACATCCCTCCATCTACGGCGACATAAGTCCGGATATCGGGAACTACTTTCGATGAACCCATAGTGTAGGCTGTGACGCAGGAATTCGCAATTAGCGATCGCCCTGGTTCGCACAATAATTTTGGCAAGGGCAAATTTTGTTTAGCACATGCGGATTGGATGACTTCACAAATCGGTTTTACCCACTCTTCAATACTTGGTGGATCGTCCGATTCTGTATAAGTAATTCCCAAACCACCACCGACATTTAATTCTGCTATTTCAATACCATAAGTAGCTGCCTTTGTCAACCACTGCATCATGAGTGCTGCTAAATCCTGATGGGGTTGGCGTTCAAAAATCTGAGAACCAATATGAGCATGTAAACCCACACAGTTGATGGCTGATTGCTTGCTGACAAAAGTAAATAGTTCGTCTAGCTGATTGGGATCGAAGCCAAATTTACTGTCTATTTGTCCCGTACGAATATATTCATGGGTGTGACATTCAATACCCGGAGTTAGGCGGAGCATGATCCGGAATGGGGAACTACCTTGTCCCCTTCCCTGTGCGATCGTAACCAGCATATCTAACTCATGCCAGTTATCCACCACAATCGTGCAACCCGATTCGATCGCGAAAATTAGTTCTTCACGGGATTTATTATTGCTATGAAGGTAGATTTTCGACGGACTCGCACCGGATTGCAGGGCAGTGTAGAGTTCACCCCCAGATGCGACATCTATTCCTAAGCCTTCCGAGTGGGCGATCGCGCAAATTGCCAAGCAACTCCATGCCTTAGAAGCATAAAGTACTTGAGATTCACCTAAATAGTAACGTTTAAAGCTGTCTCGATATTGGCGGCAAGCGGTACGCAATCCGGATTCATCAAGAATATATAAAGGTGTGCCAAACTGCTGCACTAAAGTTGTAACGTCACAGCCGCCAATTTCCAGACAGTCGCTACTGTTAACTTTGGCAGTTAAGGGTAAAATTTGCTGATTTGGTGAAAGAAGATTGTTTTGGGTGCTTGTAATCGGTAAATATTGACGAGAAGAGTGTTGAACCCCTGTAGGGTGAGTCGATACCATAACTATTAAAATTGTCCTTGAATGAAAATTGCGGTCAATGTGGATGCATCTCCCGATTCCCAGTTTACAAATGGTTTGTAACCTTATCCAATAATTGTGTTTTTATCAGATTTAGAAGTCAAATCACTAACGGCAGAGGATCTAAGCTCTGTACTGGAACTCGACAAAGCCTGCTTTGGCGGTTTGTGGACCCTTGATGCTTACCAACGAGAGTTAGAAAGCCCTAACAGCGACCTCCTCGGGTTATTTTCCCGTTTCTCTCCCGTTGAACTGCTGGGAATGGGTTGCTTTTGGTCAATTCTGGAAGAAGCCCACATTACCATTTTGGCGGTTCATCCCCAATCCCAAGGTCAAGGTTTGGGGCAGGCTTTACTATATTCTCTTTTAGTAACAGCTTGCGATCGCGGTTTGGAGCGAGCTACCCTCGAAGTTCGAGCTTCCAACCAGGGGGCAATCTCTTTATATCAAAAATTTGGCTTCAAAACAGCTGGACGAAGACCACGCTACTACAGAGATAATGGTGAAGACGCGCTAATTCTCTGGTTGGGCGAACTCCAACAACCAGAATTTCAAAAATTTTTAGATAAGTGGCACAAAATTATTAGCGATCGCTTTGGCTATTCCTTGTTTGATGGCTACAGGGAGTGGGGAGGGTAGGGGAACAAGGAAGGGGGCAGGGGGGTAAATAATGTGAATATTTTTTATCCTGACTGTTCTTTTTAAGACCCCGACAAGAACGCAGGTAGTCCGTTTTGAGTTAAGTCTGAATCCACATATATAAACCTCCTTCTTCCTTCATTCATATTCTTAATAATTTTTAATCTTTCATTAACCTAGCTATAGGAAATTGTCATAACGTCCAAACTCGCCTTGACGCACCCAAATGTATATGATATATATCTGTGTTTGGGATAGGCTCCACAAATCCTCAAAAATAGCCGTTTATTGGTGATAATTCATCAATAAAACGCCTTTCTTCTGCAATTCGTCAGTACGTGCATAATAAAAAGTAATAAATAGTTAGCAATTACCCAGTATGAGTGGGTGATAATTCTTGGATGGCTATCGTCTGATACAGACATCCAAACAATTTGCCTGTGCTAAAATCAGCGTACCGGCACGACGCAGGTGATAGGACCAATGTCATATGTTTGAACGCTTCACAGAAAAAGCCATTAAGGTAATCATGCTCGCCCAAGAAGAGGCACGCCGCCTTGGGCATAATTTTGTCGGTACCGAACAAATCCTCCTGGGTTTGATTGGGGAAGGTACCGGAGTGGCGGCTAAGGTGCTGAAATCTATGGGGGTCAATTTAAAAGACGCTCGGATTGAGGTTGAAAAGATCATAGGTCGAGGCTCAGGCTTTGTAGCTGTGGAAATTCCGTTTACGCCACGGGCAAAGCGAGTACTGGAACTATCTTTGGAAGAAGCGCGCCAGTTGGGGCACAACTACATTGGCACCGAGCATCTGCTGTTGGGCCTGATCCGAGAAGGGGAAGGTGTAGCAGCCAGAGTTCTCGAAAACCTCGGTGTGGATCTATCTAAAGTCAGAACCCAAGTTATCCGAATGCTGGGCGAAACAGCTGAGGTGACAGGTTCCGGTGGGCCATCTGGTCGCACCAAAACCCCGACTTTGGATGAATTTGGCTCGAATCTGACCGTTATGGCAGGGGATGGTAAACTCGACCCAGTTGTGGGACGAGCGAAAGAGATTGAGCGAGTAATTCAGATTTTGGGTCGCCGCACCAAGAATAATCCAGTTTTAATTGGAGAACCTGGTGTTGGTAAAACCGCGATCGCTGAAGGTTTGGCGACACGCATCGCGAACAAGGATGTCCCCGACATCTTGGAAGATAAGCGCGTTGTCACCTTAGATATCGGTTTGCTCGTAGCAGGTACCAAGTACCGGGGTGAATTTGAAGAACGCCTGAAGAAAATCATGGATGAAATTCGTCAGGCAGGCAATGTCATTCTCGTGATTGACGAAGTTCATACCCTAATTGGTGCTGGTGCTGCTGAGGGTGCTATTGATGCGGCAAATATTCTCAAGCCAGCTTTGGCAAGAGGAGAATTGCAATGTATTGGTGCTACAACCCTCGATGAATACCGCAAGCACATTGAACGCGATGCAGCCTTAGAACGTCGCTTCCAACCTGTAATGGTCGGCGAGCCTTCTGTAGATGAAACTATCGAGATTCTCTATGGATTGCGCGAACGCTACGAACAGCACCACAAGCTGAAGATTTCCGATGAAGCTTTGGTGGCTGCGGCGAAATTATCAGACCGTTACATCAGCGATCGCTTCCTCCCAGACAAAGCCATTGACTTAGTTGACGAAGCAGGGAGCCGAGTCCGTCTAATTAATTCTCAACTGCCACCAGCAGCGAAAGAGTTAGATAAAGAACTGCGGCAAATTTTGAAAGAAAAAGACGACGCGGTGCGTTCCCAAGATTTCGATCGAGCAGGGGAATTGCGCGATCGGGAGATGGAAATCAAAGCCGAAATTCGTGCGATCGCTCAAAGTAAGACCAATTCTGGTCGTGCTGAAGGTGAAGAGCCAGTAGTTACAGAAGAAGACATTGCTCATATCGTGGCTTCTTGGACTGGCGTACCTGTCAACAAGCTCACCGAATCTGAATCCGAGAAGCTGCTGCACATGGAAGACACTCTCCATCAGCGCCTAATTGGTCAAGAAGAAGCTGTGAAAGCAGTTTCGCGCGCAATTCGCCGCGCTCGTGTCGGCTTAAAGAATCCCAATCGACCCATTGCTAGCTTTATTTTCTCCGGTCCAACTGGTGTTGGTAAAACGGAGTTGGCAAAATCCTTGGCGAGTTACTTCTTCGGTTCTGAAGAAGCAATGATTCGCTTGGATATGTCTGAATATATGGAGCGTCATACCGTCAGCAAACTGATTGGTTCACCTCCAGGTTACGTTGGCTACAACGAAGGCGGACAGCTAACGGAAGCCGTGCGGCGCAGACCTTACACCGTGGTACTTTTCGACGAAATTGAAAAGGCACACCCCGATGTGTTTAATATGCTGCTGCAAATTTTGGAAGACGGTAGATTGACTGATGCGAAAGGTCGTACCGTAGATTTCAAAAACACCTTGCTAATTTTAACCTCGAACATTGGTTCTAAGGTAATTGAAAAAGGTGCTTCCACCATCGGCTTTGAGTTTACCGAAGATGCCGGCGAATCGCAGTACAACCGGATTAAGACTTTGGTGAACGAAGAACTCAAGCAATACTTCCGTCCAGAGTTCCTCAACCGACTAGATGAAATTATCGTCTTCCGTCAGTTGAGCAAGCTAGAGGTGACCGAAATCGCCGACATCATGCTCAAAGAAGTGTTTGGTCGTTTGACAGAAAAAGGCATTACCTTAGAAGTCACCGAGCGCTTCAAAGACCGTCTGATCGTAGAAGGTTACAGCCCCAGTTATGGTGCAAGACCCTTACGTCGGGCAATCATGCGTTTGTTGGAAGATAGCCTCGCAGAAGAAATTCTGTCTGGTCGGATCAAGGATGGTGATACTGCCATTGTTGATGTGGATGATACTGGCACTGTGACGGTAAGAGCCGAGCAGCGTCGGGAGTTGTTACCCCAAGTGGTTGAGTAGATTTTGAAATTTTAGAAAATTAAATAACGGTAGAGGGTGAAAGTCTTCTACCGTTTTTTTGTTTTTAAAATTACGTATTTGTAGTAACGCACCATTATTAATACCAATTCTGTATGAGGTTGCGCTTTATTGACTTAATTCACCCACACCCTCAGAAGTGTGAACGCCAGGTGCTTCTCAATAAGGAGACGCTACGCGAACAAGTCGGCCAAGCCGCCCAACGCACTGGCAAAGGCTATACGTTGCTTGCGATTAGCAAAAGGAAGGGTACATAGGCGCTTCGCCTTCCGTAGGTAGCCCACAGTAAGGTGGGCTAATTGGATGCATCTTCATACAGAAATGGTATAAGGATTTGTTACGTTACGAGAAAAGATGAGCAGACGTGTAAAATTGAGTTTGAAGCCATAACAGATAATCAAGTAGAATTAGTAGACACTCAACACGGTTTGGTTAAGCCCTAAATTAAAATTCGGGCTTAAAGCTAAAACCCGTTGAAATTGAAATCTTGCACTAATCCCAACAAGCCCAGAAATAAATTATCCCTTCGGGACAATTTATTTCCGGGCGGGATTTTAGGCTAATTGAGAATGCTGCAAGATATCAGTTGAAACGGGTTAAAGTGTCTGCTCAGTAAGCTTGAGTTTACGTACCGCTAAGAGACACAAAACTTATTTCTGGGCTTCGTACCGAACCGTATTGAGTATACACTAACAACAAAGGAGCAAAGCCGTGCAAAGTATACTTTTAAGCCGCGAAGAAGTTGCACGACGTGCGAAAGAACTATACAAAAACAGCATTCGTCAACAAGTGGAAACAGAAGAAAACATCGGTAAGATGGTGATTATTGACATAGAAACAGGTGAATACGCGGTTGACAAAACAGGTATAGAATCAGCACATTTCTTGCGTCAAAAGAACCCATACGCCAGACTTTTCGGTATTCGCATCGGTTATAAAGTTGCTGTTTCTTTCAGTGGTTTTCTGGAGCGTGATTCAGAGTGATTTCTGGTATTGTCAAAAACAGACGTGCAAGCGTTAACATAATATTTCGACTGCCAAATCAACCAGATTTTACCATTGAATTTGTTATCGATACAGGTTTTACAGAGTTTCTTTCTCTACCAGCAGAAGCAGTTACTCTGTTGGGTTTTCCTTTTGTTTATGATATGTATGCAAATTTAGCTGACAATAGTAATGTAATCTTGCCAGTACATGAAGCTACCATTATTTGGAATGGAGAAGAACGGGAAGTTAATGTACTTGCTACAGGACGGCGACCTCTATTAGGTACAGCTTTACTTGATGAGCATGAACTTGTGATACAGTTTACTGAGGGCGGTTTAGTAACAATTGATGAGTTGTAGTTACTTTCGGGATATATGCCCTTCCTATCAACAGCAATGAGAATTATTAACTATTAAAATGGGTTAAAAGGTTTATACAGTAAGCTTTAGCTTACTTAAGCTATTAGCCCGTTCGCGCAGCGTCCCGAAGGGATAATTTATTTCTGGGCTGATTTCGGCTTTGTTGAAACTGAAAATTTCCTAAAACTTTGCCTTATAATCACAGAAGTTCCGATTATGATTCTTAATGACCGATTATTTCGCCGTTATGGTTAATTTGTATAATATTAGACCAATTATATTTAAAATTCACCTTTTTGCCGATTATTGCTAGATTTCGTACAAGTATTATTACCACCTTTAATGTATATTTACATAAGCAATGTCGCTTACAGGTATAGCTTTAGGGTCAGAATAATCCAAGGTAGCTGTTCAACTTTTTTAACTGACTGAAAACTTCCATGACTCATCAAGAAAGTGACGTAAAGCAAATTCCTGTGTCTCCTGTATCTACAGAATCGGTAAAAGGATGGCGTAATTGGCAGGAAAATATAACTCTGGTGGCGATCGCTTTATGTCTAGCCCTCCTCATCCGGACTTTTGTCGCTGAACCCCGCTACATTCCCTCAGAATCGATGGTGCCAACTCTACATACAGGCGATCGCTTAGTGGTGGAAAAAGTCTCCTACCACTTTGCAGCACCAAGAATGGGGGATATCATTGTTTTTCAGCCACCTGAAGAACTGCAACATCAGGGATATCCTAAAGACCAAGCCTTCATTAAACGCATCATTGGCACCCCTGGAAAGGTGATGAGCATTACGGGTGGTAAAGTTTACATTGACGGTCAACCCCTACAAGAAGATTACATTGCAGAGCCGCCAATCGTCGGAATGAAACCAGTGCGGATTCCTGAAAACGAATTTTTCGTCTTGGGTGATAATCGCAACGACAGTAGAGACTCCCGTTACTGGGGATTTTTGCCGTCTGAAAATATTATCGGTCGGGCAACTTTTCGTTTTTGGCCTCTTGATAGAATTGGGTTGATATGAGATTGGGAATGACCTTCGTAGGCAGGGGGCAGGGAGCAGGGAGCAGGGGCAATACAACGTCTCAAAATCTTAAGTAATACATTAATTGAGCGATCGCATCAGGGGTCAGTGATAATCGTTGCTGAAAATCAACTAAACTGCGGAAATAACCTTCAGAAGCCCGATTTTGTACCACAGCTTCCGCCAAAGATGAATCAATAAAGGGAACCCGCATCAATGCCTCCAATGTTGCTTGATTGGGGTTAATTAATTGCGTAGGATTGCTTAAAGCTTCTTCATCGTAATAACTAAAATCAATAATTCTCTCTAGCGGTTTTAGCCGCTGCACTGACATATTCAAAGCGGCGGCAATATCTTCAATGCAGTAATATTTGACACCCGTGCGGGAAATTTCGACAAGCGATTGCGCTTGGTGAATGGACAATCCCGGCAAGCGCAACCAATCATCTACAACTGCTTGATTGGCATCAATGCGGATACCCAATTCTACAGCGATCGCAATTTCTTCTCCAGATTGCAGTCGATGGTAAGGGTTACTGAGCAAGTTAGCACGCAGTTTTTGCAATCTTGGATTCAGTCGGAATGATAGCCAGTTTTGGTTCATAGAAGGGTTAGTGGTTGGTGGTTAGTGGTTATTTGTTATTGGTTAGTGGTTACTTGTTAACAACCAACCACTATAGACGCCTCTTAGGCGGCTTCCCTCCGGGTACAACTATCAACTAACAACCATCATTAGGTAATTTGATCTAACATCTGACGACGTTTTTGCTCAAATTCGTACTCAGAGATTAGTCCATCCTGACGCAATGCATCTAACTCACGCAAAGCTTCAGCGATCGCTGCGACTTGATTACCCGCAAGCTGCGAATTTCGAGGTACTGACTTCCCAAAATTAAAATTGCGATCGAAAGCGTCTTCATCCTGAGCTAAATACCAAACTCCCTCAATAGCGCTGGCGACCTTGGGAATAGGTGTCCAGGAAAGCAATACATATAATATGCCCCACAGAGGCTGTCCCAGATAGAATTTATGTAAACCTGAAATTGTCAGCGTGCCAGAAAAAGCTAAAACAGCCGCAATACTTCGGCTTTTTCGTTTATTCAACATATTCCCAATCAATATTTATAAGTCTATTTTATCGATTCAGCCGGAGGAACCTCTTTACCATTCATCACTACTGGCTAACCAAGTTAATATTTTCAAGTCAGGCTGGGCATCTTGTTTCGTCCTACTTGTTGCATTGCTATGGGTCGAAAAGCTTATCTCCCCTATTCTTTTTAATACCCCGCTTAATCAAGGTCACCCGTTTTCAGTTGGGGTCCTGTATCCCCATATATAAACTTCCTTCTTCCTTCTTCCTTCTTCCTTCATTCAAGCCGTCAAGTGTTGAAATCTCTGTAAAAAACCGTACTTGAACCGAAACTTATACCCTAGATTTGTTCCCTAGATTAGAATAAGACTAGAGGCAGGAGTATCAATTACTGAGTATGATAACTCAGTCTGGTGGTAGTAACATGGGATTCTTTGACTCTGAAATAATTCAGCAAGAAGCGAAGCAACTGTTTGAAGATTATCAAGCACTAATACAGCTTGGTAATAATTATGGCAAATTTGACCGCGAGGGCAAAAAGCTTTTTATTGAGCAAATGGAAGATATGATGGAGCGATATCGCATCTTTATGAAGCGTTTCGAGCTATCAGAAGATTTTATGGCACAAATGACCATGCAACAGTTAAAAACTCAGCTAGGTCAGTTTGGTGTCACTCCGCAACAAATGTTTGACCAAATGAACGTCACTCTACAGCGGATGAAAGCCGAATTAGAAAAACAAACTTAAGAAGGTTAGTGGTTAGTGGTTAGTGGTTAGTGGTTAACAACCAACAACCAACAACCAACAACCAACAACCAACAACCAACAACCAACAACCAACAACCAACAACCAACAACCAACAACCAACAACCAACAACCAACAACCAACAACCAACAACCAACAACCAACAACCAACCACTAATTTTAATTTGATTTTGGTCGAGGAAATTGAGAAGGCGATTTGAAGTTCTCGGATGGGGTATTCTTCAGCGCTCTCAACATAAAATCACGCCAGATTGGTGCCACCATGACACCACCAGTTGCGCCACGACCTAAGCTTTTGTTGTCATCTCTACCGACCCAAACGGCGGTAGTTAACTGCGGTACGGTACCTACAAACCAAATATCCTTTTCTGAAGAGGTTGTTCCTGTCTTACCAGCGGCTTGACGATTAATAGCCGCATTTTTACCAGTACCATTGCTAATTACAGATTTCATCACATCGATAGTTGCTGCAGATGCCCAAGGGTCTAAAACCTGTTGGGGTTTGGGCGTGTTATCTAGCAACACATTGCCACTACTATCGGTAACCCGGACGATTACCGTTGCTGGAGACTGCCAGCCATAATTGGCAAAGGTCGCATAAGCGCTAGCCATTTCGAGGGGAGTGACACCGATCGCACCCAGAGGCAAGGATGTTACTGGTTCCATCGGACTCATAATTCCCAAGGTACGGCAGATTTCAACAACCTTATTCATCCCTACAGCCTTACCGAGCTTAATCACTGGGATATTTCGAGACTGAGATAAAGCTGTACGAATAGACATAGCCCCGCTGAAGCTACTGTCGTAGTTTTTCGGATAGTACCAACCGTCACCATCGCGATAACTTACTGGAGTATCGTAAACTGTGGTGTCTGGACCGTATTTACCAGTGGCGAATGCTGCGTAGTAAACAAACGGCTTGAAAGAAGAACCCGGTTGCCGCAAAGCTTGAGTAGCACGGTTAAATTCACTAGTTTTAGAATCTACACCACCCACCAGTGCTTTTACGTAATGAGTGCGGGGGTCAATTGCGACTAGAGCGATTTGGTTCTTGTATAAACCTTCACCAGTGAGCCTTCCATGCCACTTACTAACTGTTTGCTCTGCCATCCGTTGAAAATCGACATCAACAGTGGTTTGTACCCGCATCCCCCCTTTTAAGAGTGCGTCACGACCAAATTTTTTCGCCAACTCTTGGGAAACAGCGTTTGTCACATAAGGTAAGGCGCTACCTTGAAATGACCGAATTTTACCAAGTTTAATTTCTTCCTTAAGAGCGTCGTCGTGTTCTTTTTGGGTGATCCAACCCAACTCCTGCATCCGCCGCAAAACTATTTGCTGCTGTTGTTTGGCGAACTTCATGTTGATGAATGGGCTGTATTTCTCCGGTGCTTGGATTAAACCAGCCATCATTGCCGATTGAGCTATGGATAAATTTTCGGCAGATTTATTAAAATAACTTCTGGCAGCAGTTTGAACCCCGTAGTTATTATGTCCCCAATAAACTTGATTGAGGTACATTTCTAAAATTTGGTCTTTAGGAAGAATTTGCTCTAGGCGAATTGCCAGAACAGCTTCTGCTATCTTCCGGGCAAACTGACGTCGTTGAGTCAGAAAGATATTTTTCACCAACTGCATGGTGACGGTAGAACCACCTTGGGACACCTCACCCCCTTGAGAGTTAACGAGCAAAGCTCGACCAACGCCCTTGGGGTTAATACCGTGGTGAGAGAAAAAATCGTTATCTTCGCTTGCCAGGACTGCTCGCTTCAAATTTGGGGAGATCCGATCCAAAGTCACAACTTCGCGGTTGGCTTCCCCGTGGATACTTGCTAGCAGCTTGCCCTTGACATCATAAATGTAGGTTGTTTCTGAGGGAAAGAAGTTACGCAGCTGTCTGACATCTGGCAAGTTGCGGAAACTAACGGCTAAACCAACCAGTCCTCCGGCTACAATTGAACTTGTCAGCATAGTAATAAACAGCAAAGTGCCGCCAGTTACCTGACCGACTCCTTTGAGAAACTCGAAACCTGACGATTCCCTCGCTCGGGGCTCTTTATCTTCAAAAGTCCTAGACGACACGTTATCTCACTTCCTCACTAGTAAATATAACTATAAATTTCTTAGGCACAGCAAGGCGGTTAATTTTTTGCAATTATATTAGTTTGGCTTCATAAATATAAGACAAATTGCCAGTGACCGTAACTAACTCTACTTCTCATGTGCAAAGCATAACTAATGATTGGACTCCTAGTATGACGCAAAATTATTCCTGGCTGCATCGGGGTACAAGTGAAATTTTCCCACAACCTACTGATTCGCAAAGTGAAGAAAGTCTAGAAAAATGCTTAAATAACATAGATAGACCTCTGAGAATCAAATTGGGAATTGACCCGACAGGCGCGGATATTCATCTCGGTCATAGCATACCAGTGCGGAAATTGCGAGCTTTTCAAGATGCCGGTCATACAGCAGTATTGATTATTGGTGATTTTACGGCTCGTATTGGCGACCCGACAGGAAAATCAGAAGTCCGTCGCCAGCTTACTGAAGAAATGGTAGCTCAAAATGCCCAGACTTATTTGGATCAAGTGCGTCCGATATTGGATTTTGACACTCCTGGCAGGCTAGAGGTACGCAATAACTCAGAATGGCTATCTCATCTAGACTTGGGAAAAATTATGGAGTTACTTTCCACAATGACTGTTGGGCAGATGCTGGCAAAAGAGGGATTTGCTGAACGTTATAAAAAAGAGAATCCAATTTTTCTTCATGAGTTCCTGTATCCATTAATGCAGGGCTATGATTCGGTGGCAGTGCAAGCTGATGTGGAATTAGGAGGAACCGACCAAAAGTTTAACATAGCTGTTGGGCGAGATTTACAGAAATATTTTGGTCAAAGTCCGCAGTTTGGGTTATTGTTGCCACTTTTACTTGGTACAGACGGCGTACAAAAGATGTCCAAGTCCCTAGGTAATTATGTGGCATTGGGAGAAGAAGCGCTGCCAATGTATCAGAAGCTGCAAAAGGTTCCTGACAATTTACTAAGTTCGTATTTTGAGTTATTGACAAATTTAGATTTAGAAACTCTGCCAGAACATCCACGCGATCGCCAAGAACTTTTAGCCTTGAATGTTGTTGCCCAATACCACGGTGAATCCGCAGCCAAACAAGCCGCTGATGATTCTCGGAAACTCAGCAGTGGTAAAACTGAGGATGCAGCCGCAGTTCCGGAATTTTCCCTCTCAAGCGTCCAATTTCCCGCAAAATTATCTTATATTCTCGGCGTTAGTGGCTTGTGCAAAAGCACCGGTGAAGGAAAGCGAAAAATTCAAGAAAATGGAGTGCGCTTAGATGGCGATCGCATTTCTGATGTTGATACCACCTTTAATGAGCCAAGTGAATTAAACGGACGGGTTTTGCAAGTTGGTAAAAATAAATTTGTCCGACTCGTAGGTTGATGGGAGCAGGGGGAAGGGGAGAATTAACTCCTAACTCCTAACTCCTAACCACTAACAACTAACCACTGGAATATGAAAACAGACGAACGAATTATTGTACCTTTGGATGTGGCGGATGAAGAAAGTGCTCTCGCTCTGGTTGAGAAGCTGCCGTCAGTCACTTTCTGGAAAGTCGGTTTAGAGTTGTTTACCAGCACTGGACCAAAAATCCTCGATATTCTCAAATCCCGCCAGAAACGGATTTTTCTCGATTTGAAGTTTCATGATATTCCCAACACTGTCGCTGGTGCTTGTCGTGCAGCGGCTGGTTACGGTGTGGATTTGTTGACAATTCATGCTACTGCTGGTAGAGACGCTCTCGAAGCCGCCACTGTTGCAGCCAAGGAAGGCGCAATCCAAGCAGGGGTGGAACCACCGAAGTTAATTGCGATTACACTGTTAACTAGCATTTCTTCTCGTCAACTAGCATTTGATTTGAAAGTTCCCCTAGAATTACCAGAATATGCCCTACAAATGGCTCTTTTAGCTGGTGATGCGGGATTAGATGGGGCAGTTTGTTCTCCGCAGGAGGTGGAACAATTGCGACAAAGTTGTGGGAAAGATTTTCTGTTAGTTTCTCCGGGGGTGCGTCCGAGTTGGGCAGAAACGAACGATCAAAAGCGATCGCTTACTCCTGCACAAGCCCTAAAAGCCGGGGCGGATTATCTTGTGATCGGTCGTCCCATCACCGCTGCTGCTGACCCTGCGCTAGCCTGGAAGAGGATTTCTGAGGAGTTACATGGAGTCAATAGTCCTTGTTAGAAATTATCCCTTGTGGCTTATTATTTCTGGATTCTCACTTTTAGGATCGAGTTTGTTTTACCCAGCATTCTCCCACCAAACCACCCCTAACCCCTCCCTACTTACAGGCAGGGGAATAGATGTGCAACCTAAGAAGAACCCCTTTACCTTTATCCCCTCACCGCAAGCGAGAATGGAGATAAATATTCCCTCCTCTTTAGTCGCAAGGAGGGGGGTTCAGGGGGTGACTTGGTGCCAAAACGATGGAGATATTGAAACATTAACTACTTTGCTGCTGCGGGATTTACCCGGATATGCCAATCGTGGGAGTCAACGTGCCCGCCGCTTAAGTAGACAAGCTGATGTTTACAGTTATATGGTCGTAGCTGGAAGACCTGAGTTTGCGCCATTGCCTCTTAATTCCGGCGTAAGTAGTGTAGATGCGTCGAAAACTAATTCTGATGGAGTAAAACAGGTATTTTTTACAACTTTAGAGCGGCAGTACACGGCAAGAAAAGCGGTACAATTGCAACAATTCCATTGGCTATTTTTAACTAAATCTGAAAGCGGTTGGCGTAAGGTGATGATGTTTACTCAAACTGGTTATTATCCAGTTAACAAGCAGCCGCCTAGTCCACCAAGAGATAGCAGCAATGGTGTCATTGCCCAAGCTGTGGATACCTGGTTGCAGGATTGTCGTGCTGGAATTAAATGAGTAACGAAAACCAAGTTTTTTTGAATAACTAATTTTTTGAATTTAGACGCTCATTTGCTTGCCGCAAGCTATCGGCATGGTGACGAATTGGCTTCTTGAAGAATAGAAGAGGCCAAAAGAGGATACCTTTATAAAAGTCACTAGGTATTTTTGTGGCAGCTAGGGAATAATCATCCTCTTCACTAACGCGATCGCCACTGTCATATCCACCAAAATCGCCTCCATACCAACTGCTTTCGTTGTTACCCTGAGAGTAGCCAGAGTTAGTCTTAGTAGGTTTAGAGAAACTTGTTTTACTGGCTAAAGCCATGTCGATGTCTTTGATGACGTTAAACATCGTCCAAAACACCGCAGAAATTACTATTAAAACTATACTGCTATTCCAAATATAAGACCACATTAAAGACTCTCCTTTGGTGATTAATCTAAGTACAATTAGCAATAAAATTTTGTTACATCGTGCTATCTTTAACCCTATAGATTTGACGAAGGAAGAAGGACGAGGTTTATATATGGGGATTCAAACCCCAACTCAAAACGAGCAACCTATAGACGTCGGGGTATTAAACCCCCACAAGGAAGCGGATAAAACTATTCCCAATACGCTTGGTGTTAAGCTTTCTTGATGAAAATTATAGACTGGGCAGATGCAATAAATAACCGCTTCTTTGTGTACAAAGATACAGGAATAGTTCTTAAATTGAAATCCTCCAATAGTGTAAAAATTTATACTTTAGCATTCTTTGTTGCAATTTCTAATCTCATCCAATTTAGCACGTACGGCTTGTATATCCTGCCACATTTGCCATTTGGGACCACCTCTGTCGCGTGTGGGGTTACGTAACAAATAGGAGGGGTGAAAAATAGGCATACACAAACGCCCTTCCCACTCAATCCAAGTACCGCGAATGTTAGTTATTGCCCCGCGATCGCCTATTAACCCCTTGACTGCTGTTGCACCTGTCAAAAGGATGATTTTTGGGTTGATTAAGCGTATTTGTTCAAAAAGATAGGGTTTGCAAGCTGTGATTTCTTTAGCGCTGGGTACCCGATTGGATGGTGGCCGGCATTTATTTATGTTGGCGATATATACATCTGTTTCAGAATTTAGGCTTACAGATGCCAGGATTTTCTCTAGCAGTTGTCCGGATTTGCCGACAAAAGGCAAACCCTGTTCATCTTCATTTTGACCAGGTGCTTCACCGACAATCAGGATCGGGGCATTTAAATTGCCTCGTCCGACAACCGCATGAGTGCGGGTATCTCCCAACCCGCAGCGGTGGCATTCGTTGCAGTGCTGTGCCAGTTCAGTGATGCTGGAATAAGTTCCTTCTGGAATGGGAATTTTGGCATCTGTCGGAATCAAGTCTTTTTGGGTAAGGCTAGAACTGTCAAAAAGGCTGAGTTGGTTTTCGCTGCTCATGAAAATCAAACTTTTGAAAAGAGGCATCAGTTATGTAATTTTTATTAAATCTTTCGCTTGGAAGACATTTTTAACTGTGATTTGTTGTATGTCTTGCCTTTGCTCAGAATTGCTAAAAAAATTATTATTTATAGACACTTTATTTTATCAGTTCATTTGAACAAAAAATCAGTCATCATAAAAGCAAAGCTGTTGTTATGTGCTGGGGGAAAGCATGTCATATACCCCACTTTTTAGCGATGGTCAAAGACCCGCATTCCGCGATCGCACTCAAGCTGGGAAACTTCTGGCGCAAGCGATTCATGAGACTTTGACACGAATTGCTTTGGTAGGAGTCAAATCTGTACCAATTGTCTGTGCTTTGCCACGGGGGGGACTGCCAGTAGCGGCACCCATCGCGCGTTTGTTGGGTTGCCCGCTAACGATAGAAGTGGCAAAAAAAATTACCCATCCCCAAAATCCAGAGTTGGCGATTGGTGCGGTAACAGCCAGCGAAAATGTTCTCTGGGCTGACCAAAAATTTCAACGTAGCTTACACAATTCGCGCTGGCAAGAAGCAGCATTACATACAGCGATCGAACAAGCGAAGACTCTAGAAGCGCAATTAAGTCCAGCTTGTCCAAAAGTGAATGTAGAAGGCGCGACAGTGATTTTAGTTGATGATGGTATTGCTACGGGTATGACAATAGCGGTAGCGGTAGTAGCCTTAAGAAAGCTATCTCCAGCAGCAATTTGGCTGTGTACCCCAGTCGCACCCTTAAAATTATTGCCAATTTTAAGCGAGTGGGGCGATCGCGTTATAGCCTTAGAAACACCCGAATCTTTCTCAAGTGTCAGTAACTTTTACTATTCTTTTCCCCAGGTAGATACACAGGAAGCTTTTACGTATTTAAAAGAACAAGGAATTGAAAGTTAGGAGGAGCAAAATTGAGAGTGAGGAGTTAAGAATTAATTAAAAACTCCGCTCCTCCTAACTCCTAACTCATAATTACCCATTCCTTACTCCCCACTCGGTGTTTTCTGTTGGTACTCCATTGCTTTGGCGTAATCACCTAGGGCGTAACAAGCAGCCCTAAGACTGGCAAGGGCTTGTTCTTCACTGCGCCGATCTTTGATAGACCTAGCTAATAGCAAACGTTCTTCATAATAGGTAATTGCCTTGGCATAATCACCTAAAGCTTCACAAGCAACACCTAAACTAGCAAGGGACTGTTCCTCGCTACGTTTATCCTTGATAGACCGAGATATTCCTAAACGTTCTTCATAATACATAATTGAAGAAGTATAATTACCTAAGGCATAGCAAGCATTTCCGAGATTTTTTAGCACTTGAGCGGCGCTACGTCCATTTTTAAGGGTGCGTGCTAATGTGACACACCTCTCGTAATAGGCGATCGCTTTCGGGTAATCACCTAAGCCATACCAAGCATTACCGAGATTCTTCAGTACCTGTTCTTCACCCCAACTGTCTTTGAGTTCTTGAACTAGTTCTAAACTCTGTTCCTTAAGCTCGATTGCCTTTGGCAGGTCGTTTAAAGCTTTATAGACTAATCCTAAATTATTTAACGCTGCCACTTGAGAGCGTTTATCTTGCAGTTGTTTGGCTAATTTTAAACATTCTTTGAGATACTCTATCGCTTTGTCAAAGTCACCTAAATGACGCAAAGCATTACCCATATGGGAAAGTGCTTGTATCTGTACCCGCAAGTCTGAACCATCTTTTGCTATGGGTAGACACTGGTTGGCGTAGGAAATGGCGCTTTTGTAATCGCCGGAAGTGTAAGCTACCAAGGCTAAACAAGAAAGTGCTTGCGCTTGTCTTTGGGGATTGCCAAATGCTTGAAATAGTGCTAACGATTCCTGTAAGGATTTCATCGCAGCAGGTAATTTACCCGCTTGCTGATATTCAACTCCTTCTCGCAGTAATTGGGATGCATCCGATGAGTTTTCTTCTTGATTTTCTGGAATTAGCATTTCTGCTTGTAAATTTTCGCCCAAGTCATCAGTAATTTTTCTACTTTTCCTTGCTTTTATTAGTGTTGTTGGTATTTGCAAGGGGACTGTATTTTTTGAGTTAGGATTCCATCCATCTTTCCACATTAACTGCTCCCTGTTTATTTTAGTTATGCATTTAGTATTCCCAAATCAATTTCCTATTTATAGTGGAAGGCTCAAGTCAGCCGTTGGATTAGTTGTCGATCGGTTACTTGCGCTTGCCCATTCATATCAGTTAATACCAGGTCGGGTGGATTGTTTTGAATCACATTCAAAGCGGCAATGCCATCGGCGACACACTGAACGGTGTAGGAAGCACTCAAGAGCCGTTGAATGTAGTCTCGCATATCTGCGTTGTCATCGGCCAGCAGAATTTGAGCGGTAGGCAGTAGGGAGTAAGGAGCAGGAGCGGTTTTAGGTGAAGTAAGCTTCTTCTAGTAGTCCACCACAGAAACTTTGCGGGGTTTATGGTAAGAAAATCAAGTTTTTTCTCCTTCACGATTTTTCGCTTCTTGCGGTGACGATATCATTCGCTGCTGCCCATTGTCCGATATCCTGTTTGTTAATTGCCGCTGCCATTAAATCGGGAAATTTATCAGGAGTACAAGCAAATGCTGGAACGCCAAATTCTGCCAAAGATGCAGCTACTCTCCGATCGTATATCGGTGCGCCGTCGTCATTCAGTGCCAGTAAGGTAATAAACTGCACTCCAGAATTTACCAGTGTGGCAATGCGTTTGAGCATTTCTTGTTGATTGCCACCCTCATACAAGTCGCTAATCAATACAAATATTGTATCCTGCGGTTGTTGCATGAAGTTTTGACAGTAGGCGATCGCCCGATTTATATCTGTCCCTCCTCCCAACTGCGTGCCAAATAGTAAATCTACTGGATCTTGCGTCTCATCTGTCAAATCAATGACTGCTGTATCAAATACTACGATACGTGTTTTTATTGCTGTTAAAGATGCCAAAACTGCCCCAAAAATACCTGCATAGACAACGGATGTAGCCATTGAGCCGCTTTGGTCGATACACAAAATTATGTTACGTAAGGCACTGCGTTTGCGTCCGTAGCCGATGAGAACTTCGGGAATAATTGTGCGGTATTGCGGCTGGTAGTGTTTGAGATTGCTGCGGATGGTGCGGTTCCAGTCAATTTCGTTGTGGCGGGGACGACGGTTACGGATAGCACGATTTAGGCTACCCATGACGGCTTGGCGGGTGGGGTTGGCGATTTTGCGCTGCACTTCCTCGACAACACGACGCACAACTTGGCGAGCGGTGTCTTTGGTTTTACTAGGCATAATATTGCTCAAAGCCAGCAAATTTGCCACTAAATGCACGTCTGGTTGCACGGCTTCCAGCAATTCTGGTTCTAGCAACATTTGGCGCAAGTTGAGCCGTTTTAGCGCATCTTGTTGCATGACTTTGACGACAGATGCGGGAAAGTAGGTGCGGATGTCCCCCAGCCAACGGGCAACTTTTGGGGAGGAGGAACCCAAGCCACCGGTGCGGTCTGAGTCGTATAATGCACTTAAGGTTTTGTCGATGCTGATATCGGCACCGTTGAGAGTGCAGTCTGTACCATCGGCTTGTTCGCTTCCAAGAATGAGTCGCCATTTACGCAGGCGATCGCTTTCGTTCAGTTCAGGCATTTTTTATGTAGGTGAAGTAATTACCAAACAAGGCAAAAGTTAAAAGTTAAAAGGCAAAAGAAAGAAAAAAGGGTTTAGAGCAAGTAAATAGTAAATTCATTTATAAAAAAACTAAAAATATTTTTTCCCAGACGCACACCGCTTTTTAAGATGCGTTAGTTACCCGGAGGGAGCGCTACGCTGAAAAATACCTGAAATTTATTTATGGGGATTCTCTTTATTACTTTTTACTTTCTCTATTCATTGGTATTTTACTGTTCCACGTTTGTTCAAATTCGGTTTGAGTAATGGCGAATTCTTGCATATCGTCTTTATCTATCCGTTTGTCGCATAACATTCCATAATCGTCCCAAATATGATTTTTGTCGTAAAATAAGACGTTACCATTTTCGTAAACTTCTATCTGTCTGAGAGCATGTAAATTTTCATTAATTTCCACAAAATAGGTGCTAGTACCCCAAGTATCGAATTCACCACCAAGTGGCTCATCCCAAAACCATTTGTAATATTTCATAATATTTTATTGAATAAGCAATCGCTTGTTTTAAATAAGCCCTAAATGGAATGGGAGCATCCAGTTTTGGCAGAAATATCTAAATAGCCAGGGCAAACACATTTAATGTTAGTACCGAGTGTGGGCAAATTTCAAGGTAACTAAAAACACTATATTAAAAGCATGGTGTTTGCTCAA